>MDTC01006478.1_pt1 | contig 10852 bp, 10 predicted proteins | sample 811181 | NCBI WGS metagenome assembly MDTC01 (sample SAMN05326644, study PRJNA326480) | marine metagenome | isolation source: seawater | place: Pacific Ocean: North | collected 2011 | reverse complement strand
TTGTAAATTATTGCTCAAAACCATATAATTTTAGAAGTGAATATGGAATAAGTCTTGGCAGTCTACCTACAAAAATGCCAAAAATAAAATTTTTAATTTCTAATAAAGATAAAAAATTACCAACATTTAAAGAATTTTTAAAAATATAAAATGAAGATAGGCATAATTGGATCAAGTGGTTTTTTAGGAAAGAATATATCACAGTATTTAAAAAAAAAAAATAAAGTAAAAAATTTTTCTTCTTATAATAAATTAAAAAAAAATTGGTTGGTAAAAGTATGTGAGGAAATTAAAAGCTTTGCACCAGATATAATTGTAAATTGTTCAGCATCGCAAATATTAGACGATGATAAAAAGTCTATAGATAAACTTATTTATTCAAATTTATATTCCCAAACAGTTTTCTTGAGTGAAGCCAAAAAAAAAAAAAATTTTGTGGGATTTATAACATTTGGATCAAGATGGGAATATAATCAAAAAGGGAAATATAAACCAAATAACTTTTATGCAGCCACTAAACACGCAAGTGATTATTTACTAAAATATTTTACAGATATAAAAACTACAATAATATCCCTTAAAGTTTTTGATACATATGGAGAAAACGATAAAAGAAAAAAGATTTTAAACTTGTTACTAGCAAATTATAAAAAACAAACAAATCTCAATTTATCACCTGGGAGACAAGAAATTGACCTAGTGAATGTTATAGATATTTGTAAACTTGTTAGTCAAATTTTAAATGATATAAAAAATAAAAAATTAAAGGGTTTTAAAAGGTATACGGTTAGTTCAAAAAAACCTATTCAATTAATTGAATTAATAAAAATTTTAAAAAAAGTTTTAAAAAATAAATTATATGTGAAAGTTGGAGCTATTGAATACAGAAAAAATGAGTCTATGAAATGTTTAAAAAAAACATTTAATTATCCTAAATGGCAACCTCAAAATACACTTAAAAAAGATTTAAAAAAAATTTTTGATAAAAAGTAAATTACATTATTAAAAAAAATCTTTTATCTGCCTTGTAGCCTCATCATATATTTTGTTTTTTTTTAAAAGATAAAATTTAATTGTTAATACAATTGCTTTTTTTAAATCTAATTTTGTTTTCCAGTTAATTTCTTTTAAAGCTTTACTTGATGAAATATTTAGATATTTTTTTTCTTTAATACTGTTTTTTATTTTTTTTATCTTAATTTTATTTATCTCTGTATTTTTTAATATTAAAGAAATTATTTTTTTTACACTTATTCTTTTTTTATTTTTTGGTGATAAGTTGAATGTTATATCCTTAAAATTAGTAAACCTTTTTTTTGTTATAAGTATTAGTATTGCATTTATAACATCTAGTATATGGATCCATGGTCTTGATGAATTAATAGATCTTATTTTTAATATATCTTTACTCAAATATGATCTTACAATATCTGGGATTATTCTGTTAATTGCCCAGTCTCCACCACCAATAATGTTGCCAGATCTTAAAATTATAAGTTTTTTTTTATTAAAAAAACTAAATCTATATGATTGTGAGATAATGTCTTGAGCTGATTTACTTGCACTATATGGATCAAGTCCACCTAGTTTAGAATTTTCAGTCAAAATTTTATTTTCTGAATTGCAATAAACTTTATCTGAAGTAAAAACTAGTATTTTTTTAACTGTAGGAATTTTTCTTGAAAGTTCCAAAACTTTTATAGTTCCAGAAATGTTAGTCTCGTAGGTTTCAACAGGGTTAGTAAATCCAAACTTGACAATTGGTTGTGATGCAAGGTGTATAATTATTTCTGGCTTAAAATTAATAATTTTAGACTTAATTTTATCCAAATTTTTTAAATTACAGTTAATGGTTCTAATCTTTTCCTTAAATTTCCTGGTATTTGACAGATAATTTTTATCTGACATTTTTATAGAAACACCTAAAATTTTTGCTTTAAAAGCATCCAAAGATAAAGACAGCCACGATCCTACAAATCCAGAATTTCCAAAAATTAATATTCTTTTATTATGTAAGTCTTTTTTAAATCTTTTATTCACCAGACCTTCCACTCACAATTTTTTTTATCCCACAGATTATTTAATTCTTTTTTTTCCCTAAGTGTGTCCATACAAGCCCAAAAACCATTATGTTTAAAAGCTAATAATTGTCTTTTTTTTGTAATTGCTGGTAGACAGTCTTTTTCAAAAATTGATTTGTCATTTTTTAAATATTTAAAAATTTTATTTGATAATACAAAGAATCCGCCATTTATATATTCAATTGGCTTTTCCTTAATATTATTTACTTCAAGATTTTTATTGATAGACAAAACACCCTTAGGGTTTTTATATTTTACGGCAGTAAGTGTAGCGATTTTAGCGTTGTCTATATGGAATTTAATCAATTTTTTTATATTAACGTTAGAAAGGCCATCTCCATAAGAGAGACAAAAATTTTCATCTTTAATTATGTATTTTTTTATTCGTTTAATTCTTCCACCAGTCATTGTATGTAGGCCTGTATCAACAAATTTAATTTTCCATTTTTCTTTTTTTTTAAATTTGTTTAATTCTTGTTTAATCATATGACCCTTGTAACCAAGACAAATAATAAATTCATTTACACCATATGAAGAATAAATTTTCATCAGATGCCAGATAATGGGTTTGTTGCCAATTAAAACTAGAGGTTTTGGTTTTATTTTGGTTTCTTCTGATAATCTAGTACCGTATCCACCAGCTAATATAACTAATTTCATTTATTGAATTTATATAAATTTTGATACATTTATTAAATTTTATAACTCAAGTCTATTATAATATAATATTTATACAATTATGAAAAAAAATAATAAAGATATAACTGTAATTTTAACATTATATAAAACACCAAAGGAAAAGTTGATTAATCTTACTGAATATAAGAATTTTAAAACTATTTTATTTAATCAGGAATCTGATAAAAATTATGAAAAAAAATTAAAAGAATATTTAAATTTTAAATTTAAATATTTTTCTTCAAAAAAAAATATTGGATTAAGTAAATCATCTAATTATTTACTAAAAAAGGTTAGAACTAAATATTGTTTATTCACACAAGCAGATGTTAAAATAAATGAAAACTCCATTAGTGGATTAAAAAAGATATTACTTAAAAAAAAAGACGTTATTTTTGTTGCACCCAATCTTAAGAATAATAAATCAAGGATTTCAACTAAAAAATATGATTATGTAAAAAATTTAGATTTAGCCTGTATTCTTTGTGATGTTAAAAAATTAAAAAAAATCAAATTTTTTGATGAAGATTTCTTTTTATATTGGGAGGATATCTTTTTAATTAATAAAATTAATAAGTCTAATTATAAAATGATATTAGCAAATAATATTAGAGCTTCACACATTGGTGGTAAATCTACAGAAGATAATTTAGTAACTCAATTTATTAGAAGTACCAACTTTAAGTATGGAGAACTTGTATATGAGTACAAAGTAGATAAATTAAGGTTGCTAAAATTGATAAGACAAATCCTACAAAATATAATGTTTTTAATAATTAATCTTTTAATATTAAAAAAAACACAATTTCTGAAAAATTTAGGAATTTTTACTGGAATTCTTAAATTTTTTAAATTTTATTTTTTAAAAAAAATTTCTTCTTTATTAAATCTTTAAATAAAATATAAAACCATATCGATGATAAAAAAATTTTTAGATCTTGGTTATCAACCCTTAGCTAATTCATATGTAGTGAAGAATAAATTAAAGTATAAAGAAAATAAATTTAAATTAGAAGTTGGTTTTAATACTAAAAATTATTTAGTTTCAATTTTAAAAACAGTTTCTAAGGAGAAAATGTTTAATAAGGACTATCCATATAAATCTTCAGAGTCAAAAACTATGAAAAAATCGTTTAAAGATTTGGCTCAACAAATAAAAAAAAAATTTAACCCTCAATTTATTATTGAAATTGGAAGTAATGATGGGGCTTTTATCAAAAATTTTAGTAGGAAAAATGTAGTTGGTGTAGAACCATGTAAAAATTTAGCTCAAATTACAAAAAAAAAAAAATATAAAATATATTCAGAATATTGGAGTCCAAAATTATCTAAAAAAATAACTAAAATTCAAAAAGCAGATTTGATTTATTCAGCCAATACATTGAGTCATATTGAAAATTTTGATGAAATATTCAAAGCAATTAATTTAGCTCTATCCAACAATGGAATTTTAATTTTAGAGGATCCATCATTGCTAAAATGTTTAAAAAATGTTGCTTATGATCAATTTTATTGTGAACATATTTATGTATTTTCAACATTAGCTTTGAGAGAAATACTAAAAAAGTTTAATCTTGAAATATTTGATATTAAAAATACTAACACTCATGGAGGTTCAAACCGATACTATATTAAGAAAAAAAGTAATAATCTTCATAAGATTAACCTAAGAGTTAAAAATGAAATAAAAAAAGAATTAAATTTTGGTTTACATAAATTATCAACTTACAAAAAATTTGAAAAAAAAGTTAAATTATCAAAAAAAAAATTGATTGAAATTTTTTCTAAGTTAAATAAAAGAAATTTAAAAATAATAGGATATGGAGCAACTGCAAAATCTTGTACTGTTTTAAATTATTGTGGATTAGATAAAAAACAAATTAGATATTTTTTTGATACCACTTCTTACAAGATTAATAAATATTTACCAGGAAGTAAAATTTTAATTAAAAAGTATAAAAAATTAAATCACAGTGAAATAGATATGGTTTATCTAGGAGCCTGGAATTTTAAAGATGAGATTTTTAAAAAAGAAAAATCTTTTATTAAAAATGGTGGTCAATTTATAACCCATGTTCCTTACCCAAAAATAATCTAATATTCTGATAGTCTAATGCCTAATCGGTCTTTTTTAGAAAGTATGGGTTTTTTGGTTGGCCATTTTATTTTTAGGTTTTCATCATTCCACTTGATAGTTACTTCACTTTTTTGATCTCTATAATTTGTACATTTATAATATACAATACAAGTTTTAGACAAACACATGAAACCATGTGCAAAACCTTCAGGTATAAAAAGTGAAAAATTAGAATTATGAGAGATTTCTATTGAAAAATGTTTCCCATAAGTATTTGATTTTTTCCTTAAATCTACCACAACATCTAAAATTTTTCCTTGAGCGACAGTTATAATTTTTGCTTGAGGGTTTTTCTTTTGTAAATGAAGACCACGTATAGTATTTTTTCTTGAAAAAGATAAGCAATCAAAAATAAATTTTTTTTTAAGAATTTTAAATTTTTCAATTTCTTTAAAAAAACCTCTATTGTCCTTATAAATATCAGTTTTAATAATTAACAAATCTTTTATTTTAGTTTTTATTAATTTCATCTTTAAAAGTTTTAAGTATTATATTTTTTAAATTTTTAATTGGTTTCCATTTTGGTAGGGTTTTTAAATTATTATTAAAATTTACATTAGTTGATTTATTTTCATACTTCACTTTAATTTTTCTTTTTAAATCTCTATTTAGAAGATCTATTAGATGACGTATCTTAATACTATCCTTATTTTTAAGGCAATAAGAACCTGATTTAATGTTGTTATTTAATAATATCCTAATTGAATTAATTATATCATCTGTATGAATTATATTAAGTGCCAATTTATTTGACAAAATTTTAGTTGTTTTATTTTTTTTATAATTACTTATTAAGGTTGGTATCATTTTTTTTCTTGTGTCATTACTTCCAAAACTCTCATAAAATTTTAAATTATAAAATTTTGTTTTATTATTTTCTTTAGCATAATAATTGCCAATCATTTCAAATGCATTTTTCGTTGCAGCATAAAAATTTTTTGATGTTAATTCTTTATTTTTACTATGTTGCATCATACTTCCAAAATTTATTATTTTTTTTGTTTTTTGATTTACTAAATCATAAATTATAGTTGGAAATAGTATATTGGATTCAATGAAATCACTTATTTGTACATGTGAATGCCTATTGTTGTATAAAGTTGCAAAATTAATAAAATAATCAACTTTGATATTTCTTAATTTATTTGAAAGATCTTTATTATTTAAAAAAAAAATATTTTTATAATTTTTAAAATATTTTTTTTTTAATACTATTAATTTTATGTTTCTTTTATTTTTATATCTTAAAATATCTATTACTCTAAAATTATTAGACAGTGCATATTGTAAAAATTTAAAACCAATAAAGCCTGATGTTCCTGTTAAAAGTAAAGTTTTTTTCTTCAAGGTATTATAATCTTTTTAGATAATTACTATAATCACAATTTCCATAAAAATTAATATTTTTTAGAATTGTTTTTTTATTTATCCACTTTTTTGATAAGGCTATTTCTTCTAGACATGCAATTTTTAAGGACTGAACTTTTTCAACTGACTGAACAAATGAGGAAACATTTGTCATATCTTCAATTTTGCCAGCATCAGACCATATAGCGCCTCTTCCTATATGTTCATAATATAAACTTTCATTATTTTTGTAATTATTTAAGATATCTGTTATCTCTATTTCACCTCTTTTTGATGGTTTTAATTTTTTTGCATAATTTACAACTTTATTGTCAAAAAAATATAAACCTGTAATTGCATAGCTTGAAATAAACTTTTTTGGTTTTTCCACTATTTTTTCAATTTTATTTTTTACTATTTTAGCAACACCAAAATTTTCAGGAGTTTTAACATTTTTTAGGAAAATTCTTGCTCCGTTATTATGTAAAAGAGATTTTTCAAGTTTATCGGTCAAACTTTGACCATAAAAAAAATTATCACCCAGTATTAATGCTACATTATCTTTTTTTATAAAATTTTTTCCCAATATAAAAGCATCAGCTAAACCTTTTGGTTTTTTTTGTATCTTATATTGAATTTTTATGCCGAACCTTTTTCCATTACCTAAAAGCGATTTAAAATTTTCTATCTGACCAGGGTTAACAATCATTAAAATATTCTTAATATTTGCGAGCATCAAAATTGATAATGGATAAAAAATTAAAGGCTTATCGTAAATTGGTAATAATTGCTTGTTTACTGCTTTAGTTAGTGGACTTAATCTTGTACCAGAACCACCAGCTAAAATAATGCCTTTATTAATCATAATAAATTTAAAATACTCTAATTATTGTTGTCTACCAAGGTATAAATTAAACAAATATATTTAATAATTATAAAATATGATATGTTAAAACTTTCCAAATAAATGAAAAATAATACTTATCAAGCAGATTCAATTAAAGTTTTAAAGGGCCTGGAAGCAGTTCGAAAAAGACCAGGAATGTACATTGGTGATACAGACGATGGAACTGGTTTACATCATATGGTTTATGAAGTTGTTGATAACTCCATAGATGAGGCTTTAGCAGGGCACTGTAAAAATATAGACATTAAAATTAATTCAGACGGAACTATTACTGTTAGGGATGATGGCAGAGGAATACCTGTCGATATGCACAAAGGCGAAAAAATGTCTGCCGCAGAAGTGATCATGACACAGCTTCATGCAGGAGGTAAATTTGATCATGAATCATACAAAGTATCAGGTGGTTTACATGGTGTTGGTGTTTCAGTTGTAAATGCATTATCAGAAAGATTAAAATTAGAAATTAATAGAGATGGTAAAAAATATTTTATGGAATTTAAAGATGGAGCTTCAAAAGCACCATTAAAGGTTGTAGGAAAGACAAAAGAAACAGGAACACAAATAACTTTCTTACCATCAAAAGAAATTTTTTCTTCAATAAAATATGTCCCAAGCATAATTATTAAAAGAATGCGTGAACTTGCATTTTTGAATAAAGGAATAAAAATAACTATTAATGATTTAAATCAAAAAAAAGAAAAGATAATCGAGTTTAAATTTGATGGAGGTGTTTTAGAGTTTGTTGATTTTCTAGATGAAAAAAGAGAAAAATTACTAAATAAAACTGGAAATGATCTATTTAAAAAACCAATTTATCTTGAGGGTAAAAAAAATAATATTGAAATTGAATGCTCTTTAAAATGGAATGCAAGTTATAGCGAAGATATTTATCCCTACACAAACAATATTTATCAAAAAGATGGAGGCACTCATTTATTAGGGTTTAGGAGTGCATTAACTAGAGTAATAAATAAATATGCTACTGAACATAATTTATTAAAAAAAAATAAATTAACAATATCAGGTGATGATATTAAAGAAGGCTTAACCTGTGTGATATCTGCTAAAATACCAGATCCAAAATTTTCTTCTCAAACAAAAGATAAGCTAGTTTCATCTGAAGTGAGAATGATTGTAGAAAACATTGTTAGTGAAAAATTATCAATATGGTTTGACCAAAACCCTACCACTGCCAAAGTTATTTTAGCAAAAGTAATGCAAGCAGCTCTTGCAAGAGATGTTGCTAGAAAAGCAAGAGAAAATGTAAGAAGAAAAGGAGCTTTAGAATTAAGCGGATTGCCAGGAAAATTAGCTGACTGTCAAATAGGAAAACAAGAGGGGACTGAATTATTTATTGTTGAAGGGGATTCTGCTGGCGGTTCTGCAAAGCAGGGAAGAAATAGAACAAATCAAGCTGTATTACCATTAAGAGGTAAAATTCTTAACACTTATGTTGAGGAGTTCGCTCTTAAAAAAAATAATAATAAAGATAAAGGCGATCATAGAACAAAAGCATTATCAAAGATGATCTCATCCAACGAAATTGTAACACTCATCAATGCACTGGGTTTAGACCCTAAAACAGAAGAATTAGACTTAAAAGACTTAAGGTATGGAAAAATTATTATTATGACTGATGCTGATGTTGATGGTTCCCATATAAGAGCTTTACTATTAACATTTTTCAACAATAAACCTTTTAATAAATTAATTGAAAATGGACATGTATATCTCGCTCAACCACCTTTATTTAAGATTAATAAGGGTACAAAGGGTATTTATATAAAAGATGAGAGGGAATTAGAAAATTATATTTTAGAGCACAGCAAAGAATTGAAGAAAATAAAAAAGAATACTAAAGAATTTATAAAACTATACGATGAAGAAAAATCTAGAATGAACATACAAAGGTTCAAGGGATTAGGAGAAATGAACCCTGAAGAATTATGGAATACCACTCTTGATCCTGAAACAAGAAATTTATTACAAGTTCAATACTCAAAAGATTTAAAAAAAGATCAATTACTTATTCATACTTTAATGGGCAGTGATGTGGCTTTAAGAAAAGATTTTATTGTTTCAAACGCTATCAATGTTCAAAATCTAGATATTTAAAAATGAAGTTTTTTGAAACTTCAAAATATTTTACCTTAAAAAAATCAACGTATATCAACTTAAGATGGATTGCTATTATTGGTCAATTAGTAACTATCAACTTAGTTTATTTTTTTTTTAATTTTAAATTTGATTTTATTTTAACTAATTCAATAATTATACTTGGAGTAATAAGTAATTTATATTTAATTTATATTCATCAAAAGACACAACTAATAGACAAAGAAACATTCACCTTTCTCTCTCTTGATCTTTTTCAATTGAGTAGCTTAATCTATTTAACAGGAGGTATCGCTAATCCTTTTTCAATTTTTTTGATAATTCCTGCTATCTTTTCTTCCTCAAACTTAGGTATTAAAAGCAATTTATTGTTAGTTATAATTACCTCTCTAATTATTATTTTTCTCACTTTTTTTAAATATCCATTACCATTTCCTATCAATGAACATTTTCATGTTGACATATATTATTATTATTCAATTCCTATATCACTAATTATTGCCTTAATTTTTTTAAATTATTTTGTACTAGCATTTGGGATAGAATCTAGGCTAAGAAAAGAAGCATTGAATAAGATGGAAGAAATTATGTCAAAAGAACATGAACTACTATCTCTTGGTGGTCAAGCTGCTGCAGCTGCTCATTCTTTGGGCACACCATTCTCAACAATAAAAATTATATCTTCAGATTTATTAAAGCAGTTCAATAACAACAATGAAGTTAAAAAAGATATTGAGCTTTTAATTAGTCAAATTGAAAGATGTGGGGAAATCTTAAAAAAATTAACATTAAATCCTACTATTGAAGATGATTTTATTGACAGAGATTTGACTTTATTTGACTATATAAAAGAAATAGTAAAGTCATTTGAAGAGATAAGCCAAAAAAAATTTATTATAAATTCTGATCAAAATTTCAACCCATTGCGTATTACGAAATCTATAGAAATTGTTTACGGGCTAAGAAACTTTATAGGAAATGCAAATAAGTTTTCAAAAAATAAAGTTTTTATAAATATAAAAAGTGACAATGATTTTACTGAGATTACAATAGAAGATGATGGTGAAGGTTATTCCAAAGATGTATTGAGTAAAATTGGTGAGCCCTATATTAAATCTTTCAAATCTTCAATAAAGTCAAAAACTGGACTTGGGCTAGGAATTTTTATTGGAAAAACTTTACTTGAGAAGAATTTTGCCAATTTATTATGTGGAAATTCAAAAAAAAGAGGTGGAGCTGAAGTAAATATTAAGTGGAAAAATAAGGACCTTTTGAGTCTTTAATGTAATTTAGTTTTACCTTCAAATAGTCCGCTTAGTTGAGAGATCATGACATCACCAAGCTCATTAACATCTGAGATTTTAATAGCTTTATCATAATATCTTGATACATCATGCCCAATTCCGATCGCTAAAATTTCTACATCACTTTTGGTTTCTATAAATTTTACCGTTTTTTTTAAATGTTTTTCTAAAAAATCTCCAGAGTTAACAGATAAAGTAGAGTCATCTACGGGTGCACCATCTGAAATTACCATTAAAATTTTTCTTTCTTCTTTTCTTTTCTTAATTCTATTGAAAGCCCAAG
>MDTC01041160.1_pt1 | contig 10853 bp, 18 predicted proteins | sample 811181 | NCBI WGS metagenome assembly MDTC01 (sample SAMN05326644, study PRJNA326480) | marine metagenome | isolation source: seawater | place: Pacific Ocean: North | collected 2011 | reverse complement strand
TATTTCGTATTAGTTTTGTAAACCGCTTTGTTATACCTAGCATACCACTCATCCTCAATCATCATTATTTGTTTACGAGTAAGTTTAGTTATTACCTTATGTGTATGTTTTCTAGAGTGTGCCATAATATATATCGGTATATTCTTCTATTGTTACGTATTTACCTAAGTCATGAGAGTATATCATGCCGTCAATTACGTGCTCGTCCTCAAATGACCATATTTTTTCGTGATTAAATTTTCTCATATTATTTTTATCTTAAACAAGTACCGTATCCGCGTCTTCGCGATGATTTTCTGATAACCGCTGACTGCTCTTGCGTCATAATCTGAATTGAGTTACCCGTTTTGTGGTTCGTAATAGGAGCACAACCATATGCTTGAGTTGTAGAACACTCTACACAAGTCTTATAGCCAAGCTGAATTCGTACCGGGTGCAGTTCTCGTTTGCCGCAGATACACATACTTGTATTAACCATAAATTCCAAATGTTACGCCGTTAGTATCGATTTGACCGGTAATTAAACCGAAAATCATAAATAGTATACCGCCTACTGCTAGTGGAGTTAAAAAGCCAAACGCAATTATCTCTGCTAATAGTTCGACTGGGTGTTTTGATTTTACATATTTTGTTACCGCTGGGTACATTCTAAATTTTATTTTCATTTCTTTTTTATTTTATTATCGTTAGTGGTTCGTATTAGTTTTTAATAAAGGTGATTCCACCTTGCATTGAAAGAATATTGTTTACCTTTTCGGTAATTCGATCGTTGTGGTAATTTGTAGCGTCTGTTACCCATACCACTGCATGGACCGTGAACTTTAGCCATTTCTCTGTGTTCGTGGGCACGTTTTTTCTTTTTATCCGCTACATACTGCAGCAATTCTCTCATATTAGTTACTTTCATTGGTTTCTTTGTAAAAGGTTATTCGTTTTTCTATATCTTCTTTAGTTACTTCACCGTTTATTTGCTGAAGTATATCGCTAGTCATATCGATTTGCTTACCGTTAGGGCATGTCAGTATATATTGCATATTATTTAATTTTTGTATAAAATTTTGCCGCAACTTCGCGGATTTCTTCCTTATCTTCTTGGTCTAAACCGGGTGTTTGACTAGCATACATACGTAGTACATAGTGTACAAAAATGCAGTCGTTTTCTGTTAATTTAAGTGTTACCATTTTTTAATAGAATTTGTAGACAACATCAAGTACAATTTCTCTCTCTTTTGTGGTGAGAAGGTTCCAGTGCTTTCCGAAGATTCGGAACCCGACTTTTAACTTATATGTATTGATGTGTGCCATAGTGTTTTTATATTATTATCGTTATTAATTCGTATTAGTTTTAAAGTTCCGTCCAAGGATGGTTATCTTTAATATCTTTATTGTACACCTGTTCACATAGGTCTTCGAATAAATCTTTTTCAGTTTCATCGTCTTCTAAGTCACATTCAGTGTGAACAAAGGTGTATATTAGAGTGGCAACTGCTGGCCACCCGTCAGCGTCTAATCGGTCGACGAAGTATTGTAAAGTATCGTCATTCCAGTGAAAAGTTTTTTTAGTATTCTCCATATTTATTTCTAAAGTGATTAATGTAATTTGTTTTTTGTCTTAGTTGTCTAGTAAGTGTATAAGGTACATCTTTTACATTTTTATTTACCCAGTCAACTATAAATTGAAATCTTTCTGAAGGACATGGTATAAGTATTCTATAGTAGTTATAGTATCTCCAAGTTGATTTAACTTTTCTTACTTTATTGATTTGGTAAAGTCTATCTAAACCACCGTCAATTCTTACATAGCCAGAGTTATATGAGTATATAATTCTACCGTCTTTTAGTTGGAATTTTTGAGTTCCGTTTTTATTTATATTTACTAATTTCATATTTTTATTTTACAATTATATTATCGTTACTTAATCGTATTAGTTTTGTATAAAGTATATTATTTGTTTATTAGTAGAAATAGTATTACAGGTATTGCACTCACTCTGTCATTGAGTAAAATACGACGTTAGGTAATTATATAAACTATAGTAATACCCTATTGTCACACTATTTGATCGTTATTTACCGACTTTTTGCTATACGTAGTATGCTATACGCTATCTCTAGCGAGAAAGTTCAACTTTATTTTCAGTGGAGAGAACTTTAAACGCCCACTATGATTTGTTAAACTTAGGTTACTTTACTTCACCTAAGTCAACTCTTTCTATAACTATGTCTCTAGTGTTAGAAGGCATGTCAGTGGACTGAGACCAGTAGCCTCTTTTAATCCAGCAAGGCATAATGTTAAGTTTAGGTAACATTACTTTAAGAACTTCATCATGATTGTAAGTAACTTTTTGATTTTTGTTATTTACAAAAGTTATGATTTGGTTTCTACCTAGCCATGACTTTCTAACTACAAAGTTTTTTCTAGTGATTGGAGGAAAGATTTCGCTTAACTCTTTTTTAGATAGTTTAGAAATTGATTGTTGTAATTTAGAATTATTCATATTTATTATTTATTATTGATTAACATTTATATTATCGTTTACTATTCGTATTAGTTTTATAGTTATTTAGTTAGATTATGTATTAACATTTCATCTCGCACAAGGTCCAGCTCGAACTCGTCTAGCTGTGAGCAGTTCAGCCCGAACAGTCTTTGGCTTACTACATCTTTCATATCGTATGGATCATTTAGTATCATATCTCTTTACTTTATTACAATTATATTATCGTTTACTTATCGTGTTTGGTTTACTGAATCTGAGACATTCGGATCCACATCATTCTTTCATCAACCATTTCTGAAATTAAATCCCTATCTAGTTCAGAATGTTCTTGTATTATGTCGTTGTAAATCTTGTTTCTTAATTCTAAGTAATCCATATTTTTATTATTTGTTACAATTATATTATCGAAATACCATCGTATTAGGTTTATATAAATGCTATATGCTATACGGATACGGGTATGGATAAGCCCGATAACCCGGATAAAAGCTGAAAAGTTAGACCGGATAAGAATGATTAGGATCTTATTGATGATAATAATGCTATACACGGATCACGGATGCTTGGGCCGGACCAGGATCATGGATGTGGGGCTGGGTAAAACAAAGTGGCTTTGCTTATGGCCGGGTATACGGTATACATGGTAGCAACCCATTACTTCTATATTTACAACGTATTTTTTTAGCTCGCGCATCTTATAATAAATAATGTTATTATTTATTTATATATGACATAAGGTATATATTTATATAATAATAACAGGCAATTGTCACCTTAATAAATTTTAATTAGGCGTAATCATACAAAGTATGACACAAAAATTATCACCGGCAGCACGTAGAGCTAAGGCCGCACGCGACAAAGCCTACGCTATGAGTGAATGGGGTAAGAAAAAGAAAAGGGACGCCCAAAAAAAGGACTGTCCTGATGGATATGACTATGACCATCGAACGAAAAAATGCGTACCAGCCTCTAAAAACAGAGCGGGAGGCGCAAATGGTACCAAAAACGAAACAACACAGAGCCAATATGGCTACTAATCAACAAAAAATAACATGGCAAGAATTCCAACTTACACAATAGATACAGTTTTTAATGACAATGACTTGTTACTAGGGACTGATGGATCGACAACAGCGCTCGAAACTAAAAATTTTAAGATCGGTGGGCTAAAAGACTACATTATAGACCAATTTGTAGACCCAGATGCCTCCGATTTCTTCATTCCAGTGTTCCACAACTCAGGAACAAAAATTACGGACTCAATAATTTCACAAAATATTTATCCAAATGGCACTAGTATATTAATTAGTGGCGATTTAGGCGTTAGTGGCAACATTGGCGGCGTAAATATTACAGGAACTGGCACTTTGGCTATAGGCGGTGAAGCTATGCTCACAAAAAAAGTAACTATTCAAGGCGCAGATGGTGGTTCTGGTATTTTAAAGCTAAATTGTGAAAATAATAGCCACGGAGTACATATTCAAGGACCTCCACACTCAGCGGGAGCCAATTATACGTTAATTTTACCTAATGATACAGGTTCTGCTGGCCAACAATTGACTACAGATGGTACAGGAGTGCTATCATGGAGTGCAGGTTCAGCAATTACTGGGTCGGGAACAGCAGGTAGAATATCTATGTGGGATGGAACAAACTCATTAACTGATTCACCTATAAGAAAAACAGTTGATGCTACAGGCGCTAACGTATTAAACTTTCAAGATGCGCTTGGTAGCGGATCAAAAGTTAGTTTTGGTTTACCAGGAGGTATATATTTAGGCGCTAACGCTGGGCAAGCGGATCCTGCAGTAAACGCCGCGGGAACTGCTCAATATAACTTTAATATAGGTATTGGAGATGACGCACTTTTAACCCAAGTAATAGGTGTTAATCCGGTGACAGGGGCTAATATCCCGGGCGAAAACATCGGTATCGGACATGCGGCTTTAAAACAAACCTCTTCGGGTACCAACAACATTGCAATAGCTTCCGGATCTTTAGCAAGTAACACAACAGGTTATAATAACGTTGCTATTTCTAAAAATGCTTTAGGTAGTGTAGTAAACCAAGCACAAAATATAACTAATAACATTACAAGTATAGGTATTGGATTTTCCGCTGGTAATCCTAGTGTAAATCAACCAACTCCTATTGGGCACGACGGAGACATATTTATAGGTCATCAATCAGGAGCTGACCAAGTTTATAGCAATTCTACTAAAAACGTATTTTTAGGATATAGAGCGGGTAGAAATTCAGGTAATGTAAACTCTATTTTAAATTCTGCTGAAAATGTTGTTATAGGGGCTCAAGCAGGTTTGAATATTGATGGCCCAGACGGCAGCCCTTTGCCTTTTAGCAGAAATATATTTATCGGTAAAAACGCGGGTCACAGTGCATTTGGATCTAATATACAAGATAATATAATATTAGGGTCAAGAGGTACTGATCCATTATATCTTAAGGCTGGTAACGTAGTATTTCATACCGGGGGATTTGGTAATAATATTGGTATTCCAAATAACACCAACGTAGATGGTGGCGTTTCAAATAACTTTGTTTTAGGAAGTAACATAAGCGTATACGGAAGTCAAAATATTATATTAAACCCAAATAGATCAACGGATTCATCAACTGGAATATCTGTAGGGGAAAGTGATTTTAGACCAACAACGGGTATTTGGGATGATGACTTTTCAAAAAACGTTATAATCGGAGGTGGCGAAACACCTGGTATTAAAATTAGTGCATCAGGTGTAGGTCAAAATACAACTCAAAATACTCAAAACACAATAATAAATAGCGGATCTGTTTGGTCTCCAAGTGATGTTCAATATACAGGAATACAATTAGAATCTAATTCTATTTATGATGTAAAAAACAATACCATTCTGGGGTCTAATGACATATATTTGAAAACCAATATGGGTACTACCACAAATGGAAATCAAATAAGAGGTAATACTTTTATTAACTCTGATGGCATTTTAATAGAGGGTAAATTTGAAGGTAATACAATTATAAACTATAAAGGCAGTAACTTCACTCCTAATGTAAACTTTAACGTTGGAACCCCGGCTAGCCCGACTTCTTCCGCTGGAACTTCTAATAACTTTATTATAGGAAAGTATGGGTCAACTAGTACGGATTATCAAGTATATGTCGGCGCTAGCAATAACATACTTGGACCATTGGGCCAAGGTGTTGAAGTTATGGGTGATGGCAACTTGTTGTTTGGCGTAAGTAACATTAAACTATTTAATGATAGTAATGCGAATCTTGCGTTTGGACAAAATATTACAGCCGGTACTGATACGCCTGGCGGCGAAGCTGGTAACCGTAGAGCGCAAAGATCATTACTGTTTGGTTTTAATATTGATGTAGCAAATAATCAAAGTCTTCAAAACAGCCTTGTTGGTGGAAGTAATACTACATTTGATAGTGGAAATACTACGCAAATACAAAACGCAATTGCCGTAGGTAGCGGCTTAATAGGTGCGGGCAGTAATTCTGCACATTTTGGTAAAAACAATGAAGCAACCACTTCATCGTTACTTACAATTGGATGTGGTGCTGGTACTAGCAATAGAGCAAATGCACTTGAAGTTAGAGACGATGCCTCATCCATTCCTGGGCGAGCTGTTGTATATTTGCATCAAACAGAATTGCAAAATTATGCAACTCAAGCTGATGCTACAGCGGCGGGATTATCAAATGGCGCAATATACCATACTGATGGTACACTTAAAATAGTATATTAATTAAAATAAAAATATCATAAGTAATAATAATAATATACCGGCACGGGATAGTGCAAACCAATAATAACAATTAAAACCAAAACCAATGACAATTTATTACCAGACTCAATCGTGGAGTAGTCAACCGCAAATAAACCAAGACCAGGTAGATTTTTGGAAACATCTTTCTGAAAAGAAAAACTGGAGAATAGTAGAACTGCCAAATGGATATTACCAAACAGAGTTTAAAGAACCTAAAGAGGAAAGCTCCTGGACAGATGTTACTCGAAGAGAAACTCTAGAGGGGGCAGAAAAAGCTATCGATGGAAGTGTATCTCATTACGAAAAAAAGGTAGAATTTTTAAATGGACCTAAAGTAGTAAAAACATTCGAATAAATATAAATATAACTTTAATTAAATGGAATATAATAATCCGAGCGATATAGTAAAAACGCTCACATTTGGCCAACCTGCCAAAAAACAAATTATGCAAGGTGTTGAAAAATTAGCAGACGCAGTAAAGTCCACATTAGGGGCTAGTGGCAAATGCGTAATTTATGAAGATGCCCTGGGTAGACCGGTGATCACAAAAGATGGAGTAACCGTTGCAGAAAGCGTAGTCTTATTGCATCCGGTCGAAAATATTGGTGCTACTTTAATAAAAGAAGCAGCCAGTAATACTGTAAAAGAAGCAGGTGATGGAACAACAACAGCTACAGTATTAGCAAATTCGTTATTAACAAAAGCAAATAAAGCATTAGATGAAGAAGAAGTTAGAAAACTTAAAGAAGGCATTCTTAGTGGTGCTGACAAAGTTAAAGTATATCTTGATAAAACCAGCACTCCTGTTAAAGGCGAAATGTTACGCAATGTTGCTATCATTAGCTGCAATAACGACGAGCAGCTTGGAACCAAAATTGGAGAAGCTTACGAAAAAGTTGGAAGCAATGGAATCGTATTAATGGAAGAGTCCGAAACAAACGAGACTTATGTTGAGTTTGTGGAGGGCGTCCAATTTGATTCAAAATTAAAATCTAAACATTTAGCGACCGATAAAGACAAAGGTACGTCGGTATTGGAAAATCCTCTGGTATTGATTGTTTCTTCGCCTATTCCTAATATAAGAAGAATACAAAGCGTATTAGAGCATGTTATAAAAAATAAGCGTAGTTTACTAATTGTTGCAGAGTTAGATCAACAACCTTTTGCTACATTAATAGCGAATAAAGTAAAAGGCAACATAAAAGTTAATATAGTAGACACCCCTGGGTTTGGACCTACTAGAGATGAATCTATAGAAGACTTAGCGATATTAACGGGTGCCAAAGTTATAAACGAAGAACTTGGCGATGATCTTGACTTAATAGATATTTCAGTTTTAGGTGAAGCAGTAAAATCAGTTACTGATAATAAAAATACAGTTTTGCAGGTTAATCCAGACAATGAAAATCTTTTAGAAAGAATTGCATTAGTTAAAAAGAGTCTAGAGGAAGAAACAAATCCATTCTTTAGAAAAAAGTTTGAACAACGATTATCTATGCTAACCGGAAAAGTTGGTATAATAAAGGTAGGTGCAGATTCTAAACTAGAGTTGAAAGAAAAGAAAGATCGTATAGAAGACGCGATATATGCAACCAAAGCCGCTTATAAAGAAGGCATTGTTGCAGGAGGCGGGGTTGCTTTGCTAAATGCTGCAAAAAACCTAAAAGCTAAATCAAAAGGGGAAGAGGTCTTGTTTGAGTCTATTAAATCTCCATATTTGACAATATTAGAAAATGCAGGGTTACCTGAATCTTATGCTTCTTTAAAAAACAGGGGTATAGATGTTAAAACAGGTAAAGAGGTTAATATGATAAAGGCTGGCATTATAGACCCGGTTTTGGTAACAAAATCGGCGCTCAAAAATGCGGTTAGTGTTGTAACAACTATAATATCTGCTGATTGTGTAATAAGCAATAAAAGATTAGCATAATGCAGGCTTTAAACTTTTACGTCATAATTGACAAAATAAAAGAAGCGCCGAAGAAAGTAGGTGGCTTAGAGCTTACAGAAAAGCAAAATAAAGATGTTAGATACGTGAAGGGTGAAGTTGTTAGTGTAGGTGAAGGCGTACCAAACATTAAACCTGGTGATCTAGTTAGATATGATAAGCATGCAGGTCATGGCATTGAGTACAACGAAAAATTACTATTTGTTATAAAAGCAACTGATATTGTAATTATAGAATGATAACAACGGGTAAAGATTTAAGAGATATGAATCTTTTAAAATACTATAGATTAGTAAGAAAGTGGGCTTGTAAAACATATGAGCTTAAAGACGCTGATTTAGAATTACTAGTTTATTTAGATTGCAAAAAGCTTTTTACACGTAATGATTTTATTAATGGCACCTATACATATAGTTGGGATAAAAACAGGTGGGAACGATTAAGAAAAGAAGGGTGGATAGATGTTTTTAAAGAAAGAAATAGAACGACATCCAAATTTGCAGTTTATAAGGTTTCACATAAAGCCGCTAATTTAATAATGAGAATGTATAGAATCATGCTCGGCCAAGAAGATTTACCCACATCACAAAGAAGTAATTTTTACAAAAATAAAACATATACTGATAAAGTTTATAATAAAGCTATTGAGGATATGATAAAAGATAAAGACAGATAATATGGCAATTAATCCATTCACAATGAAGGGAGCTCCGTTCCCAATGACAGGCCCAGGAAAAGGACCAAATATAGTATCAGACAAGGAAGTTAGTAGTGATACAATTGATACTGAAAAATATGGCGAGGTGCCAGTTATAGCTTCAGATATGACTACAGGTAGATCAGGTTATTTAGAAGGAGTTGAATTGAAACCTGTTCGTCGCAAAAAAACAAGAGCGCAGCACAGATTAGCTAAAACTCAAGTAAAAGGGGAAGAGTCTGTGGAAGATAAAAATTATTCTAAAGCTAATAGGCTACAAAGAAGAAAGCAAAGATTAATAAAAAAAGTAGCTAGACAAGAGGGTAAAGAAAAGAAAAAATACGCTAGAAAAGATAAAAGTTTTTACAGAAAAAGAAGTTAATATGGCCTTTAAATTAAAAGCTTTTGCGGATTTAATAGGAATCAATGAAGAGTTGTCAACCTATGACACCCCGGTTTTTGAAAAAAAATTAAAACCAGGAGTACAGGCTGAAGCCAATAATGACGGTTCAATATTTATATCTGAAGACTTAGATGAAAAAACTAAAGATGAGGCTATAGCGCATGAAAAAGTGCATCTTAACCAAATGAAATCCGGTAGATTATATTATGATGATAATATAGTAACTTGGAAAAAAGATACAAAATCACCTAAAAGAGTATATAAAAGAATGCACGGGTTGCTTGTTGACAAAGAAACGGGTGAAGCACAAGAGGAAGGTTCTCTCGGTTTTAGATGGGAGCAAGAAGCATATTTTCCAGAAAAATTTAAAGACGAACAAGATGGGTAAATGTACACCAATAACACAAAAAGCAAAATCATCGCCATTTCCATCAGATGCAAATTTGATAGAAGGCGCTAGACTTTTAGGCGAGTCAACTCAAAGGGGCGACTATGGTGCGATGATAGAAGATAGATTTAATCAAGGTTACTTAGCTAAAAAAGATAATCTTATAACATCTTTTACCCCACCGGACGATAATCCTCCAACGGACGATCCTGAAGAGGAAAATAACGGTGATGACCCAAACACACAATCAGATAGCGCTCCAGAGCCAGAAGAATAAAAACAAACAACATGTACACACCAATAACAAAAAGAATTTTTAATCACCCTAAATTTAAAAGAGGAGCCGTTGCCCGCCAAGAAGAAGATCCAAAAGCTAAAGTATATGGACCTGGTGGGGAAAAAGTAGTAGAAGCTGATCCAGATATTGAAAAAGGAGATTTAATTCCAAAAGAGCCTTCAACTAATAGGGTTGAAAAAGGTAGTGACGAAGAAGCTTTCTATCTAAAAAATAAAAAGCGTTGTGATGAATTAACCAACGAGCAAAAACTTGATCCTAAAAACAAATGCACAGGGTTTGCACAAGAAAGGGAACCAGATAAAGAAACATGTAAAGAAGGTTTTGCAAAAAACGAAACAACAGGTAAATGTGAAAAAATAGAAAAAACACCTGGATATGAAGGTGATTTATACAAGCAAAAGCAAAGTACAGTTAAGCAGCCTTGGCAGGTAAGACAGCAAAACAGAGCGGTTAAGAAGTCTAATAAAGACATTAGAAGATCAGAAATAAAACTTAGTAAGTTAGGAACAAGAAATGCAGATGGGACTTACACTATGAACGACGGGTTAAGCGCCCGTAAACAAGCTAAGTTTAGAGAAAATTTAAGAGAGCTTGAAAGTTTTCAAAGCCAGGCAGAAAATATTGGTAAAGATGTTAAAACAGGCAAAATAGCTGGTGAAACATATATATCTGGTCAGGAAAAAATGAATCAAGCAGATCTTGGAGGGCCAGACGCACAAAAAGAAATGCTTAAAAATAAAAGAGAATTTGAGCAAAGCCAAACCAATAAAATTGTTCAATCACAAACAAAACAAGCTGATAAAGCTGTAGCGGTTGATGATACTCCAAATTC
>MDTC01137643.1_pt1 | contig 10854 bp, 9 predicted proteins | sample 811181 | NCBI WGS metagenome assembly MDTC01 (sample SAMN05326644, study PRJNA326480) | marine metagenome | isolation source: seawater | place: Pacific Ocean: North | collected 2011 | reverse complement strand
TGCGATACCATCTTCTTTTCCGCGCTTTCCAAGTGGAAGCCACAACATTTCCTCTTCTCCAAGGACTGCAGTAATCCACCGACTTAGAACAAAGAGCCAATCTGAAAGCCTGTTCACATAGGTAAGTGCAAGTGGCCGCACGGACCCTTCTCCTTCAATATCTCTGAGTGCAACTATGTTTCTCTCGAGTCGTCGAGCAACAGTTCGAGCATGATGGAGCATTGCTTGTGGAGGACCTCCTGCGGGTAAGATGAATGATGTGAGCGGTTCTGTTTGGCTTAGCCACGCATCCATATCCGATACTAAGACTTCTGATTGATCTTCATTGATGAGAACCATGTACTCTGGAAGATTTTGTGGAGGACAAGCAAGTTCAGCTCCAAGGTCAAACAGTTCATGCTGGACTCTAGAAAGTGCTGAATCACAGATGAAATGAACGCGTCCCGCACCTTTCCGATCTCCACCATCGCGGTGTCTCATAGGAACTCGAGCGCATTCCATTCGTGCAACGCCAAGAAGCGAATTTAATTCGTCACAATCTCCAACAACTGAAAATCGTGCGTCGGATTTGGAACGACGTGACCCATCAACCAGCGATGACTCACCAGAATCACCGCCTCCTGTATGAACTCGATCGATTCGAACCATTGTTACGCCTCTAAACCATGCGAAACTATGCTTCTATGAGTGGTTTTCGGGAAGAATACCCTTCATCGATTCCATAATACCATTCAATATCAGGCTCACCCATTGCCCATGAGTACAGCATAACTTTGTTGTCAATGACTCCGTACCATTCGATTCTGCCAGGATCCAACCCTGCAACTCGAGCGCCTAGTCGTTCAATCTTCGCAACGGTTTGTTGCCAAAGTGCAACCAAACCACCCAATAACTCAGCCATTTCTACAACATGTGGATGCTCTGGAGCATATGTTTCGAGAAGAATTTCTATTTCCTCAGTCATATCGTGTGCTTCGTCAACGAGTGATTGTAATGTTGCAAGTTCTCGTTCAACCTTTGAAAGCCCTTCTCGAACTTCTTCAACTGTTAGAATATGCATATTTTCTAGACCATCGAGTTGTAATTCTTCTTCAAGAAGATCTTCAAACGACATGGGTTGACCAGAAAAGAGAGGTCCGCGGTCAAGATTGAACATGTGGTCATGTTTTTATTGGCACCACTTAATCTCATCGGAGGTTTGAGATGCAAGGTGGTTGTTTTAGGACGCTGTTTGAGGCGTGGCCTTGACTTGTAGGTTGCGAATTACCTTGAGCGATAGGTGTATTCCCACAAAGAGCCATGCTAGAATCTCAAATCCGACAACAACGTAATACCACGGTCCTAGAGATTGTATCATTTCTATACCGCTGTATGGAGTGCCATTGAATCCCATGTAGACGGCTTGTGAAAACAAGTTCGATGCAATCCATATGGAGACCATCCAAAATAAAAGAGAACTTGAAATTACTTTACTCATGTTATATTATTGACCTCTGGGATATTAAAAGTATCTGTTTTATGCTTAAAATTTACCAGATTCCAGTAGTATAACTGATTTTACGGCCTTATTCCTCCTCAATGAGCGGGAGGATGCTTGCGGCTTCTGCATCGAGTGCAACAAGCGCATCATGAATCGCTTGAATATATGGGCGAGCAACTGCTCGTTCCCCGCCTTCTCGGAGGAGTAATTCCTCCCATTCGGTTGCATCTGAACTATTACCAAGGAAAAGGTGGATTCGGTGAAGTGCAAGATAAGCCATTGGATTGAGATGTTCTTCATCTACATCCCAGCCCCGCTCAAAGCAAGAAATCGCACCTTGAGGCCCTGTTAATCGGCCTTGCATGAGCGCAATCATCCCTGCTTGTGACCAAGCAAGAGGTAATTTTCCAATGAGTAAGCCTCTGAAAATAAGCCATGTTTCACCGCCGCCGATGATGACAAGTGTGATGAATGCCGCCCATTGTTCAACGGTTGAGAGATCACTCCACGTTTCAACCATCAATCCAACAACGCCTACGCAAAATAACAATCCTGCGTAAGGTGCGACCAACACATCGCGTTGGGTTCGAGCAAGATGGTATACTCCCGCTACGAGTCCGAAACCGCCCAGACCGGATAACATCACAAAATGGGCATTTGATTCCATTGGGTTTGGTGCGGCTTGACCGATTGCAATTAACAAAGCAAGTATTACCAAAAGCCAACCAAAGCGAGAGCTGGGTTGTGGGAACGGTTGATTTTTGCTGTTGAAAAGTAGTGCAATTCCAATGAGGAATTCGAAACAGATGAGAACCCAGCGAAGACTGGATTCATCCGTCAATGGGAGCGCCATGGTTCGCCGTTGCTACGGGTATTCTTTATGATTCGCTCAGTCCTTGTGATACGACGTGCCTTTGAGAATTTCATGGGCACGATACAGTTGTTCGAACAAAATAATGGCTGCCATCTCATGAGTAAATGTAAACGAAGAGAGGGAAATTCGTTGCAGCATTGGCTCTTTACCATCCCATCCTTCAGCGGGACCGATTGCAAAATGTATATCCTCACTTCCGATTTTCCATTCTTTTATTTTTGCAGCGAATTGAGTTGACTCGAATGAATCTCCGCGTTCATCAAGGAGGATTAGACGACCTTTTTTGGCCTTTAATTTAGCAAGGTAAGCTTCGAGCGAATCGTTGTGTATATGCGTCTTAACCCCTGCACTTAAGAGTCGTTTTTGATACATTTCAGCAATACTCGCTATGGCCTTATCCTTAAGTTTCCCATGGAGATGAATGTTGATTCGGCCCATAACTCTGCGAGAAGATGGTTCTTTTTTCATATTCGTACGAAAGATGAAAACAAACGCCGATTTGGAATCGTTATGAGATGGTGGCCTTTTGGGAAGAAATCGAACCAGAAAAGACAAATCATCAATGATCCCTTAAGGAAAGATACGAGAACTTGGTTGGCAGAATTACGGGATATTTGTGAAATGAATTTTGATAACCCTGAAGCAGCCCGCCGACAGATTCGGCAGATGCAGGTTGATTGGCATCAGGCATTTTCAGAAGGAATCCTTCCTCAATACAATCGGGAAGGGTTGGAAAGTCGGGCTTTCCGACTCCTATCTTGTTCGGATGATGAATGGATTTCATGGCTTGACAATGATGATTTCTGGAAGCCAGGATGGCGGCCTGAGCAAGAGATTAACGAGGTTTGAAGAAGGACCCTCCTGTCGCCTATCCATGAGCAAGGCCACGCTACACCTATTGCAAACATGCCCATTCTCTTGGAAAGTCCGAGGAATAATTGAGCACCTTGGAATGGACGTTGAGGAAATTCAAGTCAATGCCATGAAGACAAAGAAGGAGCTTGCCTTTACTGACGGTTGGAACAAAGTCCCCGTATTTACTGATACTGAAGGGACTGTCGTTGTTGACTCCACCCCAATTATGTCACATATCGATAACAAATACAACCAAGGTAAACTATCCAAAGAAAAGGGAACAGAACGTTTCGATAACATGCTAAGTCATATCGATAATGCATGGAAAAGTGCTACAATTCCCATTCTCTATGGCTCCTTAGGATCTGCGCTTAGTACAACACGTCGAGTTTCAAAACTTGAGAAATTTGGGTTCTTTTCCCGACGCCTCTATGCATGGGCAGGATTTCCCATCATGTGGGGCATCATCGCACGAAAACGAGTGAAGAAAGATGGGCGGACACCAAAGAAATTATGGCACGATCTCCTAACAGAATACACTGATTCATTTGAAGGAAAAGATTTCTTTGGAGGAGAACTTCCTGATCTCGTAGATTTTGCTGCATTCGGCTACATGCGCTCAGTTTCACCATTCAAACAATTTAGACTTTTGAAAGAGCATGAAAACGGAATGGCCTGGTATCGTAAGATGGAACAACATCTCAACTGAGGTGATAATTTGGATTCAATCTCAGTGAATGAACTTGAATTCAAACGTATCTCGCACGGTAGTTCCTTCTTGGGAAGTGACAAAGGAGGTTGGATTTATGCAAGTCAAAGACCGAGATACGAGGTTCAATTACCTGAATATTACATTCTCGAAGAGCCTATAACAAGAAGACAAGTTGCTGATCTGCTTGGAGAAGATGATGACATTGAAGATTCTACAGAGCCGATGGTTGGCCTTATTGGAAGTGAAATAGAAGCCATAAGGAAACAAATTGAAGAGCAATTCGATTTCGAATCTTTGTCTGGAGAGTGGGAAATTAGACCCCCTTCTTATCCAGAATGGCATCATGCACAGAATGAGATACATCTTGCCCCTGGAGTCGTCGAAATACTAGGGGATGCCGCTGCTGCAAATCACCGGGGTGCAATGATGGACGGGCGAATTCGTCCAATCGAAACCACTGGCCCGTTACAATATCACCGATTAGCTGTAGAAATGCATCCCAAACGGAAGGGTGTTTTTGCAACCTCAAATATTCCAGTTGATCGTTCACTCACCAATACAGTAGTTCGATTCGTGATTTCACCAATTCGAGATTCACCAGCGAGAAGAGTTCCCAAATCCGCAGATTCCTGGGGCAATTTCCGAACTGAACTCTTATGGACGACATTACTCGGAATCGTCCCGTCATTTCTGATTCCCATCCTGCGAGGTTTCGACACATACGCAATCGATGGGTGGCCGAACCTTCTGTTTGGAGGACTTGTTGCTGGATTCGTAACAGGAGCTATTTGGAGGCCAAGAAGGCCTACAATTTCCTATGAAGAAGGAGTCGTTCAAGAATCAGAAGACTCGTTTGCCAATGTTTCCCAGTAAGAATCCTTACGCATAGCATCAGCAACGCAAATTGCAGTCATGTTAACGATGTGTCGGACGCCATCTTGACGAGCGACAAGTTGGACTGGATTTTTCATTCCTTCAAGAATCGGCCCTGTCATTTCAGCATCGGCAAGTTGTTCAAGCATCTTGTAGACAATATTGGCTGAGGCAAGATTCGGAAGAACCAGAATATTCGCTGGCCCAGTAAATTCCATGAATGGGTATTCTTGCTGAACAGTCGGATCAAGAGCAGTATCTGCTTGCATTGGCCCATCAATTACAAGAGTCGGATCAAGAATTCTCGCCATTTCAACAGCCTCTTCGATTCGATCGCTACGCTGAGCACGAGTGCTACCGAAATTTGAGAAAGAGAGCATGGCAACCTTTGGACTTACGCCAAATCTTCTTGCAACCTTCGCTGTTTGAACAGCAATTTCTGCCAATGTACGACTATCAGGATAGACGTTCACAGTTGCATCCGCAAGGAAGAGAAGCCGACCTTTGATGGTCACCATGTAACATCCAATCAGACAATGAGCATCGTCTGAAGGACCTATCGCTTCCAAGACCGGGCGCAACACATCGCTGTAATTTCTGCTAACGCCTCCAACGAATCCATCAGCATCCCCTGATTCAACCATTTGGCTTGCAAAGTATGGTCGGCTCTTGAGAAGACGGGCAGCATCGACTCTCGTGACGCCTTTCCGCTCTCTTAACTTGAACAATTTATCCGCATAGATTCCTTTTCTTCGTTCATCGGTTCGAGGATCATAGACTTCGTATTCGAAGTCGAAATGCATTTCCTCCATCATTCGGGCAATTCGATCCTTTGGACCTAGTAGAATTGGTTTGCATATTTTTTGCTCCACCAGTTGAGCAGCAGCGCGTATGACTTTCTCATTATCGCCTTCTGGGAAGACGATCCGCTTATTTCTTCGACGCACCTGATTGATGACACTACGCATAATCGAGTAGGTCATTCCCAATCGTGCTTCGAGCGATTCTCTGTAAGCTTGGAGCGAAAACTCCTCTTTTGTTACAGAAGTAATTCCTTCATCGACAGCAGCCTGTGCCACTGCAGAAGCCTCCCAAATCAAGACACGTCGATCGAAGGGTTTCGGAATTATGTATTCAGGACCATACTCCATCGTAGCACCGTCATAAGCGGTTGAAATGTAGTCTGGGACGGGTTCTTTTGCTAATGCAGCAAGAGCGCGTGTTGCTGCCATTTTCATGTTCTGGGTGATATCTCTCGCACGTACATCAAGAGCACCTCGGAAAATGTAAGGGAAACCAAGGACATTATTCACTTGGTTCGCATAATCTGAACGACCAGTGGCAACGATAGCATCTGTACGAACTTCGAGGATTTCTTCTGGAAGAATTTCAGGAGTTGGGTTTGCAAGTGCAAAAATGATCGGCTTTGCCGACATTGAAGCAATCATTTCCTTTGATACAAGCCCGCCTTTGGAAAGGCCAAGAAGGACATCGGCACCATTCATTGCATCTGCAAGAGCACCATCTGGGCAGTCGATAGCAAATTTTGCCTTGTACTCATTAAGTTCTCCTTTATTGAGACGATTTGTCGTGATGATTCCTTGAGAATCAACCATCTTAATGTTCGAACGTTTTACTCCTAGGGCAACATAATGCTCCGCGCAAGCAAATGCTGAAGCACCTGCACCAAGAACGACAACGTTGATTGTGTCTAATTTCTTTTCCTGCAGTTCTGTTGCATTGAGTAATGCAGCGCCAGAAATAATAGCAGTTCCGTGTTGATCGTCATGCATGACGGGAATGTCTGTTGCTTCTGCTATTCTTCGTTCAATTTCGAAACATTCTGGGGCTTTGATATCTTCTAAATTGATACCTCCGAATGTTTTCGAAATGTTGACAACTGTCGAAATGAACTCTTCTGGGTCGGTCGTATCGACCTCGATATCGAACACATCAATATCTGCGAATGTTTTCAGAAGAAGGCCTTTTCCTTCCATGACGGGTTTACTTGCCAGGGCACCAATATTTCCAAGGCCCAATACAGCTGTTCCGTTTGAAATAACAGCGACCAAATTTCCTTTTGAAGTATAACGATATGCGTCTTCTGGCCTTTCAGCGATTTCAAGACAGGGGAAGGCTACTCCAGGAGAATACGCGAGTGAAAGTTCATGCGCTGTAGCATGAGGTTTTGTTGGTACGACCTTGATTTTTCCACGCGGTTCTTTCTCGTGATATTCAAGTGTTTCACGACGAAGAATTTCATCTCTCTTTTTCTTCACGCTTTTATCCCCTAAACCTCTCTTGGTAGCATCAATGGTTTGAGCATTGTTCCTTGATTGGCCCAGAAGGAGAGTTTCTATCACTCGTTTTGATGTACCGTTGATGTAAGGACTATGGGTTGGTTCCTCTTGTTGAGGCATGAGGAGAGGACATGCGTTCGAGAATCATTGCGACGATTGGCCCAGCAAGCGATAACGTTGAGACATTAAAACAGATGATTGAAGGAGGTATGGACATTACTCGCCTCAACTATTCTCATGGTGATTTCAGCGGTAAAGAGAAGACAATACAGAACATCCGTTCTGCAGAAGAAGAGACTGGAAAATATGTTGGATTGTTAGCCGATCTTCCTGGCCCTAAACTACGCCTTGGGACCTTTGAAGGAGAAGTCATTCTAGAAAGGGGTGAACTCATCGACCTTCATTGTGGAGTCCCAGATGGATTGCCCGCACAAGCGAACACAATTCTTGGCGAACCGGTCAAAACATTACCTGTTGAATGGGACGGATTGTCCAAGGATTTACGGGTTGGAGATCCTGTTCTCCTATCCGATGGTCTGATTCGATTAGAGGTTCTATCAGCGCCTGAACATATCGGCGAAGTTGTACGATGTCGAGTTGAAGACGGTGGAATCTTAACAGAACGAAAGGGAATAAACGTTCCAAGAACATTGGTTAAACTTCCTGCAGTCGGGCCTCATGACCTTGATTGTCTTGAGCATGCACTCTCCCAAAATGTAGATTTTGTTGCAGTATCATATGTCCGAAGTGCAGGTGATTTAGAACCTGCGCGTGAACGTATCAAGCAGGCTGGCGTACATACGTGGATTGTTGCGAAAATTGAACATCCTGCGGCTCTGAAGGATCTGAATGCAATCGTTGAAGCAGCAGACGTTGTTATGGTTGCAAGAGGAGATTTGGGTGTTGAAATACCGCTCGAGGAAGTTCCTGCGGCTCAAGAAAGAATCGTCTCTGCGTGCCTTGAAAGAGGAACCCCTGTCGTTGTCGCAACCCAAATGCTCGAGAGTATGGTCAATCATGCACGTCCAACACGCGCAGAGGTGACTGATGTTGCAACGGCTATTCGACAGCATGTTAGTGCAGTTATGCTCTCCGGGGAAACTGCTGGAGGTCAGCATCCTGTTAAGGCCGTAGAAACAATGGCAAGAATTGCTGAAACCGTTGATGCCTCAACAGCAGATCTACCCGAACCTCCTGCATTAGCAGCTTATGTTTCAACACGTGTCATCGCAGGCGCAGCAGTGGACATTGCTCGACAGACAAATGTAAACCACTTGATCGTCGCAACGGAACATGGTAACGCAGCTCGGCTGATGGCTGCGCATCGTCCAAGAATCCCCATTTACGCTATGACAAATCGAATACGGGCAGCTCGTAGAACAACCATCTTGCCTGGTGTTGAAGGGTTGCTGGTTGAAGAAAAAACGAGAGCCCGATCGACGGTTGCAGAAGCTGTTCGATTATTATATGAACAGAAAAAAATCAAACCTGATGAAAAAATTGTTGCTATTTCAGGATCCCCTCAAGCAATCAGTGGCAGGACATCCACTATTCGTTTACTTCAGGTACAAAAAGACGGCGAACTCTCTGATTTGGAGTGACGTTTTGTTCTATCAATTAGACACCGCATTCAAATAGTGAAAAGAACGCATTAGTATTCATGAGCGAAGCCTATACTGAACAATCTCGTTCGCGACGGGCAATGTTTCTAACAGCATTAATGCTGATTTCATCATGGTCTCTTGCCCTCACTACTGTTCCAATAGCCTCTGCTCATGAAACTGGAGATGTCATTTCTTGGCCCCTTTCTGGCAGCAATGATACGGGTTGGGTTCAACTCAACGCCACAATTGGCGCAGACCCAATACTCAGCAGTCAAGCGACCGCTGATTGGACACTTGAGTTCGCTCCAGGGGCCGAGATTTCCAACGCTTCGCTTCAAATCCATGTGAATGGATCTAATGGATTGATGATCGATCAACCGCTTCTCGTAGCCAACGACATTGGTGTCAATCTCTTCGATTGGAGAGGGTTGGGCATACTCGGTGCTTCGGACTCTTTCGATGGGGCTAATCCATATTCCGATCGTCTCTCTCCAAACAGCGCAAGTGGGGCAGGATGGACGTTGCCTTCCGATGCGACAATCACAGAACTTGCTTTCGAAGCCCTTGCTCCGGTTGACCCAGTAACTTCCTTTACTCCGATAACAATCCCAATCACATCGTATGCTCAACATCCAGTTGATGGTCAACTTTACCTCGTAACTGGCGACACAATTATCGTCTTCGATGCTGCAAATGACCCCGCTATCATCGATTTTTATGATTTGACCGAAATCGAGCCAGATTCTGCGCTAGGAGCCATTTCTGACATAGCCATCGGACCGAACGGGAATATTCATGTCGCCTTTCAAGAGCCATCCGATTTTAGGATGATTTCAGGACTTAATGGTACTATAGAGCCAGGTTTACCTTCTCTACCAGGAGGAGAAATCGCAGCATTTGAAGTCCTCAATTCTGGTATATACGCGACAGACGGCGGAGGAGATTATTATCAATTTAATTCTGCATCTTCTAGCTGGAGCCTCCTCTTTTCGACTGGAATAATAGACAATGTTAACGATCTTCATGAAGAAAACGGCATCTTCTACGCAGCAACTGATTACGGCGTTGAGCGTTATGACTTGTCGGCAAATCAAGCGTTATCCTCTTGGAACTCTGGAAACGTCCTCCATAGTGACACAATTACAGAAATAACAACTGCTGGAAACCAATTACTTTTCTCTTCCCAAGACAATGGCCTAGCTCGATATAACTGGAATTCCGGTTTCTGGCTTGCAACATGGAATGATGCTAACTGGTTAGCATCGAATACCGTTTCCGGTGCACAAGCATATCAAGACACACTCCATATCATGAGTGGAGATCAACTCCATCGCTACGATCTTTCAACAGGGGTTTTCGGCGCATCGATTGATTTGAGTCAAATGAACCTAACAGAGACATCGGTCAACATGATGATGCCGTGGGCGCAAGGCGGCGCCCGTGCTCCATCCTCGATGATGCATGCTATGACCGACGGTAGTCGCCTTGTTCTTGTCGATGCCACTATGCAAAGCACAATGCAGCGAGAAATTGTCATCGCAAGTGGCCCATCTGGACCTGAAATGAGTGATGCAATTGAACACGATGGGATCCTTTACGTCGCAGGATATACCTCAGAACAACTCGATCGATTCGATATCGCAAACTCACTTTGGCTCACCTCTATTGACTTGGGTGACAGGATTACTGCCCTTGCTCTAGCAGGAGATACAATACTTGCTGGAACTGTTGATGATGGGGTTTTCCTCATCGAAAACGGCACGATCCGAGCAAATGTCCCACCTAGTTCTTCCACATCTTCTCCAGATGCTTCCGACAATTTGGTAATCGATATTGCAGCCACAGGCGATTGTGGAGATTCAACTGGATGCAACATCATCGTTGTTCAACCCAATGGAGTTTACAGAATAGATGCTGATGCGACAGCTATAGGCTCTGCAACACTCCTGGCATCTGGTGTTGGTTTAACTGGGCAACTTGCTATCTATGCAGATATCTGCTATGTGGCGAGTACTGAGGGATTACTCCGATATGAAATCAGTAACGATACATTCCTTGCTTCATGGGGATCAACCGGAATTAATGGCGTCGATAATGCTCCTGTAGCAGTTGTAGGAGATGTTGTTCACATGGGCTTATCTGGATACGGTGTAGCT
>MDTC01261481.1_pt1 | contig 10855 bp, 27 predicted proteins | sample 811181 | NCBI WGS metagenome assembly MDTC01 (sample SAMN05326644, study PRJNA326480) | marine metagenome | isolation source: seawater | place: Pacific Ocean: North | collected 2011 | reverse complement strand
TTGTTCTGATTGTTCTGATTGTTCTGACGTTTTTAAGTATACATAAGAATTCTCAGGATTCCTAAGAGCAAGAGACCTCTTTTCGCGATGTAACAAAAATATTCTCTGAGGGAATCGCTCTAAATATAGTCAGAACATTCAGAACAGATTAATATATAAACAATATAATATATATATAATAAACTTTAAAGTAGTAGTAGTAATAAGGACTTACGCGAATCGCCCCTCGAAGTTATCCACAATTCTATCCACAGATTCTGTGTAACTTTACGTTTAGAACAGATTAAAAGTCAGAACAGGAATCAGAACAGACTTAAATACCTAAAAATATAGGCAAATCAATGAGTTAGCACCTACGAGACTCATAGAGACATACATAGGTAAACTTGAACCTTACCTATCAAGTACTCACCGAAAGTCGCTTACAAGCCTATATGCGAAGTTTAAGTTTACGAGTACCTATCCCCTGTTCTGTTTTTTGTGCAAAAACCTGTTCTGACTTTCTATTAAATAATATAGATAATACTTGACTTATCCTAAATACTAGCGTAATGTTTTATTTAGATTTACTTATTTATTAACAACACAAGGAACTAAAAAATGGAATCAAGACTAAACGAAATAGCGAAACAATTTGCAAAAGAGGTAAAGGGTAGACCTGAGGGATTGACTAAAAGAGAATGGTTCGAGCAAAGATTTGCAATAGCTGACCAATCATTTACTCAGATAACGGGTACTAAACTTGATAGTAAAATTTGGGGCTTGGTCTTGAACATGGTAGTACTAGATGACCTTGTATTACAAACACCTGAGGGAGAAAAATAATGACTATTCAAGGTAAAGGATTACCTATTTTAAGAAGAACATATTACTCAAGAAAGTGCGATTGTTGTGGCAAAGGTATGGAGGAAGGATACGTAGCAGAATCGACAGTCGCATGTAGTGAAAAGTGCATGAGGGAATTGTTGAGTGATGAAGTATTTGAAGATGGTATGAGGGAGTGGAAACAACAGGGAGATTCTGATTGGCTCTATTACACAGAATGGGAACAGGATTGGGACTTGGAAGAGTTCCTGTATTTAGAAGATGGGACGGAAGTAAAGAATCCGTTTTTAAACAGTAGTAAATTTGAAGAACTTTTTGGGAGAGCGTAATGGAAACAGAAGAAACACAAATCAGACCATACAAGTGGTCGGCTTGGGACTTTGAGATATACAGTCGAGATCGAAATGGCAAGACTGAGTACGCATTTATCACCCTCGAACACAAGTGGGTAGACTTAGATATTGAAGGCGATTATGTCTTAGTTCCTCTCGAACAACACAAACTACTCGCCCCTATGTTTAAAGAAATGACTGACTCAACAACCGATATGTATTTTGTGATTGATGGACTGTGTGGAGTCGGTTGGGCAGACGGAGGATACATTGACATAGAGTTTTCCGAGCCACACTTGAAAACCGAGTACGCTGAGGTAGAAAAACAAATGTCAAACGATGACTACAATGAATTCGAGAGACTAGAGAAAATGGGATTCAAAACGCATGAGGACAGAATGCAGATGTCCGATGACTACATCAGAAGAGTAGTTAAGTTTAATAAATGTCAACGCAAACTAGGAGAGTGAAGATGAGTAAGAAAGGAAAATGTTTTGATGTGAGATATGGTCGAAGTGATGTTGTGTTTACAGTATTTGCCAAAGACGAAAATGAGGCTTGGGACGAGGCGTGTAAACTACGAGACGAGCAATTTAACAGAGACGAGCATGAGTTTTATGGCGTTGAATGCGAGGAGTCTGAATGGGCAACCGAAGAAGATGATTGTGAAAACCGTAAGGAGAGTGAAGATGAGTAGAAAAACAATAACCGATATAGAACGAAAGGGATTACTACGAGCCACCGACCATGTACTAGAACATTTTTGGAGGTATCTTGAGAATGACATAAAGTATGACGACATAGATTATGAAGACTACTTTAAAGAGGGAGAACCAATAACGCTTGACCAGTTGCGACATTTCTTTCAAGACCGAGGAGAAGCTTTTTTCAATATGGACGAGTTTCCAAATGAAACTGATATAGATACATGGGGCAAGACACAAGAGAGCGTCCCACTATACCAAGCATTTATAAAGGAGAGTGAAGATGAATAAATCATGGTACACAGACGATTGGGAAACAACAGGATGGGTAACTAACAAAGCCCTAGACGAAGTAGAAGTTCCCATAACCATTTGGTATTACACCGACAACGATGACACGGGGTTATTCCCGATACTAAAAAGTACGGGCGATTATATTGATGATGACGGGTACACACAAGACTACGAGTTATCAAGGGGGGAGATGGATTGTGCATACGAACACATACTAGAGGCTATGCAATATGACCCAAGAGATGAACCTGATTATTATATGGAGGACGCATGATGAAGAAACCTGACAAGATGTTTTTGGTAGTAGTAGATGGTGAGCAAGTTTGGGGTGATGAGTTCGATCGAATTATGAACGCCCTGAGAACCGAAGAGGTTAATGCAACAGTTTATGAAGTTAACAAGGAGGACGCGTAATGAAAATAACTGCATGGAAATTAGTAGCTTATGACGAAGATGGTAATGAGGTTGTTATGGACACTCACGATAATAAAACACATATACCTAATTATGTAGCGAGTGCTATTGACGAGTTTTTAACTGAGGCATTTGAGGAGGACGAAGAGTGAAACAATTTACTGTATACATAAAGCAACACCTAGAACCTGTAACTGTTATGGCAGTCGATCGAGATGACGCAGAGTATCAAGTGCAGAACCATAAGAGTTGGGGTGAACCGATTGATGTAGAGATAACTGCTGAGGAGGACGCGTAATGAGTAGAGAAGAGAGGAAAAAGTATTGGGACAATATACGTAAACAACCTGACAATCACAAAGATGTGGAGGATTGGCTAGACCTATTAGCGGGTAAAGAAGTACCCGACGCCAACCCTTTTAACAAGGAGTACGCCCTTATGGTACGCCAAGCATTTTTAGATTCTAAGGACAAAACTAAGGAGAAAGGTGATGAGTAAAGAAAAGATCGATTATGTAGAGCAAGACATTTATGATTACTTTGGGGCAGATCAAAACATTTGGAACGCTGACCGACATGAGCTACTGGGAATCATTGGGGGTATGAGTGGCATACTAGAACTTATATGGCATGGACACGTAACCCCTGAACGTTCACTCAAAGACTTTAAAGACTGGCTCAAAGAAACGAAAGAACTTGACATGATTGAAGTTGTGGACAATACTGATACTCCCATAAAAAACGGAGAGACGTAATGCCACACCATATTTTTCTCGACATTCGTAGACTACTCATGGACTTTGTTTCTTTGCTAGACAAACATAGTATAGGTAATGAAGAACGGGAAGAGGCTAATCGAATTATTGAAGAGCTTACAGTATTAATGAAAGACGAAAAGTTTGTAGAACATCTTGAGACTGAGATGGAGCAACACGAACATCAACAGTTATCAGACGACATTGCAGATGAGATACTATCTCGTGGGTGTCCGAATGGTAACTGCGATGTGTAAGAGAGAGCAGTATTTATTTTAACTAAACGGAGAACGTGAATGAAAGACAATTCAAGTAGAAATATTTTAGCAATAGTAGTAGTAATAGTAATGGGGGGACTTATCTATATATCGAACCAAGACACACCATTGGTTGAAGAGTACACACCTATAACAGATATTATAGGAGCTGATGAACCGATAGTAGAGGATCTTCCAGTTATAACTGAAGTAGCTCAAGAGCCAAAGCCAGAGTCACTGGCATCAAAGGACAACGGCATTGACCTTGGGGAAGAAACTATTCTTCCTGAAATCGCGGGATATGATAACGTGGCTACTGATGATTTACCATCATTAACACTTGATGGTTCTCATTTAATCGATGTCGATCCTGTTGAACTAATAACAGTCGATGATATGCCGTCACTAGAGTCATAGTGGCAACTCCAGAAAAGAAAGTAAAACAAAAGGTATGTGCCAAGCTTAAACAACTTGGTGCATATTACTTTTACGCCTCGACAGGTGGATACGGGAGTAGTGGAGTACCTGACATTATTGCCTGTTACAAGGGTAAGTTTGTCGCGATCGAGTGCAAGGCTAATGGTAATAAACCAACGGGCTTACAACAGAAACATCTAAGAGAAATAAGTATTCAGAATGGGATCGCGTTAGTAATTGACGAGACAAATATAGACATGCTAGAGTATTTTATCAGAGGAAAACAAGTATTTAACAATGAAGAACGACAAAGTTAATCACCCGTCTCATTACACTCAAGGAAAAGTAGAGTGCATAGACGCAATAGAATCTGCCACTACAAATCTTACAGGCATTGTAGCGGTATGTACTGCCAATGTAATTAAGTACGTGTGGCGATTTGCATTGAAGAATGGTGCAGAGGATTTAGACAAAGCAGATTTTTATTTACAAAAACTAAGACAATTAATAAAGAAAGGTCAGAATGAAACGTAAACATTATACAGATGAGCAAGAACAAGTATTTTTAGATAGAGCGCATAAATATTTAGCAAAAAACCCTAGTACAAGTAGAGGTAGATTAGCTACTTATAGTGGGGTAGGCGTAAGTGTATTAGAACGACTCGAAAATGAGGGCAAGATAACACTGCCACCAAAGCTAACTATACAACAAGCAAGAGCCACAAGCCCTTGGGCTAAAGGTAATAAAATTAATGATAACTAAACTTCAAGGAGAACGAAATGACTGTATGGCCTCAAGAGCATGATGATAAAGAGGAAGAAAAACTACACACTATATCGAAAAGAAACAGTAAAGTGCTAGAGTATTTTTTTAATACTGTTGGTATTGGCGTAGCTATTTTCTTATTTCTTACCTTGCTTGACTGATGGTAATAATAAAAGAAGATAGTAGGCTTGGCCCTGCAGTTTGTTGTAAGTGTGGGGCTGACGCAAAAATTAATGATGGAGGCAAATGGTATTGTGGTATGGAGAGTGAGATGGGGGTATTCAATATCAGAGGCTATTGTATAAAAGAGAGGAAGAAAAAGCTTGAATCTAATAACGATTGACTTTGAAACATTTTACGATGTGGGATTTAGTCTATCTCGAATGACTACCGAAGAGTACATTAATGATGAGCGGTTTCAAGTCATTGGTGTAGCTATAAAAATAGACGAAGGAAAAACAGAATGGCACGCCGGAGAGGAGGCAGTGGCAAAAGCTATTGCTGACATTGATTGGAGTAACGCGATGTTACTTTGCCATAACACTCAGTTTGACGGCGCTATACTCAAATGGAAGTTTAATGCTGAGCCGGTAGGATACTTAGATACCTTATGCATGGCTCGATCTATACATGGCGTAGACGCCGGCGGTTCACTTAAAGCGCTTGCCGAACGTTATGCACTAGGAGAAAAAGGAACGGAAGTCCTAGACGCCAAAGGTAAACGCATAGAAGACTTTCGCGATCACGAGCTACGACAGTACGGCGTGTATTGTAAGAACGATGTGAAACTTACTTACGAGCTATTCAAGAAGTTAGCTATCAAATATCCTCCGAATGAACTAAAACTTATTGACATCACTTTGCGCATGTACATCTTACCGCGACTACAACTTGATACCCACTTGCTTGTGGATAGATTAGAAGATGTAAAGGGTGAGAAACATAAGTTATTACAGACACTTGCAGACAAACTTCAATGTGAAGTAGAAGACGTGCGTAAAAAATTAGCAAGCAATAAACAGTTCGCTAACATCTTAGAACAGTTAAATATTGTAGTGCCTATGAAGACTAGTCCGGCCACCGGCAAAGAAACTTTTGCTTTAGCTAAGGGCGACCAAGGGTTTCTAGCTTTGTGTGAACACTCGAATGCTTTTGTACAAGAGCTTTGCGCAGTAAGACTTGGTACTAAATCTACTATTGAAGAGACTCGCATCGAACGGTTTGTTGGCATAGCTAAACGCAACAAAGGATTACTTCCTATACCGCTTAAGTATTATGGTGCACATACAGGACGATGGGCAGGCTCAGACAAAGTAAACTTTCAGAACTTACCATCACGCGATAAGAAACAAAAGGCATTGAAGAATGCAATCCTACCACCAGACAATCATGTGATTATGAATTGTGACTCTTCGCAGATCGAAGCTCGTATACTAGTCTGGTTTGCCGGACAACACGATGTCCTCGAACAGTTTAGAAAAGGTGAAGACGTGTATTCGGTGTTTGCTTCTAAGGTTTATAACAAGCCTGAAGTAGATAAGACTGAACGAGCCGTAGGTAAGACTTGTATCTTAGGATTAGGATATGGGACTGGTGCGAAGAAACTACGAGACGTGCTAAAGATTAATGCGGGTGTAGAGATGACCGAGATGGCTACACAAAGATTGGTTAATTTATATCGAGAAGTCAATCATGAAGTAGTAAAACTGTGGAGAGAATGTGATCAAGCTCTTAAAGATATAGCGTCTTGGCCTCAAGAAAAGCCTGCCTATTATTTAGGCAAAGTGAAATGTGTATTAGTTACGCCGGAGGGACTACGACTGCCGAACGGATTATACATACGTTACCCCAACTTAGAGTTAAAGAAAGATGGATATACTTATGCATCAAGACGAGGCGAGGTTAGTATATGGGGTGGAGCAGTAGTAGAGAACGTGGTACAAGCATTAGCTCGGATAGTTATTGGCGAACAGATGGTCACCATTAACACTAAATATAGGCCACTACTTACTGTGCATGACGCGGTGGTATGTGTAGCGCCGGAGAAACACGCGCACGAGGCGTTAGGGTTTATTATGCAGACTATGAATAAAGCACCGGGATGGGCAGAGGGATTGCCAGTAACGTGCGAAGGGAACTTCGGTAAAAATTATGGCGAATGCTAATCTTTACTTTGAAATACCTGAACTTTCTGTAACCGCAGATCTTATGTATATTCGAGCGGCGACTGCACCTCAAAGTGCATGGATGGACTACTACAACTTTAAAGCGTTAGAAGTAAAAGATGATTGGGCCATTGATCCTTGGTGGCGAGAACTATATAGAGCGCATCCTTTTAGAGCCGGCATTATAAAGTTGGAGGAGAATACTTATTACGATTGGCATGTAGATACTGATCGCGGAGTAGGGCTAAACTTATTATTAAACAATTGGGATTACAGTCATTGTATGTTTAATCCTACATTGAGACGCGGTAAAACTTTAGAGCATGGCAATGTAACTGATAAATTTATTGAGATGAAGTATGACCCCCACACGTATTACTTATTTAATACTCAAATACCTCATACGGTGTATAATTTTAAGGGTACTCGGTATTTGTTAAGTGTAGATTTTGAAGAGGACAAAACTAAATTAACTTATAAACAACTACTTAAGGAGATGAAACATGAGCGATGGTGGGAAAGGTAGTAAACGGAGACCAACTGATGAACAGAAGTTTGATGAGAACTTTAATAAAATCTTTCGTGAAAAAATAGCCTGGGAAGATGAGATCCAAGAAGAGCGGGACAAGAAAAGATTACAGGAGGAATAGTCATGATCGAGTATGCATTTGTATTAGTTATTAGCACTAACCCTATCATAGATGAGTGGGAATATCAGGGTAACTTTGAGTCGTGTGACATCGCGCATTTGTGGATGACGTTGCATCGACCGGATACGAGAGCGTCTAAATGCTTACTCCAAGAATATATACAACTTCCAGAAACTACTACAATAAAAGTTATAGACATGAAAAATGGGACAGTTAAACATGGCAATTGATATTGAGCATGATTTGTATGAAGGGTTATTAACAATGGACGACTTTGATGACTGCATTATAGGGGTAGTCAAAGGCATAGATAATGAAAACAAAGTTTGTTATAGCTATCATAAAGTAGTAGTAAAGCTTATGGCTGAAGACGGAATGACTGAAGAAGATGCAATGGAGCACTTTTATTACAACATGATGGGCGCATACGTAGGAGAAACTACCCCATGTTTTTTATTTACTGAGGATGATTGATGGCAAGATTAAAACAAGTAGAAAGACCAAGAGAGCCCGTACATAAACGCACAAGCCAAGGTGGTAGAGTTGCGAAAACAAGTACAATGAATAAAAGTTTTCGTAATTCGTTTAAAAAATATAGAGGCCAAGGAAGATAGTGGCAGATTTTACGTGGAGTTTTTCTTCGCTAAAAGAATACATTAACTGCCCTAAAAAGTATCAAGAAGTACGGATACTAAAAAATTATTCTTTTGTAGATACTCCTCAAACTATTTACGGTAAAGAAGTGCACGAGGCGTTAGAACTTTATGTACGCGATGATAAACCATTAGCTAAAAACTATTTACGGTTTAAGAAAATGGTGGATACCTTGGTAGCTATACCGGGGGAGAAGTATCCGGAGTATAAAATGGCGCTGACTAAAAAGATGGAGCAGTGTGATTTTGAAGATGAGAATAGATGGGTGCGTGGCATAGCCGATTTAGTTATTGTGGATCAAGACAAAGCTTTTATTATTGATTACAAAACAGGGTCAAATAAATATCCTGATACTAAACAATTAAAACTTATGGCACTTATGGCGTTTGTTTGTTTTCCTGAAGTAAATAAAATAAAAGCAGGATTGTTATTCTGTATGAAAAATAGTTTTGTTCAAGAGTCGTATACTAGAGAGGGCATACACAAGGCTTGGAAATCATTTGAACAACCATTAGATCGATTAACTATGTCTTATGAAAAAGACGAATGGGTACCTAATCCTACTCCGTTGTGTGGGTGGTGCCCAGTTGAAACGTGCGAGCACCATAAGCCACGAAAGTAACATGTATACAAGAGCCTGCAAGGTATGTAAGAAAAAGTTTGAAACGCCTCATCCTAAATATCTTTGCTGCTCAAAAAAATGCACCATGATTAACAAAGTTAATCGCAGATATGAAAGAGAGAATGGAGATTGGTCAGCATACTTTAAACACTTACTTTCTAAAAAAGAAAAGACTGATTTAACTCCACGTAAATTAACAAACATATTAAAGAAACAAAATTACAAATGTGCTTTGTCTGGTGTGCTTTTAACATGTATTAGAACGCGAGGAAAAGTCTCTATGACCAACGCAAGTATTGATCGAATTTTTGCCGGAGGAGTGTATAATAGACGTAATGTACAACTCGTTTGCCGTGCAATTAATTCATTTCGTAATGACACGACAATAGATGAATTTATTAATTGGAGTAAAAAGGTAGCTTATCATGCCCTACGTAAACAAAAAAAGGCCTTACAAAAAAGAGTACAGTCAACAAAAAAATAGAGGCGAACTTAGTAATCGCATGGAACGCCAACGTGCTAGGCGCAAAATGGATGCGACTTCAAGAGATGCAAACGGTAATGGCGTAGCTGATAAACGCGAGGGTAAAGACATAGCGCATAAAAAACCTTTGTCTAAAGGCGGTAAAAATAAAGACGGTGTGACTATTCAGTCAAAATCTAAAAACCGATCGTTCAAAAGAAACTCAGATAGCTCAATAAAAGATCGACAATATTTAGCAGGTAAGTAAAATAAAGCTTGACTAGTATTTAAATATAGTTCATACTCTTAATTCAATGAGAGGACATTATGGAAATATTAGAAAACGTAGCTGTTAAATTAACAGTGCCGAACACTGTGGTTCCCGTTATACAGGAACATTTAAAAAAGTTTAAAGTTTTAGAAACTCGTGAGACATTGTCTGACGTTGTAGTAAAGTGGGGTCTTGATGAGATGACGTTGCTCACTGATTTATTAAACTTTAAAAAATCACCCCCTTCACCTATCACTCGTGACTATAAATGGTCAGGAAGATTTCAACCTTTTGATCATCAAAAAGTTACTTCAGAATTTTTTAGTATAAACCGTAGAGCGTTTTGTTTTAATGAAGCAGGCACCGGTAAAACTTCTAGCGTGTTATGGGCTGCTGATTATTTAATGAATGAAGGCAAGATCAAAAGAGTATTAGTGATTTGTCCTTTATCAATCATGACCTCTGCTTGGAAGAACGACATATACAATACATGTATTCATCGTGTACCAGGGGTAGCTTACGGCTCTGCTGAAGATCGTCGTGCGATTATTAATAACACTCAATACGAATTTGTAATTATTAATTATGATGGTGTAAATATTGTTAGAGATGACATAGCTAATGCTAACTTTGATTTGATTGTAGTAGATGAGGCTAATGCTTATAAATCAGTTACTACTAAGCGATGGAAAACTTTAGCTAAAATTTTAAAACCTGAAACTAGACTGTGGATGATGACAGGTACTCCTGCATCTCAATCTCCGGAAGACGCATTTGGTTTGGCTCGATTAGTTTGCCCGGATCGTGTACCTAAATTTAAAACGGCGTGGCGCGACAAAGTTATGAATCAGATTACAAGGTTTAAATGGTTGCCCAAAAAGACTAGCCAAGATACTGTGTTTAATGCATTACAACCGGCGATACGTTTTGCTAAAAATGATTGTCTTGATTTACCTGATGTGACTTATCAAACACGCGAGATACCACTAACACCTCAAGTAGAGAAATACTATAAGAAGCTTAAGAAGGAAATGATTATTGAAGCAGCGGGACAAGAGGTAACATCAGTAAACGCTGCAGCCGCCATGACAAAACTTTTACAGATTTCAGGTGGCGCAGTATATACTGACGAGCAAAAAGTTGTGCAGTTTGATATTAAACCTAGGCTTAAAGAACTTGTTGACACTATAGAACAAACAGCTCACAAAGTTCTTGTTTTTGTACCCTATAGACACACTATAGATATAGTAGCCGAGCATCTTGAGAA
>MDTC01102770.1_pt1 | contig 10856 bp, 10 predicted proteins | sample 811181 | NCBI WGS metagenome assembly MDTC01 (sample SAMN05326644, study PRJNA326480) | marine metagenome | isolation source: seawater | place: Pacific Ocean: North | collected 2011 | reverse complement strand
CTATCATTTTATTGGCTAATTTATGTCTAGGAATCTATCACAACTTATCTGTTTGGTATAAAGTAACCGATCGCACTAAATATGGTGCTTATATTTCTGTTTTTGGAGCTATTATTACATTAACACTAAATTTCTTATTAATACCAATTATTAGTTATAAAGGATCTGCCACTGCTACACTCGCAGCATACGGTAGTATGATGTTGGTTTCTTATTTTTTAGGAAGGAAACATTATAAGGTCCCTTACGATTTAAAAAAAATAGGATTTTACCTATTGTTATCTATTGTATTTTCGGTATTTTCATTCTATGTTTTTCAAGGAAGTATCTGGAAAGGAACAGTGTTACTAACAGTGTTTTTAGGAATAATTTTTGTTTCAGAAAAGAAAGAGATCAAACAACTAATAAAAAGATAAAAAAAGAAGTTATTTTGTTATTAAATCAATACTAAATGAATATAAAAATAATTAACAAATCCACACATTCGTTGCCTGAATATGAGACCATTGCTTCAGCCGGGATGGATCTAAGAGCTAATTTAGAAACAGCAGTTACATTAAAACCTTTAGAAAGAGTGATTATTAAAACAGGACTTTTTATAGAATTACCTATTGGTATTGAAGCTCAAGTTAGACCAAGAAGTGGTTTGGCAGCCAAAAAGGGAATTACTGTATTAAATGCTCCTGGTACCGTTGATGCAGATTATCGAGGTGAAATAGGAGTGATAATGGTGAATCTTTCTAAAGAAGATTTTAAAATAGAGAATGGAGAACGAGTAGCGCAATTAGTGATTGCAAAGCACGAAAGAGCAGCGTGGCAACAAGTAGATGTTTTAGGTGAAACGGAAAGAGGTATTGGAGGATTTGGTAGTACCGGAGTGAAATAGATAAAAATAATTTAAAACCCCTGAATTAACAGGAATTATATATGAAAATAATAGTACCAATGGCGGGACGAGGATCACGTCTAAGACCGCATAGTTTAACTATACCAAAGCCATTAATTCCAGTAGCTGGAAAACCAATAGTACATCGTTTGGTAGAAGATATTGCAAATTTATTAGATGAGCCTATAGATGAAATAGCATTTATTCTAGGAGACCCAGCTTGGTTTGGAGATGAGGTGGTTGATAGCTTAAAACAGTTAGCAACAGACCTAGGAGCTAAGGCAAGTATTTATCGACAATTGAATCCATTAGGCACAGGACACGCAATTATGTGTGCAAAGCAATCTCTTTCTGGACCTGCTGTTATTGCTTATGCAGACACTTTAATTAGAGCAGATTTTGACTTAGATAAAGAAGCAGATAGCGTTATTTGGACCAAAAAAGTTGCTAACCCAGAAGCCTATGGAGTGGTGAATTTAAATGAAAATCATGAGATAACTGAATTGGTTGAAAAACCAACTGAATTTGTCAGTGATCAAGCGGTTATAGGTATTTATTATTTTAAAGATGTGGCTGTACTTAAAAATGAATTGCAGTATGTAATAGATAACAATATCATTAACGGTGGCGAATATCAAATTAATGACGGGATTAAAAGAATGATGGCTAATGGTAACGTTTTTAAAACGGGCACTGTAGATGAATGGATGGATTGTGGAAATAAAGAAGTAACCATAGAAACCAATCGTAGAATGTTAGGATTTTTAATCGAAAGTAAAGAAGATTTAATTTCAGATACTATAAAATCAACTAACTCAAAGATTATAGAACCATGTTTTATTGGAGAAGGAGTAACTCTAATAAATACTACCGTTGGTCCGTTTGCTTCTGTAGGAGCGAATACAATCATAAAAGACAGCAATATCAAAAACAGTATAATCCAAACGAATACATTGATTAAAAACGCTAATTTAAATAACGCAATGATAGGAAACCACGTAATTTTTAACGGTGGGTTTACCAATGTTAGTATTGGTGATTATTCAGCATTGAAATAATTATAAAGTGAAAATTAAACACATTTTTCTTGGTCTTTTATTTTTTGGGATTTTATGTATTCCAAAAGGGATGTCTGCTCAAGATAAATTGGCTACTGATGATTTAGGAAATGTAAGTGACAATTTTCAAGTACATTTTTTTGAAGCCTTAAAACAAAAAGGAATAGAAAATTATGAATTGGCATTAAATGCTCTAGATAAAGCCGAAGTTGCAGCCAATGACAACCAAGAAAACAAAGCAGTTGTTTATTTTGAAAAAGGTAAAAATTTGACCGCTTTAAAGCGTTTTGAAGAGGCAGAAAAAAACTACAACCTTGTTTTAGAATGGAGTCCAAATAAATTAGATGTTTTAGAGGCATTGTACGATATGTATTATGTTGCAAAGAATTACATTGCAGCAATTCCTTTAGTAAAAAAACTAATTTTACAGGATACTGATTACAGAGAAGACTTAGCCAATCTATACCATCGTACACATCAGTATGATAAAGCATTACAATTGCTAGATGAATTAGACAAAGAATGGGGAGAAAGTACTTATCGAAACGCATTAAGAACTCAAATTCACAGAGTTACTGGTAATACTGAAAAAGCAATAATTAATTTAGAAGAAAAAATCACTAAAAATCCAAAGAATGAAAAAGAATACCTTAATTTAATTTATTTATATAGCGATGAAGGCAATACCAAAAAAGCTTTTGATACCGCTAAAAAATTGATAAAACAACAGCCAAAATCTCAATTGGTACACCTAGCGTTGTATAAATTTTATTTAGAGGATGGTGATCTTAAAGATGCAATAAAATCAATGCAAGTTATTTTTTCTTCTAACCTTATAGAGCAAAAAAGTAAAAACAGTGTTTTAGAAGATTTTTTACTGTTTACCAAAAACAATTCTAGTGTCTCAATAGAAATAGATGGATTAATAACTGACAAATTAATACAGGATAATAGTCAGATTTTCTTATTATTAGGGGATTATTATTTATCTGAAAGCAATAAAGAAAAGGCATTGTATTATTACAAAAACGGAATAGATCTTGATCCAGATAATTATGAACTAATTAAAAATACCCTCTTATTGCAAATTGAAGTAGAAGAATACCAAGATGCAATTGTATTAAGTAATAATGGATTAGAAATATATCCTGCACAACCTCTATTATACCTATTAAATGGAGTTGCAAATAATGAGTTAAAAAAGACAGATCAAGCTATTGAAATTTTAGAAATGGGATTGGATTATCTTTTTGATGACCCAAAAATGGAATGCAATTTTTACCAACAACTAAACATTGCTCATACTTTAAAAGGAAATTTGAAAAAAGTAAAAATGTATCAGAAAAAAGTAACTCAATTATCTATTTCCAATCAAAAAAATGATGATTAAAATTTATAAATTGAAGATAAGACTTAGTATCATATTATTTATTTCTTTATTTATTACCTCTTGTGGAGGTGGTAAAATAGCAGTTGGATCAGAAACAGCAAATAAGAACTTATCTCCTAAAAATATAATAAAAAGTCATGATGAAGCAATACCAAACTTTTCTACTATAGCTGCAAGAATACAAGTAAGATATGAAAGCATCAGAGAAGTTCAGAGTTTAACAGTTAGTTTAAGAATGGAGAAGGACCAAAAAATTTGGATTAAGGCATCTCTACTTGGAATTACACTCGCTAAACTGTATATCACGCCAGAAGCAGTTAGTTATTATGAAACTATTTCCAACACTTATTTTAAAGGCGATTATTCATTGCTGAGTGAATGGTTAGGCACTGAAATTGATTTCGAAAAAGCTCAAAAAATATTATTAGGTCAATCTATTTTCGATTTAAATAATAAGTATGTTTCAGATGTTGTAGCTAACAAATACATGCTGCAACCTAAAATGCAGACTGATAACTTTATACATTTCTTATTAGTAAATCCAGATAATTTTAAAATTGCATCAGAGTCATTATCACAACCAATCGATGAAAGAATTTTTACTATCAATTATGGAGCTTATCAAAATTTAGAGGGTAGTTATTTTCCTTTAGACTTTAGAATAATAGCTACTCAAAAAGAAAAAAAAACCCAAATAGCAGTCAATTTTAAAAAAATAGATTACAATGTATCCATTCGTTTTCCGTTTACTATACCTAAAGGCTATGAAGAAATGCAACTAAACTAAATGAGTAGATTTTATAAATATCTTTTTCTTTTTTTTACCCTATTTTTCTTCAATTTAGGCTTTGCCCAAGTGAATAAGCAAAAGGAATTAGAAGAAAAAAGACAAACTTTATTAAGTGAAATTAAGCAAATAAACAGTTTGTTATTTGTCACAAAAAAAGAAGAAAAGTCGGTATTAAATCAAGTAGAAGATTTAAATAGTAAAATTATAGCTCGTCAAAACTTAATAAGAGTTACCAACCAACAGGCCAATTATCTTTCTCGAGAAATTAATAATAATAAAGCAAAAATAAGGCTTTTTGAAAACGAATTAAAGCACTTAAAAGCTGATTATGCCTTGATGATAGCTAAATCATATAAAAGTAAATCGCAGCATAGCAGAGTCATGTTTTTATTATCTTCTGAAAGCTTTTTACAAGCCTATAAGCGTCTTCAGTATATGAAACAATATGCAAAACATCGAAAAATTCAAGGGGAAAGTATCAAGAAAAAATCTATTGTTTTAGAAGAATTAAATCAAGGATTATTAGAAGACAAAAAGAAGAAACAAGTACTTATCGATGAAAATAAGCTTGCAAAAACTAAATTATCAAAGGAATTGGAAGAACAAAAAGAATTGGTTTCAATTTTAAAAAAAGATGGTAATAAATACGCTCGTCAAATCCATAAAAAACAAAAAGAAGCCAATAAAATTGACAAACAAATAGAGAAGTTAATTAGAGATGCTATTACTGCCTCTAACAAAAAAAATGCAACTAATAAAGGAACTAAAACAAACGGCACTTCCATACGATTAACATTAACACCTGAAGCAAAACTCTTAGCTGCAGATTTTACAAAAAACAAAGGCAAACTACCTTGGCCAGTTAAAAATGGTTTAGTGGTAAAACGTTTTGGAAACACACGACATCCGCAATTACCCAACGTAACTACTTATTGTAGTGGAGTAGAAATCACCACTGAAAAAAATGCAAAAGCAAGAGCCGTTTTTAAAGGTGAGGTTATGGAAATACAAAAGATAAAGGGCGCCTCTAATGCGGTATTTATTCAACATGGAAATTATATTACAGTATATCAAAACATAACTAATGTAATGGTAAAAAAAGGAGATTTAGTTTTAACTAAGCAAGAAATTGGATCGGTGGCTACTAAAGCTAGTTCTGGTAAATCCATCCTTAAGTTTTTAGTCTACCAAAACAATCAAAAAATGAATCCTGCCAGTTGGATTTATAAGTTGTAATTTTTTTAGGAACTTTTCCTATAAAATTAAATAGACGGATCTTTTTTATTTAAAAGATTTGTTTAATGTGCATAAATTTAATTACTTGCACCAAAATTTTTTTGCTTTTGGTTGTGTTTTTATAACAACATTTATATCTCAAAATTAGCAATGATGGAAAAGTATATTTCTGCCTTCATAATTGAATTTACCTCAACATTAAATTGGACTTTGGATTCTATTTTATTTAAAGTTTCATGGTATAACAATTACTTTTGGGGATTAATTGTTATCTCATTAGTAGTTTGGCTTCTTGAATTGATTTTTCCTTGGAGAAAAAATCAATCGCCTATCAGAAAAGATTTTTGGATGGACGGGTTTTACATGTTTTTTAATTTTTTTATTTTTTCAATTTTAATAAGTGGAAATTACGAAGCAATAGGCTTACTTTTTAATGAAATGGGGATTACAACAAAAAGTTTAGCAGTTTTCAATATTTCAAATTGGCCAACTGGAATTCAACTAGTTGTCTTTTTTGTTATTCTAGATTTTGTACAATGGCTGACCCATGTTTTATTGCATAAATATGAAGTTTTATGGCGGTTTCATAAAGTTCATCATTCTGTAAAAGAAATGGGTTTTGCTGCACACTTGCGATATCATTGGATGGAAAACATACTATATAAGCCTCTAAAAACACTAGGAGTTATGTTATTAGGGGGTTTTGAACCAGATCAAGCTTATATCGTTCATTTTATTGCAATAACTATAGGACATTTAAATCATGCGAATATTAGAATTACTTGGGGCCCTTTCAAGTACATACTTAATAATTCTGTAATGCATTTGTATCATCATATGAAAGCGTTACCAGAAAACAAACCGAAGGGAATTAACTTTGGAATTAGCTTAAGTATTTGGGATTTTTTATTTAAAACTAATTACGTTCCGGATGATAATGGAGAAATTGAATTAGGATTCTATAATGAAGAAAATTTCCCAAAAGGATTTTTAGGTCAATTATTAACTGGTTTCCGAAAAAATTAAGGTTAGATTTCGATTTAAAATAAAAATATTTTATGCCATTTTACCTGCTGCACAGCTAAAATATGATTTTGCCTTAGAGACCACTGAATTACTTTCACCATCAGCAGGATATCCCAATACAGCCATTTTTTGTCTTACAATTGTAATTTCATTTTGACTAAGAGAATCAAATGTAACAGTAGACTCTTCAATATTTACGTTTACATTTGTTATGTTTTCAATGTTTGAAATTTTTTTCATAATTGTATTTGCACAACCACCACATTTTAAGTTTTGAATTTTTATTATTGTAGTCATTTTTTTTGGATTTAATTAAACAATGATATCGCCATTCCAGTCCGTGATACCTCCTGTAAGATTATAAACATTTTTAATACCAACAGATTCTAGTATCTGACAAGCCGCCACACTCCTTGAGCCACTTCTGCAGTAGACTAAATACATTTTACTTTTATCAAAATTCTCAATTTTTTGCATAAATAGTTGTGATTCAAAAAGATCCAATAAAACAGCGTTTTTAATCCTTCCCTCGTCCCACTCACTTTCTGTTCTGCAATCAATGATTATGGCTTCAGAATTTTCACTAATAAGCTCTTTAAATTCGATATTATTTATATTTTTCATTCAATTATATGGTTTTATTTTAATATACTATTTACAGAATTTCATTAAAAGTTTGTGGGGCAAATATACTCAGATAGTGGAATCTTTGTTTTGATGATCTCCTCAAATCCGCCTTCTATATTAGTTACTTTCTTCACTCCATTTGCTTTAAATATAGAAGCAGCAATTAAAGAGCGATAACCAGATTTACAATGCAAAAAATAGTCTTTCTCTGAATTAATCTTTTTAAAATTTGTGTGGATGTCATCTAACGGAAAATTTTCTACTCCAATAACATGTTCTGAAAAATATTCAGATTCTTTCCGAACATCAATTGGTTTTTCAACTTTTTCTTCGGCTAACATATCTACAAACTTAGTAGCTGATATGGATTTAATGAATTCTAATTCATAACCATAAGATTTCCAATTTGCGATGCCTCCATTCAAATACCCTAAAGTGTTATCATATCCAACCCTTGAAAAACGAGTGACAATTTCATGTATACGTAATTCATCATCTGTAATGAATATTATTTTTTGGTTGATATCCGAAACTAAAGCTCCAACCCAGGGCGCAAAACTTCCATCAATGCCAATATACCATGCGCCAGGAATAGTACCCTCATTTGAGTATGCTTCTTTAGAGCGAGTATCTATAACTAAGACGTCTTTTTGGTCACTTAATTTTTTAAATTTTGAAGGATCTAATGGAGTTGTACCTTTGTGTAAAACCTCATCAATATTTGTATTAATTGATTTGTTCATTCGAACATTATTAGGGAAATATTGTGGTGGGGGCTTTAATCCTGAGATTACTTCTTTAATAAACTCTTCTCTCGACATGTCGGCTCTTAAAGCATAATTAGTTTTCTTTTGATTGCCCAGTGTATCATAAGTTGCAGAACTTATATTTTTTCCACAAGCAGAACCCGCACCGTGGCTTGGATATATAACAATGTCATCTGGTAAGGTCATTATTTTATTTCTTAAAGAATCAAATAAGTGTCCGGCTAGATCTTCTTCCGTCAAAGCTCCATCTTTTACTGCCAAATCTGGACGACCAACATCTCCAATAAAAAGAGCATCTCCAGTTAAAACACAAGGAGTGTTTCCATTTTCATCCGTTATTAAGTAAGATGATGACTCCATAGTATGCCCGGGAGTATGCAACAAGGTTATTTTACTATTCCCTATAAAAAAATCTTCCCCATCTGCTCCATTATAAATATTATATTCTGTCGTTGCATTGGGACCAAAGATAATTTTTGCACCAGTTTTACGAGCTAAGTCATATTGTCCAGAAACAAAATCAGCATGAAAATGTGTTAGAAATATATATTTTATTTTAGCCTGATCAGATCTTGCCATTTGTATATAGGGTTCTGTCTCTCTCAAAGGATCTACGATTGCTGCTTCCCCATTAGACTCAATGTAATAAGCCATCTCTGCAAGACATCCGGTAAATAATTGTTCTACTTTCATAGTAAAAAATTCTAAATAGGCAATTTATTACAAATTTAAATTAATGGTGGTAACTTATGTTACACTATCATTATTTTTTTTTCTTTTATTATTTTGCTTTATGTATTTGTAAAATTTATCCTTTTTTATGCCGGTATGATACCAATCTACGGCTTCTTGAATGCCCATAAAAAATAAAGTTTCATTTGCTTTTTCCATAAATCCAGAGTTAATAATTTTATCTCTGACGGGACCTTTTAAACTAGTAAAAGCCATAATAACCTCTTTTTGATTAAAATAATCTAATAATTCAATTAAGGTGAATATAGCACTACTGTCAATCCTATTAATACTTTCGCCATCTAAAACTAGGAGCTTTAATCCATTTCCTTTTAGCTTAGAATAATCCTCAATTTTATCTTTAAAATAGGCTGTATTTGCAAAATGTAATTGTGAATCAAAACGAATAATTAATATTTCATCATGAATTTCTACTTCATTAAATCGTTTTGTATTTCGATAAAAATGAGTTCCTGGAACTTTCCCTAAAATTGCCATATGAGGAGAAGTACTCTTGTAAATAAGTATAATAATGGATAAAGCGACTCCAGTAAATATTCCTTCTATTACACCAACTGAAGCTGTTACTATTAAAGTAATAATTAAAATAATTAGGTCTGTTTTTGAAAATTTTAATAGTTTTTTAGGCATTTCAAGATCCAATAGTCTAAATACTGCCACCATAATTATAGCTGCTAAAACTGCTTTGGGCAAATAATAAAATACGGGAGTTAAAAAAACAAGTGTAAAAGCAATAATTAGTGCTGAAATTAATGAAGATAAAGGGGTTTTTGCCTTTGACTCCTCGTTAACTGCGGTTCTTGAAAAACCAGCTGTTGCAGGATATGTTTGAAAAAAAGAACCAATAAAATTACTCATTCCTAAGGCAATTAATTCTTTATTTGGAACTACTTTATACTCTGCATGTTTTGGCTCTAATGATTTTGCGATAGAAATCGCCTCTAAATAAGCGATTAAAGAAAGTGTTAATGCTATTGGGAATAATTTAGTTAGGATTTGTTTATTAAATACAGGTATTTTAAAATTTGGTAAACCTTGTGGTATTTCTCCGATGATAGCTACTCCTAGAAGATCTAAATTAAAAAATCTAACAACTAAAATAGAAAGTATTACAACAATTAATCCGGCAGGAATTTTTTTAAAATACTTCTTTATCAAGATCATTCCAAATATAGAGGTAATTCCAACAGTAAAAGTTAACCAATGTGTTTCTTCAATATGTTGAAAAGCATCATATAATAAATATTGAAGCTTATTATTACGATCTACATTTATTCCTAAAAAATTATTTAATTGACTAAATCCTATAATAATTGCTGCAGCTGAAGTAAAACCACTAATTACCGGTTTTGACAAAAAGTTTACTATAAAACCTAGACGAAATAGCCCAAACATTACTTGAAGTAGCCCCATAATTAAGGCCAATAAAATAGCAAATTCGATAAATTGATCAGAACCAACCTCGGCTAATGTTGCTATTCCTGCAGCGACAATAAGGGAGTCCATAGCAACAGGACCGACTGCTAATTGTCTTGAAGTTCCTAAAAACGCATAAATTACTTGTGGTATCAATGCTGTATATAATCCATAAATTGGAGGTAAACCAGCAATCAATGCATAAGCAATTCCTTGAGGGATCAGCATGATACCTACCGTTGTCCCAGCGACTAGATCACCTCGAAGCCATTCTTTTTTATAATTCGGAAGCCAATCCAGAATAGGAAATAATTTACTTAATTTCATGGGTCAAAAAATCTTTACAAAAGTAAGTAATATAATAGCTTTTAAAGTAACATTTGATGTTATCCTAATAAATCTAATTATAATTACAGTTTTGACCTACTATTTTTAATGGTAGTTTCATTTGGTAGTTTTTGAATTAAAATAATATTTTACCTAGGTATTAATTTTTAATTATTTTTATTGTTTTGTTTTTTATTTTTAGAAAATAAATACCTGGATTCATGGTAGTTATATTAATTGTATTAACACCCTGTTCCATGAGTCCTTTCAATGTTAATTTACCCTGAAGAGTATAAATCGTAAAAGGTAGGGTTTCTGAATTAGATGTTTCTACAATAAGTTGATTGCTGAGCGGGTTTGGATACACTATCAATTGAGATTTAGGACTGATTATTTCATTTACAGAAAGTGTTTCGCATTCAATTAGGCCGTTAATATCAAATAGTGACACAAAATTCCATATCTCAGTTGTTGCATCGATATCCATATTCCCAGTTGTCCCGGGCCAATCGTGCCCCCCCCCAATTACTTTTAATTCTTCTACTCTAACACAACTATCTCCATTTTCCCAAACTCTACG
>MDTC01127381.1_pt1 | contig 10857 bp, 11 predicted proteins | sample 811181 | NCBI WGS metagenome assembly MDTC01 (sample SAMN05326644, study PRJNA326480) | marine metagenome | isolation source: seawater | place: Pacific Ocean: North | collected 2011 | reverse complement strand
CGTGGGACGGTGGAGGTGGTAAAGCAATGAGCTCATTCCAACGAAGCCAATGGTTCCGAACAGTTGCTCATGATGCAGGCTTCCGTCTTCTTTTCGGAATTGCGTGTGCCGCTTTTCTGGCACCGTTCCAATTTTGTGGTAAAACGGCATTTTGAGGGTTTGCTGCTAAGTTAGTCCGCCCGCGACCGCTTCAAACCTAACGAGGCAATTTAGCTGTTGGGGCCGCGGATCATGCGGACCCAATTTGGCAGTTTACCGTCTTTCGTTAGACGCCACCGCAGCGACAATCTCCCGTTGGCCGGCCTCGGCAATTCCGGGGCCAAGTGATTTTTTCGGACAAGGGCTTTGACGCTGACTCCGCAGCGCTGTGATGCTTCCCAAAGGCTCTCTTCAGGGCGCATTTCCAGCCAAAGCGTTTGACCGCGGCTGCGTTTAGGCTGTAGATAGATGACTTCACCAGGGCTTGGTGTGTAGGTCCCATCCTTACGATTAATGTCGTTGTAGCGGTAGAGTTGCCAGCCCATGAGATCCAATTCGATGGCCAGTGCATCGTAGGTGTCTCCGGATTCGGCTAGGACATATTGGATGTAATTTTCGCTGGTTTGGACGCTTCGACGCCCGATGGAGAGGGAGGTCTTGGCTGGGTTCATGCCTTTGTTCTGAACCGTTTTGAGCACTTCGTTTCGTGCTGCCTGCTGCGTCTGTTCTGCTTGGGCAAATGCCTCTCTGTCAGCCTTCAATGCTAGGCCTTGTTCATCGTATTGGGCTAGGTCGTAACGTTCGATGAGGTCGATGAGCAGGTGGGCGTATTTGGGGTTGGTGGCGTACCCGCATTTTTTCAGTCCTTTTGCCCAGCGAACATAGTCTGTTGGCTTAAGATTAAACAGTTCTTCGTAGCGGTTCCGCTGGAGAAACTCACTGTGGTCGTGAAAACTTTCCGAAGCGTGGCTGTACGACCGGAAACATTCGTCGCGACGGTCGTCGTCGTGGTACACCCGCTCCCCATCCCAGCCTTTATGGCATTTGATGCCGAAGTGGTTGTTGGACTGGGCGGCCAACTCACTGCGGCCGCTTCCGCTTTCGAGAATGCCTTGGGCCAGTGTAATGCTTGCGGGAATCCCGTGCACAGCCATTTGGTATACGGCTTCGTCGCTCCAATCGTTGATGTACTGCTCCGGTGCACTAGGCGCTTGAGGTTGGGCGTGCGCGACGAAGCAAACGCCCAACGCCATCCAAACCAACATCCACAAGATGATGGCAGAAAGCATCTTGGACCAAGAAAAAGGAAGCGATGTAGGCATGGCAACTTTCTCTCGCGAAAATAGCGCGAGGTCAAGCCCTTTTCACGCCTTGGGCTTCGCTCCTATTCACGTTCAATTGTGGATGGAAGGACCCCTTTCTTCCCGGATTAAGTTCCCTTGATCATTGAAGAAGCGCCACATACCGGCTGGTTCTCCAATGGAGTCGTATTGCCCTGAAACAAAAGGATTTCCGTTGGGGTGCCATGTGAAATATGCCCCTACTTGAATCCCCTTTTTGTAATGGTGTATCGACCACGGTTTTCCATCGGGGTAGAAGGCTTCCCATTTGCCATGTTTCTGACCTTCTGACCACCGAGACACCTTCGATAACCGGCCAGCCGTGTCATACATGGCGATTTCAGTGGTGTCCCCGGCTGCGACGATTAGTTCGCGCTTAACGTTGCCGTTAGGCCAATGGTCCGTGAGGGTGTCGTGTTCGGCGTTCGAACATGCGAAAAGAAACGGCAAGAGGAGAAGATGCCAGCGTGTCATCAGCGTTTGCGTTCCATGGTGAATTCGACCAAGTCCACGAGCGCCACTTTGGCTGGGGATGCGGGGTAGGCATCGAGGAGAGTAAGTGCTTCTTGTGCGAGTTCGCGCATCTTACCACGGGCGTATTCCATGCCCGGGCCTTGAATGATGGCATCCATGACTTCCTGGACGGCTGCGTTGTCGTTGTTTCGGTATTTAACCAACCGGATGAGCCGTCGTCGTTCCGATGGCGATACCACTTGAAGGGTGTGGATGAGGGGCAACGTCATCTTGCGTTCTCGAATGTCGCCACCGGTGGGTTTGCCGATGCGCTCGCCTTCCCCAAGGTCAAGTAAGTCGTCTTTGATCTGAAAGGCCAAGCCGACAAGTTCACCAAACTTGCGCATCCGCTCTACGTCTTCAGCAGTGCCCTGATCTTTTGGCCGAACAGATGCTGCACCACATGCGCAACAGGCAGCGATGAGTGAGGCCGTTTTGCGACGGATGATGTCGAAATAGACCGCTTCAGTGATATCCAAGCGCCGAGCTTTTTCAATTTGCAAGAGCTCACCTTCGCTCATGAGGCGAACCGCTTCGGAAGTGATTTTGAGCAGATCATAAGCTTCACGATCCACTGCCATGAGCAGGCCGCGAGAGAGCAAATAATCACCTACGAGCACAGCGATTTTTTTCTTCCACAAGGCCTGAATTGAAAAAAAACCACGGCGCAAGGGACTCTCGTCGACCACGTCATCGTGAACTAAGGTTGCCGTGTGCAGCAGCTCTATGAGCGAAGCAGCGATGTGACTCCGTTCTCCGAGCTCCTGTTGGCTTCCTGCCACAGTTTGGGCAGACAAGAACACGAAGAGCGGGCGCATCTGCTTGCCTTTGCGCTTGATGATGTAGCGCATGATTCGATCGAGCAAAGCGACATCCGTGCGCATGGCCGACTTGAAATGGACTTGAAATTCAGCCAGTTCTTTTTCGACGGGAACTTGAATGTGCTGCATGCGGCTCACAGTGTAAAGGTAAGGCCCTCCTCAGCACACCGCGTGTACCTATCTTTGCACAAAATTCCTCTCATGATTTACTCCATGACCGGTTATGGCAAGGCTTCTGCTCGTATTGGATTACGCCGCTATACAGCTGAATTGCGGTCGCTGAATGGCAAGCAATTGGACCTCGGTGTGCGTATGCCATCAGCGTTCCGCGCCAAAGAAATGGATTTGAGAAAGCACCTCGGCAAAGCGGTGGGGCGAGGCAAATGTGACTTAAGTCTGCATTATGCCGTGGAAGGAGCGGAGCCTCGGGAATTGAACAAGCCTTTGATTGAGGCGTACGTGTCCGAGTTGAGCCAGCTGGCTGCGGATCAAGGATTCTCCGGAAAGGATAATTCCCTGTTGGCCATGGCGATGCGTTTGCCCGATGTAATCCAACAACCCAATGATGAGGTTGATGAAGACGAGTGGAAGGCCATTGAAGCTCTAGTCGAAGAGGCGGTGGACCAATTCATTCGTTTTCGTAAAGAGGAAGGAAAGTCGCTTGAGGCGGATTTTAACCAGCGCATTCGTAGCATCCAATCCCTGAAAGATGCTGTCGAGCCCCTGTTACATGCTCGCGTTCAACGCATCCGGGACCGCATTGAATCCAATTTTAAAGAGCTACAGGACAAAGGCCGGTTGGATGAAAACCGGTTTGAGCAGGAGATGCTATTTTATATGGAAAAGCTGGATGTCTCAGAGGAACTGGTGCGGCTGACCGCCCACTGCGAACACTTTTTAGATGTCATGAATCAAGCGCCCGGCCAGGGCAAAAAGCTCGGATTTATTGCCCAAGAGATTGGACGAGAAATCAACACACTGGGGAGCAAAGCCAATGATGCTGACATGCAGCGCATCGTGGTACAGATGAAGGACGAACTTGAGAAAATCAAAGAACAGGTTCTTAATGCACTCTGACTCCCAAGGAAAGGCGGTCATTTTTTCTGCGCCTTCTGGCGCTGGAAAAACGACCATTGTGCGCCACCTACTCGAGTACTCGGAGCTGAACCTCGCTTTCAGCGTCAGCGCCACTAGCCGAAAACCACGAGGCATAGAGCAAGATGGTGTGGACTATCATTTTCTATCGGTTGAAGCGTTCCAAGCGCGCATCGATTCCGGAGCGTTAGTGGAATGGGAGGAAGTATATCCAGGTAAATTTTACGGAACTTTACAAGCAGAATTGGAACGCCTGTGGGCCGCGGGTAAAACAGTCGTGTTCGATGTGGACGTGGTGGGCGGTGCCAACTTGCGTCGCTTGCTCGGCGACAGCGCATTGGCCATATTTATTCAGCCGCCCTCACTCAAGGTGCTCCGCCAACGGTTGGAAAGCCGAGGAACAGACGACCCGGAACGGATCGAAGAACGTTTGGCCAAAGCCCAATGGGAGCTTGAGCAGCACGTTCACTTCGATAAGGTTCTCATCAACGACGATTTGACGGCTGCTCAAGCCCAAGCCGTGGAATGGTTAAAAGCGTACAACGGAAATTTCTTGAGCGCATGACATTGGAACGGAAGGGCAAAATCGGATTGTACTTCGGGACTTTCAACCCCGTTCACTTGGGGCATTTGGTCATCGCCAACCACATGGCGCATTACACCGATCTGGACGAGGTCTGGTTGGTGGTGACGCCGCATAACCCCCACAAAAGCCCGCGCGAACTCATGGGCCAAGCTCACCGGCTGCAGATGGTTCACCTCGCGGTGTCGGAGAACGAGAAGCTCAAAGGGAGCGACGTGGAATTCGATTTGCCCCAACCCAATTACACGGCGGCTACGATGCGGCACCTGCGCGATCAATACCCCGGCGTGGAGTTCAGCATCATCATCGGAGAGGACAATTTTGTTCGGCTTCACACGTGGCAAGCCCATTGGGAATTGGTCGAGAAACACCGCATTCTGGTTTACCCGCGACGCACCTCCGATGCCCCATTACCAGTTCACCCACCTGCCAATCCCGAGGACTTAGTTTCCCGGTCACACCCGAGCATTCATTGGTGCGATGCTCCAATGATCAGCATCTCATCCACGTATCTGCGGGACGCCATAAACAACACCAAGGACATTCGGTATTTGCTTCACGACAAGGTGCTGAACTACATCAGCAACAATCACCTGTATGAGTGATCAGGTATTGTTGAAGTGGTTCATGGTGCGATCGAGTCCAATCGAAGCGAAAGATTGGACGGCCTTCTCACAGCGCTCGAGGCGCTCCGGGAGTGCATCATTTTCTTCAGCAGTCCATTTCCCAAGCACGTAGTCCACCTGCTGACCCTTGTGGAATTCGGCCCCGATGCCGAACCGCAGGCGCGGGTACTTGGATGTGCTGAAGATGGTTTCGATGTTGCCGAGGCCGTTGTGGCCACCTCCGCTCCCTTTGGCGCGCATGCGCAGGGTACCAAAAGGAAGCGCGAGGTCATCCGTGATAATGAGCACACGCTCTAGCGGAATCTTTTCGGTGTCCATCCAGTAGCGGACTGCTTTGCCACTCAAGTTCATGAATGTGGAGGGCTTGAGCAGCACGAGGGCCCTGCCCTTAAAACGGACGGTGGACACCTCGCCGTGCCGGGCGACCTCAAATGAGGCCTCGCCGTTTCGAGCGATGGTGTCCACCACCTTAAACCCGATGTTGTGTCGGGTGTCCTCATATTCACTTCCTGGATTGCCCAGGCCTACAATGAGGAATTTCATCCGTTTTGGATTGGGTTTCGACTAGCGAAACGCAATTATTCCGCTGCTGGGGCGTCGCCTCCTTCAGTTTCAGCTGCATCTCCACCTTCATCGCCTTCTTCCACACTATCAGCAGACATGGCCGCACGCGTGCGCTTGACAGCGGCGAGTAAATTCGAGTCATTCAACAGCACTGTACATTTTGGAACTTCGATATCACTAACGCGCATGTTGTCTCCAATCTCCAGATGGGTTACATCGATGGTGATGTTCTCTGGCAAATCATCCGCCAACCCGCGAACGGGCACACGGCGGAACAGCATTTGCAAACGGCCACCGTCGATTACACCTGCAGCCGTACCGGTCGTGAGCAGGGGCAATTCTACGCGTACGGGTTTTCCGGGGATGATTTGGAGCAAGTCCAAGTGGACGATGCGGTCGGTCACCGGGTGGAATTGAATCTCCTGAATGACGCAGTCGAAGGTTTCGCCCTCAAATTCCAATTGGATGCGAAAGACGTCAGGATTAACAACGAGCTTGGAGATGTCCAGCTCTTTTACAGAAAAGTGCTTTTGCTCACCACCTCCGTACAGTACACCGGGTACCCGGTTTTCCTTTCGGATTTGGTTAGCATCTTTCTTTCCTACGCTCCCACGTAAGGAGCCGCTCAATGATGCAGTTTTCATAACTAGTGAATTAATAAAGTATCACTGATGGAACGATTTTCCACCAGACAGGTTAAAGTCTCAGCAAATAACTCATGGACCGGGAGGACCCTGATTTTGGCTGTATTTTTTTCTTGGTTTAACGGGATGCTGTCCGTGACAACAAACTCAGTGAGTACGGAATCAGCTATGCGCTCGTACGCTGGCCCGCTCAATACGGCGTGCGTGCAAAGTGCGCGAACGGATAGTGCTCCGTGCTCCATCATGAGGGAGGCGGCCTTGGTCAATGTTCCCGCTGTGTCGCACATGTCATCCACAATGACCACGTCTTTTCCACTGACGTCACCAATGACAGTCATGTGTTCAATCTTATTGGCCACCTTGCGCTGTTTGTAGCAAATCGCCATGTCCACACCAAGGTGCTTAGCGTAGGAGTTGGCCCGCTTGGTTCCTCCTGTATCCGGGGTAGCGATGCACAGGTTGTCGCTGTCTAGTTCTTCGAGGTAGGGGACAAAAAGCGTGCTAGCATAAAGGTGATCCACAGGGATCTCGAAGAACCCTTGAATTTGATCTGCGTGCAGATCCATGGTGATTAATCGGTCGATGCCTGCGGCCATGAGCAGGTTGGCAACCAATTTCGCTCCTATGGCCACACGGGGCTTGTCCTTTCGGTCCTGACGGGCAAAGCCGAAGTACGGTATAACTGCAATAATGCGTTTGGCACTCGCTCGCTTTGCGGCATCAACGAGCAGCAAAAGCTCCATCAAATTATCGGTTGGCGGAAATGTAGATTGAACGATGGCAACCTCCTTTCCACGAATGGTTTCCTCAATGCTCACCGTGAATTCACCATCGCTGAAGCGCGTGGTTTTGACAGGTACCAATTCCCCACCAAAGGATTCAGCCACTTTCTGACCAAAGGATTGGGAGGCAGCGCCTGCAAGAATTTTGAGCATAGAAGACACGAATGCAATGAGTTAAATGGCGTGCAAAGGTAGTGTTTCAATCGCGTAAAGCCAACGGAATTTACCGTTGGTTGATAGGTGTCAACGGATGTTGAAACGCATTGGAATTGTAGAGGTCACCCGAACGTGCTTTCCCTGCTGTGGTATGGGCTCCAATTATCGGGATGCACAGAAGCGCTTCGTGTGCCGCCTTAGCGAGTTTGGGATAGGCTGATTTGAGGACGGTTTCTACTGCCCATCAAATGGTGGCTAGCACCAATACAAGTGCCGATGTGAAACCGGGTTCGATGCGTTGTTGGGCGGCGGGTGATTTTTCATCGCTCTGGGTTTGACCCTCCAGCCCTTGCGCCCTGCCACGATTTACTAATCGGGGACGATCATCTTGAACCCCTTGCCGTGGACGTTCAAAATTTCGATGGTTTCATCGGGCTTGAGGTGGCGCCGCAGTTTGGCGATGTACACGTCCATTGATCTTCCATTAAAGTAGTTGGGGTCGCCCCAAATAGACTTCAAAGCATAGGTGCGTTCGAGCAAAGTATTGCGGTGCTTGCACAGCAGAAACAGCAATTCGTTCTCCTTGGTGGTCAGGCGCTGCTCTTCTCCGTCCCGACGGAGTATTTGGGTGTTGTAGTCGAAACCAAATAATCCAACTCGGATTTCACCCACCTGCTCATCTTCGTTAGGAAGTGCCGCGGCTCTTCGCAAAATGGCTTGAATGCGAACAAGCAACTCTTCCATGCTGAATGGCTTCGTCATGTAGTCGTCGGCACCCACCTTGAACCCTTCAAGTGTGTCTTCATTGGTTGAGCGTGCGGTCAAAAACAGAATGGGCAGATGCCGACTCTCTTGTCGAATTTCTTCAGCCACCTGGAAACCATCCTTTCGCGGCATCATGACGTCGAGGATAACAAAATCAAACGCACCACGGTGAAATTCCTTCAGGCCTTCAACGCCGTCTTTGGCCCATGTGGTATCAAAGCCTTTGGCAATCAGATAATCAGACAGCAGACGCCCGAGATTGGGATCGTCTTCGCAAAGCAAAATGGAGGGTAAGGTCGTTTCGCTCATTTCAATGTTTTTTTTTCAATTCAATTTCTGTGCGCGGCAGTGCCATGACGAAGGTGCTTCCCTTGCCCGTCTCGCTCTCGACGCTAATGGATCCTTGGTGGCGGTCGATGACCGTTTTAACATAACTCAGTCCCAATCCAAATCCTTTCACGTCGTGAACATTGCCGGTAGGCACGCGGTACAGTCTATCAAATACCTTGCCTAAATGCTCCTTTGCAATTCCGATGCCGTTATCTCTGAAACGCAATTCGACTCCTTCTGTTGTTTGGGCACTTGAAATTATCAGCACCAAATCCCCATCGGCATACTTAATAGCATTGTCTACGAGGTTGATGACTACGTTGCTCAAATGCACTCGATCCGCATGCACCATTGGATCTTCGGCCTCCAATTCCAATTCCACCTTTCCCCCATGTTTCCGGACTTGAATGGCGACGTTCTTGAGCACTTCGCGGATGAGTTCGTGCACGTTCAGGGTTTGCTTGAATAGCTGCATTTTACCCGACTCTGCCAAGCTGGCCTGTAACACATTTTCAACCAACATCCCAAGTCGCTTATTCTCCTCATTGATGAGCCCGATGTAGTAATTGAATCCGTCCGCATCCCTTTGCATGTCTGGATCCTTAAGAGCTTCGGAGGCCAGTCCGATGGTGCTTATCGGCGTTTTCAGTTCGTGGGTCAAGTTGTTCATCAAATCCCGGCGAATCCGGTCGATGCGCTTGTTGCGCGCTGCGCCAATAACCGCCGTGAAAAAGCCCCATGCTATAATGGCTAGCATTAGGCCAGTCAAGGCAAATTGGCCAAGCAAATTGTGCAACAGGTACCGCCCTTTGTTCGGGAAAAACAGATTAATGCTCAAGTTATTTACTGAAACCTTATGCGCTGAAGCAGCCATTTGCTCTCGGTATTCGACATCTGCCTCCTGCAGGCGAACGGGTTGGCCATAACGGTCGAACACGCCTATGGCGGGTGGGATGGTGATGCCGTGCGCTTTGAGGATGACTAGGAGCATGCTGTCGATGCGCAAGGCCTCAATCCGGCTAAGCATGCGTACTTCCTCGTCGTCCAACCCCGTTCCGATAGTGCTCGCTTTGCCGATTCCTCCGTTTTGTTCATTGGCGGCCGCTAGTGCCTCTAAGTCGATTTGCAACATCCCTGTTGATGTTTTTGTGAGCATTTCGCTGACTTGGTTCAACGAGTGGTACACATTGTCATCGAACAACTGCTCGCGCATTTGCACGGAGGTTCGGAGCCAGACAATTTGAATGGTGCTCATGGTCACAAAGGCGAGAACCATGGCAAGCAAAAACCAAGGTATGGAGGGTTTTGATTTCGCACTCATAGTTTGAACGAAGGTAAGGGCTTGCCATCCGAGGTGAAAAGCGGCTGCAAAACTTCAACATCCATTAACAAATAGGTCATATACGCAGCGCAAGCGTCCGCTACGTTTGCCGAGAGTTTACCAAAACGCAAGGAGTGCAGGTCTTCTTGAGGCAGGGTTTTAGGTTCGGTCACAAACAGACCAGAAAAGGACTTCGCACAACGGTGCGAGGTCCTTTTTTTTTTGGAATGAAGAATTGCATCGGACCTCCGTACATTTGGTTCTCCACCAAATTGTCATGATTCCCGCTCACGTTGTCGACCAAGTGCTTCAGACCGCCGTTATTGAGGAGGTTATTGGGGATTATGTGGAGCTTAAAAAGTCGGGCAGCGCGTTGCGAGGGTTGAGTCCCTTCACAAACGAAAAGACACCCTCCTTTTACGTGCTCCCTGAGAAAGGTATTTTCAAATGCTTCTCTAGCGATAAGGGTGGTAGCGTTGTGACGTTTCTGATGGAGCTGGACAAGCTTAGCTTTCCGCAGGCCATCAAGCAACTCGCCGAGCGGTATGGAATTGAAATTGAGGAAGAGGAGATGTCGCCTGAGCAACATCAAGCTCGTTCGGAACGTGAAAGCCTGCTCGCCCTGAACGCTTGGGCGCAAACCTGGTTCACAGAGCAGCTGCAAGAATCAGAGGAGGGGAAAGCCATAGGCCTGAGTTATTTCGAAAGCCGGGGTTTCCTTGCGGAGACCCTTAGGACGTTCAAAATTGGCTATTGTCCCGACAGCTGGGACGCAATGAGCACGGCGGCGATTGAAGCAGGGTATGAGCCAGAACGTTTGCTGGCTTTGGGCTTGGCCAAAGACAAAGAGGGGAAGCTCTGGGACTTTTTCAAAGGGCGGGTCATGTTTCCGATCCGAGATCTCACGGGCCGTTCCATCGCATTTGGCGGCCGCACGCTGAGTAAAGAAAAAAAGGTTGCCAAGTACTTCAACAGCCCCGAAAGTATCCTCTACCACAAGAGCGATGTGCTGTTTGGCATGCATTTGGCTAAACCTGCCATAGCCAAGGAAGACCGGGTTCTCCTCGTGGAGGGCTACACCGATGTTATGGCTTTACATCAAGCGGGCATTGAACACGTCGTTTCCTCCAGCGGTACGGCATTGACAGTTAGTCAAATCAAGTTGATCCGCCGGTACACCAAGAACATTACGGTTCTTTTCGACGGGGATGCTGCGGGAATCCGCGCTTCTCTCCGTGGTGTGGACTTGCTTTTGGCCGAAGGGTTGAATGTGAATGTCGTTTTATTCCCCGACGGTGACGATCCTGACAGCTACAGCAAAAAGGTCCCGGCCGATGT
>MDTC01084872.1_pt1 | contig 10857 bp, 5 predicted proteins | sample 811181 | NCBI WGS metagenome assembly MDTC01 (sample SAMN05326644, study PRJNA326480) | marine metagenome | isolation source: seawater | place: Pacific Ocean: North | collected 2011 | reverse complement strand
TGATTGTATATTTTGTTGAGCTACTTTTTTTTGGCCATCAATCCAATCAACAACTTCTTTTTCAGTAGCGGGGTCATTAAAATAGCCGGCTAACTCAATACCTTTATCGGTCTGTTCTCCTTGAAGTATACCGTTTTGCCATGCATCTCCTAAATCTTGTACAAAGTCAACTATATTCTCATATATATATTGAGGAGCTGATTCATATTTAACTTCTTCATCTTTTTCTTTAGGCTCTTCAATTAAATTATCCACGGTTTCTATAGAAGTTTCTTCGTAAGGCACTGCGTTTGGGTACTTATTTAAAAGTTCTGCTACCCTGCTTTCATCAGGCAATGTGTAAGTATCTTTTCCAACTTTATATCGTAACGGTAAAGCCGAAGAAGTATTTACCGGCTCTAAATCCATATTGTCGAGTGTTACATTTTCCTCCACAGTCACACTCTCTTCCGGTGAAGGCAATGTCTTTTCCACGGGTTCATTTTCCGTAATTAAGATTGCATTAGGATATTTTTCCAAAAACTCTTCTACCCTATTTTCAGGAAGAGTATAAGTATCCTCCCCCACTTTATATCGTATCATATTTGTTAGTCTTTAAAAGATTCAATAGGCGCTTCATCTGTTACAGATTCATCTCTTTGTAATCTGCCAGTATATAATAAATTTTTAGCAATTTGCTGCGCTAAATCTTTACTAAGCCCCTGAGATTCTAATAAGTTTTGAAAAAATACATAAGGGTCATCGCCAGCGTTTACTGTAAAACTTTCTGTTCCTTTTGCAAAATTTTTCTTAATTTTTATTTCTGTAATATTTCCATCCTCATCTTGAAAAATTCCATCATCTACTAAGGAATAGCCTAACCCAGCTAATCCTTTATTTACAGTAGAAACATTATCAAATTGAACCTTTCCGGTTATAGTTCCGTCTTTATTCCTAGCCATTCCAAAACTATCTAAGTTTTCGGAAAACTGTACTACAAAAGCTTCGGCGTTGGCTAATGCTTTAGCTTCACCCGCACCGCCTTTACCCCCCTTGCCGCTAACAGCTTTAGTTTGATAGGTATTATTTTCTTTATAATTAGGTATTAATTTAGAAGCATACTCAGCATAAGCTTTTACAAATTCTGTTTGCATTTCGCTTCCTTGCTGTAGTAATTCTGAAGCACTAAATTGTTTATCACTTCCTTTACCTATAATTGCCCAAACATCTTCAGCATCTTCTGGAACAGTAAAAAAGGATCTTGCTTGAGCTTCAAATTGTGACGTAGTATTTTGAGCTATTCTATTAGCTGCTGTAGCAGTATATAATGTTTCATATTTACCATTATCAGATAACTTGGTAAATTTATAGTTTGACATTGCACTATCAGTAAGTTGATTATTTTTGTCTAAATACCCTGCTTTTTGATAAGTGCTATATATCATAGAATCAATGCCAGGAACTTTACCTGGGTCATAGCCAAATAGTAAACGAGCATCTTTATCAATAACACCTTCAATATTTTCTCCTGAAAATCTCATTCTATAGCCACCTATTTCTTCATCCCAATAAACTTCTTTTTGCCCTTTAGCAAATCCGTTATTTACATTTTGAGCAGCAACCCAATCAGCTGTACCAGCTTTACTTTTTGACATCCCTCCTTGCATACCAGCTGTAGCCGGATCAAACTCTTCTCCGTAAAACTTTTTAGATTCCTCATCCATTTCAATTACAGAATATAATTGCTGTAATCTTTTTTGAGCTTTACCAAATCCTTCTTGTGCTATTTTTAATTCCTCTTTAGTAGAAGCGTTTTGCATAGCTATTCTATTTTCAGTAACTAAATTTAAAACTTCATCAGCTTCTTTACTATATATTGAATCAGCACCTAGTTTAGCTAAATTAGCATAAACTTGCTCTTGATTTTTAGAAGCATACTCAGCCGCCCAATCTAATTGATCTTGTATTTTTTTAGCTAGCTCATCATTTTTTTGGCGTGTAAAATCAATATAATCAGTTGTAGCTTTAGCTACATTAGATATTGTATTTGCCCAAATTTGACCTGATTGATTATCTACAACCGTTATTGGATTTTCATATGCTCCCATTATAAATCTGCTATTATATTATCTCCTGTTTTTATTTGATCAAACAATGCTTTTTCGTTAAATTGCGCCGTCCCCGGCGCTAATTCTTTCCCGGCTTAAATGCACTTTGAGCATAAGAAGAACCTATATCGGCCAGCGCTGATATTCCGCTACCTGTTATAGCCGCGGCATCTGCCCTTGCTTGAGCCTGCACTTGCGCTTGCCCGGTTATTTGAGCTTGTTTTCTATTAAGTTGTTCCGTTTGTCTTCTTTCTTTTTCTCCGTAAACAAATGCGGCACCTTGAGTTCTTCCTTGCTCTAACTTTTCAGCTTGTCCAAGTTTGACACTTTGGAGTCTTCGTTCTTCAGCTATTCTATTAGCTTCTAAAGTAGCTTCCCCCTGCGCTCTTAATTGTTCATTTTTAGCTTCTTGCTGTTCTATATTTGCAGCAACACCTTTTTTACTAGCCAAGGCTGCTTGAGCTAGAGCAGTAGCCCCTCCAGCGCTCGCGCCTGTAGCTCTTAATGTATCTAAAGTATTAGCTAAAGCTATATCTGTTTGTTCCATTTGTATTTCAGCGGCCTGCGTAGCTACGCCTAAACTATCAAAAGGATTAGTCATTTTAGAGCTAAGGTCCTCCGCTATACTAGAAAAGTCTTGCATTCCAGCATAAGGATTTATAATCGGCTGTCTACTATTTTCTAACTGTTTTAATTCTCCTTCTAATCTTCGTTTTTCTCTAGCTGCCCTTTTGGCTCTTTTATTAGCACTGCTAGCACCAAAAAGACTACCAATTAATGATGCAGCTGCACTGCCAATAGCAATACCTGCACTAATGGGTTCTAACCTTATTAGACCTTCTATTTCATGGCCATGCCATGCAAGTTTTAAAATTTCAATTACTCCTTCCATTTGTTATTATTAATAAGATGATTCTGCGTACTCCGAAGATACGGCAAATATTTCTTTCATACCGCCTAAATCTGTAACGTTATCAGTTGATAAAGTAACTGTTGCAAAATAGCCTTTAATACCTGTTATTTGATTTCCAAAGCGTATTTCTTCAGACGCAGGTGAGCTATTATTAACCAAATTGGTTATATATTTATTTTCTTTTCTATTAAAACCAGCTCTGTTTATAGGAGGCACTAATGCTGCGGGGTATTCATTTCCAAAATTATCATATGCGCCTTCATTATAACTATATACAAAAGTAGTAGTATCTAATGTATTTGACTGACTATATATTTGACCTAATTCTGTAGTTTCAAAGGGCAAAGTATTTACAGACCCTATTCCAGTTCTATCTGAAACAAAACTATCTACTTGCCAGCCATTGCTACCCTCATAATTAATTGTTTTAAAAACTTTTGAAACGCTTACGTTAGGATTAAAAATAAATTTAATTTTTGATTTATATTCTGCGCCATAAAAAATACCTCTATTTACGCTTTCTACATTATGACGATATAATCCTTTTACGTTATTGCTATAGCTTGCCGCAGGAAAAGTATAATAAAAGTTTTTTACACTAGCACCCATACCTGGCTTATAGTCATAAAAACTAGTCCATCCATTTACTGATTCATCAAACGATAATGTATAATAATTAATATCAGCATTTTCGCCAGATGCATTAATAGTATAATTTTGAGCAGGCTGTAAGGACAATACATATTGTTTAGTATGTATGTCCCAAGCTCCCATTGCTTTTCCTTTAGTTCCCAATGGGCTATCTAAAGCGCTTAGCTTATCTCTAAAAAAGTCATACATGCCATAGCGCTGTATTTCTGTTAATCCATCATTGGATAATCTTAAAACAGCATTTCTATCTTTATCAGTAAAGTATTGTCTAAAGCCATATACGGCGTGACTTTCAGGATTTCTACTAATGCCAAAATTACCATTATATGCTTGTGGCTCACCAATTACCATATTACTAGTCGTAACTGTTGGATCACCTTCCGCGGAATATATAATATTTTTATTTATGGGAGCCCTACTTACTTTTGCTTCTTGGAATATGGTTAAATAATAGTCTTGCGAGTATAATTTTTGTATAGTACCATTTGCAGGATTTAAACTACGTGTAATGTCTTCACCAACACTAAAAACATTACTATCGTTAATACCTGTTCTTGAATTAAATATTCCTGAATATATAAGAGCATTTGTTCTAAATCTAGCAATAGGTTCTTCTTCGACTAAATAGGCTCTAGGGCCATAAGTAACGCCGTTGTTATTATATCCGCCTCTTATGCGAGATTCTTCTATAACCCAGTTTTTTGTTGCATTAGAAACAGCAGGAGGCTGAACTAAAGTATCTCCGGGAACATAGCCGGGTATGCCAAAAGAACCATTCCAAACTGGCGTTTCATCAGCTTTAGTGGCTTTTTTTAACAAAAAACTATTAAAATATTTAACTTCTACTATTGCTCCCATTTAATTATTATTACTAATTTAATACATAAATTACTTAAAATTCTAACTCTGTATATTCTCCACCGCCAAAAGTGCTTGTGCTTGAAGGAAATGCTAAGCCTTTTTGTTTTTTTCCATTGTTATCAATAAAAGCTATCCATATTCTATCATTAGTTTCAATACCTGATTTATTAATTGTGCTACCCCCTATAGGCAATGGACTGGCTGTATCTGTCCCGTATATTGCAGAAGAATTAGAATTGCTCACTAACCTAAAAGCATACCATCCGGATCCACTAGACCAATTTAAAGGTGTCCATGTGGTTGTTAAAGTTTCTTCAGTATATAATTGAGTTATATATCTAGGTAAAAACTCTCTTGCAAACAACGATTGACCTCCAGTAAATTGTCCATTATTACTTGCTTCCTGAAAGTCATTGTATCCTACAGAAGAAAATTGATATTCAAAAAATGTTTCTCCATTTGCAGTCGGATAGTAAAAATCACCCCACTTTAAAGTGTAGCTAAACATAGAAGAATTATAAAACCCTGTTGAAGGCAGTTGCGGAGGTGTTGCATTCCAGTCTCCCGGCGTGGTAACAATACTAGAGTCAGCAGCATCACTACCATAAGGATACCTTACTATAAATCTATAATCTCCAAACTTATCTAACGCATTAGCATAGGCTTTAGTATTAACCCCCGCATTATTTATAGTTGCAGCGGCTCCAAAGGCTACTGCTCTTTGCGCAACAGTTGCTAATTCATTTTGGTTATTATTATTCATTGCCTGCGTTTCTACAGCCATGCATTGACCTGATAAAGCATTATTTGTGCTGCTAGGGCTATTAACCTTACTACTATTAAATGCACCTATAGCGGAATTTTTATGTTCTAACATACCTTCAAAAGAAAACTCTCGGTTATTGCTTATTGGAAAAGATTGACTATAATAACTATATTCATTTTTAGTTACGCCCCCAAAAGCAATTAGTTTACCTTCTATATCTACAGCATCAACCCATTGATTATCCCCGGCCCCAGAGGGTCTATGTTGCAAAATCATAGGAAATGTTGCAAAAGGAAATCTATTATTATTTGAATTTTCTAAATAATTTTGATATTGGATATTTTCCATTGTTACATCAAAATATAAATAAGCCGTTCCAGAGGTTATACCGCCGTCCGCTTGATTAGACGTACCTAAAACATTGTAATTAGTATTTTTATAATTAACTGGCCCGCTAGAAGTATTTCTGAATGTTACAGCTTGAGTGGTATAAGAATTACTCGCATCCGCTAGTGTTGTAGGCAATATTAAAGTATTGCTGTCACTTCCAGCTGCCCCGCCTATTGTTCTGTCAAAATAATTAGATCCTGATCCAGAAGAAGGACCGGTTGCAACAGAATTTGTAGCATTGCTTGTCCAATAAATAGCTAAAGAAGATCCTCCAGAAGAATATAAATAATTATTAGCATTAATTGATAAATTTGCTCCAAATCCGGCATTTACGGCTGGTTGTCCAAAAACAAGGCTTGTAGTAAAGGAGGCTTTATTATTAGAATCTGGACCTGGGTCTTGAACCTGGATTGTTAAAGAGTAAGATCCTGAAGGATCAGCGTCATTACTTACATTAATTTGTCCTGAAACAGGATCAATACTAAATATATCCGGATAAGCATTAGAAACTAATGAATATACTAATTCTCTTTTATTAATAGCAATGCTATTACCCGTAGCACCGGTTGTATCCGCGCTTCCATTAACAGCCGAAAAAATTGAATTATTACCGTTTATAATTTTAGACCCAACACTTGCTGATATAGTGGCTGGAGTTGCAGAAAAGCTGGGAGTAACATTTCCTAATGTTATTGTTGCAGTTGGGGATCCTCCTGATCCACTTAAATCTTCAAAAGTAAATGTATAAATTTTAGGACCATCAGCTAAATAAGCAAAATATACTCCAGAAGCAATTTTTAAATCATATGAAGTAGTGCTACTTCCAGGATCTGGTACTAATTGAAATTGAGAAGTTACATCGCCATTTTCATTAGTAACACTTTTTAAAGTTAAGTTTACAGCTTGTGGAGTATCTCCTCCTGCAGGAGTAAGTACACCAAATCCAGAAACAATAGTGTCTCCATTACCTTTTGCTTCCGTAAAGTCAGCTGTAAAAGCAAATAAATCAGTTGCTTCATTAAGATTTCCAGCAAGAATAGCTTGATTTAATTCAGAAATTAATCCTGTTGTTGATGTTTCATAATAAATTTGCAATAAACTTTCTACAGGACTTGTTTCAAAAACTCCTAATTTAAAATTATAAGGAGTTGTGGCCGAACCGGAACCACCTATTGCATTAGAATTAATTTGAGATATTCTACCAATTAATGGATTGGATATTGATTCATATACATTTGGTATATCTGTTCCGGCTGTTCTACCAAATAAATCATCTTCTTCAGCAATTGCTATAACAGTATTTGACAATGGTAAATTTTCCGATGTTTCGGGATAAAATTGCGTATTATATGAAGGATTAGTGTTCAATACATAATTAGAAGATACTCTTCCAAATAATTCTACAGAGCTTCTAAATTGTTTTTGTTCTGGCCCGACTTCAGTTAAATCTCTAGGAACTTTATTAACGTTGTCATTAATTAAAGTAACAAATCCAACTTCTCCCGCAATATCACTTGTAGTTATTCCGTTTGGGGGTCCATTTAAAATGCCTGGCAAATAAACATTATAATATTCTTGTTCTGTTTGTTTAACTACAATTTTATAACTATACCATCCTAAAGGATTATAATTTGCTGACGAAGATGTTCCATTATAAAGCCCTGGAGTACCTGTAGAGCCATTTTTGTCAAAACCGGCTCCACTTAATTGAGTGTTAAATAATACTTTTAATGAATCTCCCGGCCATGTAGTTACAGGTAAATTAGTAGCATCTATAGAAGTTCTATAATTATGATAAATAGTTGAAGCATCAAAATTTATTAAATTGCCGTCTGCGGCCTGCGCTGCTTGTGAAGTATTATTAGATAAAATAACCGTAGACGATCTTCCATATTTATCTGAAAGAACAATACCTACTTGATAATTTCTATTCTGTTTTAATGTGCTAGCAGGATATTCAGTTATAGCTGTCTGACCTGAAGGTAAAGTTGAGCTAGGTATTTGAAAACCAAGCTTTTGGCTTGCATTAACATTATAGTCTATTGATGGGGGCGGGGTATGCTTGTCTTGAAAATTTCCATAAATAATTCTATTTCCAGAAACTTCTTGAGCTAAAGCTTTAACAGGAACTTTATCAAATACCCTTATTAATTCATTTTCAGGTAAAGTTTTATAGGGCTTACCACCTTGATAAATATATTCTAAAGTTGTAGCCGTACCAAAATTAGTAAGAGAATCTAAGGCATAAACGGGGATTGCATTGTCTTCTTTATAAAGTATTTCTATTTCTTTTATGTGAAAATTTGAAGCTAACTGATTACCTGTTACAGGAAGTGGAATTTGCAATAATATTTTATTAATTTTATTTTCCATAAAATCAACGACTGTACTTCTGTAAGTAGCATCTTCATCTGTAGTAGTTCCTGCGGCGCCTGTAGTTAAAAAATAACCATCCTGTTTAGGTATAAAAGCGGCTTGAGTAAAAGGTGCAAATACAGAATATTCATTATCATCAAATCTATATCTATAACTAAACCTAATAAATTTATCTTCTAAAAAATTAGCGTCTCCAGCGTAAGCGGGATTATTATTAGAACCTTGTAAATAAGGATTTGCGGTAGTTGTATTAGGCAAAGATGGAGAAACAACATCGTACATAGTTGTTTCGTAACCTGATAAACCTGTAGTTGTAGAATTTTTATATAATCTTATAGATTCATAAGGAGAAAATTTAGCTACTGAAATTTGATCTTCATTAGTATAATAATTAGGATTATTAGATGCTAATGTTATATTTAATTTTCTAGGTTGGTTTCTATTATCTGTAAAAAATAAAATATCTTCTAATAAGTTAATTCCGTAAATAAGATTAGTAGTAGAAAAATTTAAAAATGGTCCCGATACTAATTGGTAAGCAAACTCCGTTTGAGTATTATAAGAATATATATAGTTTTGGCCAGTTGAATTATATGTAGGGCTAGCGGCTGGGTTAGGGGAGGGGTCAGTATAATTAGTTAAAAATAAAAAGATTAAATTATCAATTTCACTTACATGAGACCCAATTATTGTTAAGCCGCTTACCCCGGCTAATGTATCAAAGTTTTCTAATAATTTATTACCAAGAACATTTTCTAAAGCACCTACATCGTCGCCCTCTGATTTGCTAACCTGTATATTAAACCCTTGTCTATATTCTCCGTTAGGAACTAAACGAGCATCTAGATCTAAATTCATTTTAGATCTTATAAAAGCATTTTTTACTTCTGCCATTTATTTAACTTTTAATCCATTTAGATTTATTACGCATTACTTGAACTATTTCATCTAATTTAATATTAGATAATCTAATTTTTGCATTACGAAGTTTAGCACTTTTTTCTCTTTTATATCTATTAACTATATATTCAGGGGTATTTACTTTAGTAGATAAAACGGCATGATTTACATAAGCATATATAGCCTCTTCTGCCATTTTAGGCACTTTCATGTCTTGATCATACGCGAGCCCATCAGATATATATTCAAATATTATCAAAGCATCTCTTAAATTACTTGAAAAAGATATTTTACCTTCTCGATGGTTCATTGTAAACCAACCATTTCTTTGTGATGTTTCAGGATTTAATCCATATCTTTCGCCTAAAATTCCTTCAAAACCAAATCCATACCAAGAGCCTGGATATATACCTTTGTTTATTTCATTTAAATTTAAATTCCCATTTATTAAACGATCATTAGCTTTAGCCCATCTATCTTCCGTTAAAGAAGTTGCGTCTAAATCTTCACTAAAATTATCTTGAATAGGTATTCCCTGCCAATCCTGTGGTAATAAACTATCGGGATTAGATGTTAATGTTGTAGGATATATAATGTGCTTTACACCTAATTGATCTACCCAAGACATTTTAACATAATTAACGTAGTCTTGAGGCATAGGTATTGATAAATTAGGGGGTACAGTAGCTTCTTGCGATTTTATACTAGGTAACGTATCATAACTAAATTCTTGCAGCGCTCTTTTAACATGGAAAATTACATCATTTCTTTTAACATTTTGTATAATTTTACCTTGCCCGACATAACCTACTAAAAAATTTGTAACTAATTCAGACACTTTTATATAAGAATAATTGCCGTAATTTTCTTCAACAACGTTTCCAAAAGCATCTTCATTTCCATAATTGCCTCCTGTTAAATTTTTTAATTGAACAACTAATATATTATTATTTGGCAATGTTGCTGTAGTGGTAATAGTATTATTAGCTACAGTGTATGCTTGAATATACTCTGTGTAAGTTCCGGGTAAACCATTGGCGCTTGTATAAAGCTTAAAATTATTTTTAGCATAATCCATATTTGTTGGATCATAATTTGCAAAAATTAAATTGGTATTAAATGTAGTGGTAAATTTTGTTATTGTACCGTCTGCTAAAAAAGTTTGGGATCCTGCATAATATTGCGCATTAGTTTCTTGAATTAATCCTCCGTTTGGTTTTGCCATAACTTTTTAGCTTTTTTGATTTATTTCATCCATCTGTACTTGCTGTGCCGCCGCTTGAACTATTTGAGGATCTCTTATAATAATGCCTGCATATTGTAATATTCTTAAAATAACTTCTGATTGTTCGCTTGTATCTAATTCAAAATTTCTAGAACCTACTTTAGTAGAAGGGTTGTATGCGTTTGAATTATATATATATTGGCCTCTATTACCTACAGTAAATCCCCAAATAATATCCAATGGTTTTCTTACATATTCAACTTGTATATTGTTTTGTATAGTATTAGGTTTTATAAATAAATAGTTATTTTCATATAAATATGTTGGAAAAGTTTCAGTTGCTTTGGTTAGCTTTGATTTTTCAGAAGTGTAAAAATCATTTCTTTGCAATTTTTGCACAAGAACTTCATTATTATATGTTACTTCGCCTATTCTATATAGTTCTACAGATATCCCATAGGCATCCGTTGTAGGTAAAGTAAAATAATTAGTAGGAGTAACAGAAACGTTATTATACGCGGCATTACCAAACGTTTTAAATATAGCTAATTTTTCATCTATATTTTCTAGCCTATCAGCGTAGTTTAAATCGCTTTGAGGAACTCTAGCTTGTTGATTTAAATCTTCAAAATATTTTTCAAATATTTCAAGTTGAACTTGTGTTCCTACTTTGTTAAATTCATCAGGA
>MDTC01236387.1_pt1 | contig 10858 bp, 8 predicted proteins | sample 811181 | NCBI WGS metagenome assembly MDTC01 (sample SAMN05326644, study PRJNA326480) | marine metagenome | isolation source: seawater | place: Pacific Ocean: North | collected 2011 | reverse complement strand
CTTCCGGAAGCTCTGCTACTTCAGGGTCTAAGTTGTTTTGAATCATCCGATAGGCAGCTTCTTGCACCCAACCTTTGCAGGTCAACTTATTTCCCTTAGGGGATCGCACTACTCTTGCTTGTGAATTCATTTAATTGAAGTTTATTGATTTATTAAAGTTATTTATTGTAAACATATCATCAAAGGAAATGTTTAGGCAAATGTCCAAAGGTAATTTGCTGTAAAATTCCATAACATAAAGAAAATCATAGCGACGACTTTAGCCTTATAAAAGCTTAAGAGCTTCCATTTTTCATCTAAAAGATAAATGATGCCATTTACCATGGCTAGTCCTACTAAAGCAATTGAACCAAATTGAATCATCTGCTTCAACCACTGTGGATTACTATCTTGGAATGTCCAAGCTTTATTGATGAAAAATCTAAAAACAATTCCTAAAAAAAATCCAATGGTGTTGGCTGTATACTTTTTTAAAACTAACTTCTCTTTCAGGATCCAAGTGGATAGCATATCAATGCCAAAACCCATTCCACCAACGGTAAAGAATTTTAAAAATGTCAGCCAAAAAGCACTCATTTAGTTTGATCCTTTAAATAGTGAATCTGCCATTTTCATATACTTTCTCACCATCGGCAAAAATTTCTCCTCCATTGGTCATATCGGCAATCATATCCCAATGAATACTTGAGTTATTTTTACCTCCACACTGGTGATAACTTTGTCCAATTGCCATATGAATGGTCCCTCCAATTTTTTCGTCAAATAGTATATTTTTGGTAAACTGTTGAATATTGAAATTAGTCCCTACTGCAGCTTCTCCGAAATGGCGAGCACCTGGAATATCAAAAATCTTGTCTAGAAATTCTTTACCTCTTTTTGCATCCCATTTGATTATCTCTCCATTCTTAACTTCTAAGCGAATATCTTCAACTTCGGTCCCCATATATATGCTAGGGTGAGAGAATCGTACAATTCCATTTACAGAATCTTCAACAGGTGCGGTATAAACCTCGCCAGAAGGCATATTGGTTTTCCCATCACTATTTATCCAGATTCTATCTTCGGTGCTGAAGCTTATGTCTATGCCATTCCCTTTATAATGAACTTTCTTGCAGGTATTCAGATGGTCTACAATACTTTGTTGTGTATTACTTAATTTTTGCCATTCAGCGATAGGGTCATCATAGTTAAGGTTGCAAGCACCAAAAACAAAATCTTGATATTCACTTAAACTCATGCCTGCTTCTTGCGCACTTGCTTGAGTAGGGAATTGACATAAGCTTCTGCGTAACTCATACGTGCCTGTTCTTGCCATATAGGTTTTCATCATTGGCCGTCTTGCCGCACTGGCGACTTTTCTTTTTTCTGCATCCACATTCTGCCCATCTTTTAAGTTAAATGGTGCCCGAACGACTAGGTAACAATCGAAGGTTTCCATTATTTGTTCCATAAACGGATTGACAAACTCCAGTTGATGTTGTTCTGCATGATCCAAAAATAATTTATTCTGTTCTTGAATTTCAATATCTAAAAAAGGATGTCCACCAGCCAAATAAATTTCTTTAAGAAGCTCTTGCAAGAGTGGTTCAGCAAGATATGTGGATTTAACAAAAACCTTATCTCCTTTGCTTACTTGTAAGCAATAAGTCGTAAGAAGTTTAGCATACTTTTCATAGATTGTCTTCATATATCAATATTAGAGTAATTTAAAAAGTTGAAGATACAATTACTTAAAGGATTGCCCAAAAAATCAGAAGATGTACAAGCAAGGGAATTCAATAATTTTTTATACTTTGCATACATAATAGAATTAAAACTAAGGAGTCATGATAATTATTGGAATTGCTGGAGGTACAGGTTCGGGGAAAACAACTGTTGTAAATAAAATTATGAGTATTATTCCAGAGGGTCATGTTGCCGTATTAGGTCAAGACTCTTACTATCAAGATAATTCCAAAGTTAGTTTTGAAGAGCGACAAAAAGTCAACTATGATCATCCTCGATCAATCGATTTCGAGCTACTCATTCAGCACATTAATGATTTGAAAGCAGGCAAGAAAATTCATGAACCGATATATTCATACCTTACGCATAGCAGAACAGATGATTATAAAGTGATTCATCCCAAAGATGTAATTATTATTGAAGGCATATTGGTCTTCACAAATGAAGATTTACGTAGCTTATGTGACATTAAAATATTTGTTCATGCGGATGCTGATGAACGATTAATAAGACGAATGAGGCGAGATATTACCGAGCGTGGACGAGATATCAACGAAGTCTTGAATCGTTATGAAACAATGCTCAAGCCGATGCATAACCAATTCATAGAACCTACCATGAAGTATGCTGACATTATCGTTCCTGTAGGCGGAGATAATGTTGTAGCTATTGATGTCCTGGCTTCTATGATAAAAGATAAACTCAAGACTTAAGGCGGTTAATTTTCTTTTTTCTTTTTACCTTTTCCTTGATTCTTTTCGAAATTCAATACTTCTTGTGGTACACCTGAATTGGCAGGATTTGAAAAATCTTGTTCAAGTTTGGTCGGTACCCCTTCTTCTGAATTTTCATTTATCGGTTTAACTTTGGTAGGGTCAGGTGGAGGTAAAGTCCCCCCTTCTTCCAAAATTTTCATTCTTTCAATAAAAGCTAAGGCTTTCATTTTATTAATACCCGTATACTTATAAAAACTTGCATCATCTCCTTGAATTTTTCGCTTTTCAGGTTTTATCATATTAATTCTTTCAATAATATCCCTAAATGAAGAAGCGACCTCCATTAAATTAGTTGTGTAGGTTATGTATACAAAGTCATTGTATTCTGTTTTTAGGTATATATTCATGTAGTCTGAGCCCATTCTATGTCCAAATTCGAGATAACCGTTGATCTTTTTATGGATTCCTCTATCACCAACAAAAGAGAGTCCAAATTGCCCCTCTGATCGAAAAATTCTTTCAGTGGGGTAGTACTTCATGTTCACATCTGTAAATATCATGGAACTTTTTAAGTCTTTCGGTTTCTTAAAGGTGCCAGTAAGTGACAATTCATCCTGCATTTTCGCAAAAGATTTAGGCTCCAAAAATTCTGCCCAGTGAGCAAGTAATTCTTCGTCATAGTACACATCCTTTCTTCCAAAATTATCTTCCAATAAGTAATAGCCCATTTTATCTAGAATTACGTCATCAAAACCTAAAGGCAAAGAAATACTTACATTAAAACTATACTCATCTTCAGTTAAATCTGTTCTAATTTGACCTGCTATTTTTTCTTTCACTGCACCATAATTCAAAGAAAAATCCATGCTCCCTTCTCCTTTTATGATATTCTCAGAGGGAAGGAATTTCAATAGATTACCTTTTATTGGACCATCGCTGTTTATTTTTTCTGCTTGCCCAAAAGTGTAGCGTTGAGTTTTAGCATCGTGTTTTAAAATCCCATCTACTTCCAACAGTGCGACATCTAAAGGACCAACTTGATTATTCAAGATATTGGTATATAAAGGGTTTGCTGCAATAGGATTAATGAATATTCCGGTGCGTAAGCGTTCCCCTTCAGGATTTCTTACACCATCAATGGTCAAATCAAGGCTATCGGGGTCAACATTACCCTCAATTTGAATGAAATTTGATGCGACATATTCATTTTTGAAATCTACTTTTGCAAATCCATTAATTTTTACATCATTCAAGCTTGAGTATATATCTACATCTCCGTAAAACTGGACATCTGGATAAACAATAAAACTATCGGCTTGAGTAATTAAACCTCGTGCATGAAGAATATTTTTAGGCTTAGGTCCCTTTTTCTTATCCATCTTGCTCGAGTCGGCTAAAATAGCCTCAATTTTTGCGAGCTTAAGATATTGTGTAGGGATATTTTTAGTTTCGTACTTGTATTGACCAGAGCCTGTAAAATCGTTTTTACCATGAATAGTAATCGTCACGTCCTCCATGATATGACGCTTACTTTCTGCATTTGCTTCAATAGTAGCTTGTGTTAATGTCTCCATGCGCGCTTCGGGATAAATAGAAACTTTTCCATCATGAGGAATAACCCGACTATCTGCTATAAATATTTCAGTAACACCACTAGCTTCAATGATGGATTCTTCCAAGCTATAATCTGCATTGGTAGCGATAAAGGATAAAGAATCTTGACTAGACTTTAAGGAGGTGAAAGGAGCACCTGCGCTTCCTTCGGGAACAGAAAACTCTAATTTTTTATTATCAATATCCCAAAAGAATTCATCAATAGTGGTGACATATTGATTGTAGTTAAATTCTGTGCGATTTTCATTGGTATTGGATTTGAAGTACCCAGTATTTTCAGTGAAATCAACATATGCATTAACATTTGGAGTATTGAAGGTTACCTTATCTCCGTCAATCGTTTTGATTTTCAATGCGGCAGAATCAGCTAACAACTCTGTTGATTTAAATCTAAATCGATTAGAAGTCAATTGGCCATCATCCCAATCAATTAGTCCAGCACCATATATAGCTTTATTTGTAATTTCTATTTGTCCATTTAACTGAGTCTTATTATGAAACATATTGAAAGGGCTTGTTGGGCCTGAGTATGCAATCATGCTATCTAAATAAGGGAACCACTCCACAGAACTGAAGGTGTTATTAAGCTCTGGTGCTTCATACAGGCCTTCAGATTCTTCAATTGTAAATCTATCAGTTGCTGCTAAAAGCGAGTCAGGGTAGTATGTAATATGCCCCGATTCGAATTTTGTGGTTTGGAATTCTACTAGCCCAGAGCCTGTTAAACCTTTATTATCAAGCGATAGCTCACCAGCAGATATACCTTTACCACCATATACGGGTAGTCCTTCTAAGGGGGTTGAAACTTGGAATCCCAATGATAAATCATCTTGCAGGCGCAAAGCTTGGTCAATATTAGGGAAAATTCCTCCAGAATATAATTGGCCATTAAATTTTAATGTTTGCTGGTTTATATGCATCAAAGAATCGATGATAAATGGACTTATCTCATAATAGAAATCTTCTTTTTTATAAGCGCCACCTCCAATTTTGATATCTTCATAAAAGACTTTACTGGATGATATTGATTCAAAAATTGGGAACTGTGCTAAATCTGAATTCCCGGATTTGTTGTTGGGTAAATTTATTTTAAGACTTCCTGATAGTTCTGATAAGGTTGATTTAATGGGCCGTAAAACAGCTTGTCCATATTGATTAAGTTTATCCCCATCAGGTATGTTTATGATAAGGGTATCAATTTGAGGGAGCTCCATGGTAAAATCATCGTAAATGAAGTGATTATCAGTTCCAAAGAAGTCTATGCGGCCAGAGAAGAATAAACCATTAAAAAGCATATTTCTATTTTTTTCGATAGTAATCTTTTGACTATCAGGAAAAAATAAAGTTGAATTAGCCATACTAATTGGTATTTTCTTTACGCCTTCTAGATTTAATGATTTGCTGTCTAGATTTATGCTTGCATTTTTTACCTTATTATTGGAAAGAAAAGTGATGTCATCATAATCTTTTTTCTCAGCATTTGCCAGTACATAGTGACTTACTTTTGGTTTTATTTCGATTTTTTCAGATTTTTCGTCATAGGTAATAAAACCCTCTTGGACTAGATTAAATATAACGGGCTTAACTTGTTGAACAGTCAAGTTGGGAGATATTTGTTGAGCAAAATCGTAAGCATATATATAATTTTGCATGTTTACCTCCGAATATATTCGAAGAATAGATAAAGGATCGTAACTTACATTACCTCTTAAATCTTGCATTTTTTGCTTGCTAAAATATTCCTTAGACTCAAAACTAGCAGCTTTTAAGCCAGATGAGCTTAGTGTACTCAAATTAATTTCGTTTTCATCAAGCTTCCAAGTAATGACATCAACTTTAAAATCTAATTTATGGTAGGAATTAAAAAAGCTATACTTCGTTACACTACCATCATTTTTGACGAGTTTTATTGAATTATTGGGTATATCATAAGACAAATCTATACGTGGATGGTAAATCGAGTCTTCATCAAAATATAAAGAAATTTCAGCATTACTGCTACTAATTTTTTCTGGCAGGTTGATGGTGATTGAATTTGTTAGTGCTCGTAGTACTTTTTGCTTGGAATTATCTTTATAGATGAAAAGCTCCGAAGGGTCACCAACACTACTACCAATAATTTTAGAACCTGCTAAAGTAAACCCACCATGATATATTACATTTGGTGTTAGTTGTTGAGGTGGTACATTCTCCTTTTCAGCAGAAAATCGAGGAAATCTTGTGGTTTCTGGATTAGCAGAACTAACCATTTTGTCTTCTAGCCTGCCTGTAATACTTGATTCGAAATAATCTCTGTAAGTAAATATTACTTCTTCAATAACATACCCTTGGCTTTTCAGGTCGACCTCATAGGCACCAAACAAAGCATTTACCTCAGCGTCGGGGAGGCCGGCTCGTTCCCAATTTACCTTTCCTTTTGACCCTTTCCATTTGTGCCTGGTGTAGTCATAGATTCCCGAAGTATTAAGTATTTTTACGGAGTCTCCACCTGTTTTGCCAATCAAATGGCCTGAATTAAGGGTTACAATTGGCCCATTTTCATTAATACTTAGCGTAAACTGATTGGTGCTTAACTTCCATATTTTCCCTTTACTAAACCACAATGCATTTTCGCGAAAAAGAGGAATGGTAAACTCAATAAAGTCTATAATTGATTTACTATCTCCAGGTGTTGCATCATCCATTAATACCATCAAAGTCTCTTGAAATTCACTCCATTGATTGGATGTCAATGGGATTTCGTTGAGTGCTAGGTAATACTTTAATAATTTTTGAAGCTGCGGATAAGCCTTACCTCTTAGTTTTAGCATTTTATTACTGGACTCTATAAGATCATCTATGACATTATCTGCTATTAAATTTTGCTTAAGCTTGGCATCAAACTCCTTGAATAGGTCTTTTAATTCTGATCGATTGGTGGCCTCGAATTTTTGCTTTAAAGCTTTTACGAACGCTTCCTTGTTTGTTGGTAAGGTATCGATGATTTGTCCTTTCACCGAAGGTATAAGCAACCACGAAATGATAAATAGTAAAATTACATTTTTCATATGATTATGATTTAGAGTAGTGCAAGGCTACCCAATTTTCTTGGTTTTTCCGATTCACAAAAATCAAATCTAGTGAATGGGCTAATGTTTTTATTTCTTCCTCTTGATTTAATAAGATACCGCTAAGTAAAATGTCTCCTTTAGGTTTTAACAACGAGATAAGTTTGCCTAAATTTTCCTTAATAGTATTCGCTGTTACATTAGCTAGAATAATTTCATATTTTTTAACAGGAACTTGCGCTAGTTCTCCATGATGGGGATGAATCCTTGTGCATTTATTGATTTGAGCGTTTTCAATAGTATTTAGATAGGCCGGTTCTTCAATATCGTTGGCTTGAATTTCATTTGCCCCCATTTTCTCTGCAAGCAAACTTAATATACCTGTCCCACATCCAAAATCTAAGACTAACTTATTTTTGAAACTCATTGAAAGCATAATCGACATGACCATCGCAGTTGTGGCGTGATGCCCTGTACCAAATGCCATTTTGGGCTCAATGACTAATTCATATTTCACAGGCTGACTTGGATGAAATGAAGCCCTCACTAGGCAGTCATTCCCAATTTTAATGGCTTTGAAGTTTTTTTCCCACTCTTGATTCCAGTTTTTGTTTTCAAGAGTTCCAATGGTGTATTCAAGGCCTTTTAGAAAAGATAAAGAATTTAAGGTTTCTTGAAGCTTTTCCTCCTTAAAATTAGCATTACTAATATATGCATTCAAGGTATTTGTATCCTCTTCTTCGAAAGAATCGAATTGTAACTGATCTAAATATGCAATGAGTAAGTCATTCTTGCCATTGGTATTTGTCAATTGAATGAGTTTATATTCAGGCATCAGAGTGCATTGATAATCTGAAGAAAATCGGATGCATTTAAAGAGGCCCCTCCGACTAAAGCACCATCAATATCTTTTTGTTGGAATAATTCAGTTGCATTTGAAGGTTTAACACTGCCACCATAGACGATACTCATGTGATTGGCGGTTTCCTCATCATATAATGATCGAAGTAATTTTCTTATAAAAGCGTGGACTTCTTGAGCTTGATCGGCAGACGCGGTCTCTCCTGTTCCAATCGCCCATATAGGCTCATAGGCAATAATGCTATCCAATGCGGCCTTTTTATCCACTCCACCTAAAGCTGCTTTTATCTGTCCCTCTATAAAGGGTAAGTATTCTCCTGATTGACGGAGGTTTAAGCTTTCTCCGCAGCAAATAATAGGTACAATATCACTCAGTAAGGCCTGCTTAATCTTGGCATTAACGGTCTCATCATTTTCGTTAAAATGTGTTCTTCTTTCGGAATGCCCTATAACCACAAATTCGGCACCTAAAGATTGTAACATTTGACTTGATATCTCTCCCGTATAAGCACCGTTTTCATATTGACAAAGATTTTGAGCGCCAACAGCGATGCGATCATCAACTATTTCTTGAACGACTCCTAAATGGGTATAGGGCACACAGATTATGGTAGAATTGTCGCCTAATCCTTCCTTTAAGTCAATCACCAAATTGATAGCTTCATCGATGGTTGTATTCATTTTCCAATTCCCAATCACTACTTTCTTACTCATTATTCCTGACTATTTTCGTACATGAATTTAAGGATATCCTTATCATCTACACTTAAGTTTTTGCCTCTTCTTTTCATAACCCGTTCAGCTACTTCAAGTGCAGAATCTAATCTATATTTAGTTACGCCTTCCGACCCACCCCAACTGAATGAGGGGATAAACTTTTGAGGAAAGCCACCGCCAAAAATATTAGCAAAGACACCTACCACAGTGCCTGTATTAAACATGGTATTGATACTACATTTACTATGGTCTCCCATAATTAGACCAAGAAATTGAAGCTGACTATTGATAAAGTTCTTTTTATTATAGCTGTAGACTTTTATTTCGCCATAATTATTCTTCAAATTAGAGTTGTTGGTGCCCGCACCAAGATTACACCATTCTCCAATAACTGAATTCCCTAAAAATCCATCATGCCCCTTGTTGCTATACCCCTGAATTACAGAATTATTAACTTCTCCACCAACTTTACTATGCGGGCCAATAGTGGTAGCTCCATATATTTTAGTACTCAGCTTTAAAACTGCATTGTTGCACAAAGCAAGTGCTCCTCGAACAACGCAACCTTCCATCACCTCGGCATCCTTTCCAATGTAGATAGGCCCATTTGTAGTATTAAGTATTGCTCCTTCTACGCTCGCCCCGTCCTCAATAAACAATTCATTTTGAGGTCCAATTAAAGTATTATTTTGGCTTAGAGGATTGGACTTCCGTTTAGCTATAACTTTGGCAAAATCTTGTCTCAGGATTTGCTCGTTTTTACTAAAAATATCCCATGGATTATTGATTTGAATGACTTGGCCATCAAACTGAATTTCTTCTTCAAACACCTCTTTACCAACTTGTATGTGCGAAGCGATTAAATCCTCATGGTGGTATAGCGACTGACCTAGGGTCAAACTTTTTATTGCTTGCCAAAGCAGGTCATTTGGAATTATACATGAATTTACAAGGAGGTATGCATGATTTGGTTCTGGTTTCCAGGTGTCCCATTTACTTAAATAGGGTACGCAAGTTTTTATCTGCGGGGTCTCTTGAGCATAGAGCTTCCATTTCTCTTGAATAGTGCTAATTCCTATACGCAACAATGAAATGGGTTTGCTTAATGTTAGAGGATTAAGATTAATCCAATTTTCATAATGATCACTTAAAACAAAAATGGGCGCCGACATCCCGTAAATTTAGGAAAATCTGATGAATAGTTTAGTTTTATTCGTGAAATGCTTTGGGAGAGTTTTAAAGAAGAAGCTCTAAATGAGGTATGTTCCTTGCACGGTCTTAGTCTTGTTTATTTGTTTTTATTTTACTACATTTAAAAAGCAATCTAAACATATGAGCTGGCGAAAATTAGATGGGACTTTTCTTGACAATGATTTACCAAAATTGGTGGAGGATACCATTCAGCATGAAATAAAGGCTGGTTATCAATTGAAAGTTTGTGTTGGGACAGATTCACAGGTTTACCGAAATCATATTCAATTTGCTAGTGCTGTAGTCTTTTTAAGGCAGGGTAGTGGGGGTTTTATGTTTGTTAATAATCATAGGTATGTAGGAACAATGTCAATCAAAGAAAGAATGATAACTGAAGTTGCTCAAAGTATCGAAGTTGCATACAGTATATGTGATATACTGGAAAAGTATAAGGTGGATTTTGAGGTACACGCCGATATCAATACAAATCCTACTTTTAAATCCAATACTGCCTTAAGAGAAGCGATGGGTTATATCATGGGGATGGGCTTCCAATTTAAAGCAAAACCTGAAGCCTTTGCAAGCACTTCTTGCGCGGATAAGGTGGTTTAATAAATAATTTACTTTCTAGCAAATCCGACTTATTTCTAAAAATTCGTTTTATCAACACCTTTCTCTGCAAATAAGAATGTTTTTACAGCATTATAAATGCTCAAACTCAATCAAGTAAATTGTTCGGAAATTCTAATTATTTTAACAGTCTTTAACTTGATATTTAGTAAAGTCATAGTATTGTCAAAAAAACCCGTTAACCACTATCAAAGAGGTGTTTATGTTGATTAATTGAGCATCTTTGTACCAATAAAATTTTAGACTTGTCAGTAAAAAATTCTGTTTTTGTCTTTGGTGTATATTACACTCCATCAAATGTTATTGTTAAAGAATTTCTAACAAACTTAACTTCAACAATTGAAACTATTCCTAAGG
>MDTC01107448.1_pt1 | contig 10858 bp, 3 predicted proteins | sample 811181 | NCBI WGS metagenome assembly MDTC01 (sample SAMN05326644, study PRJNA326480) | marine metagenome | isolation source: seawater | place: Pacific Ocean: North | collected 2011 | reverse complement strand
TAGTCCCGCCCGGATTCGAACCAGGGTCGCCGGGACCAAAACCCGACATGATGGACCACTACACTACGGGACTAGTGGGCATATCCAATCGCTCTTACTCTTTGATTATGACGGGACACGTGGCCGGTAAATACAAGTTGTCAGTAACAACGCAAAGAATATGCATCAACATCGTGCCGTGGTTTTAGCACTGTTAATGTTAACCTCTTCAATTTCATTATTAATGTATAATGATGATAAAAGTACCATAAAAGATGAAAATCATACTGTCAATACAATATTCGATGATAATACCTTCTCATTCCCATCTCCAGGGAATCCATGGATTGAAGAATCTCTGAACATAAGAGTTGAATCAGGAGTTGAAAAAATTCGTGTTACTGTAATCACTTGGTCTCTAGCAGAATTGAACTATTGGCAACTAAAAAATAATGCATTGGATAAACAAGCTGGTGTAAAGAATGGCGAAATTTTTGAAGTTTATGACCCTACTACGGGAGAAATTGACCATAGAACATTTTGGATGTCAGCTGATATTTTTCATAAATTACCTAGTGTCCCAGGAGTGATATCAATATTAGATGCTCAAAATAATCCTCAACCATATGACATCATTCCATTTGAAAGACCTGACTCTAATCCTGAATCAGTAAGGTCTGGAGAAATCCATGGAGCAAATGATGCTTGGGAGAGAGGATATACTGGTGAAGGTATGGTAGTTGCAGTTGCAGATACTGGAGTTGATTTTGCTCACCCTGATCTGAATGGAACTCAAGCAAGAGTTGACGATTCTCGTTCTGATTGGTCCGGTTGGCCGATGATGTTTGACCATAATAGTATGTATACATATTTGGTTAACGGAAATGCTTATCCTCAGTCAAATACATGGTATGCAGATACTTCAAACTTAGATTATGACAATAATTCTGATGGTGTATTAGATATATCTGGATACAATATTTCTGGTATTCCAAATTCACTATCAGGTGTATATCATTTAGGAGAACATCCTGATTCAACATTGCGTTCAAAAGTAGGTGCAGATGTCCCAATTCTTGTCATAGACGAAGATATTTCTGGAGTATATGAAACAGTTTACGTAGATATGGATGTAGATGGAAACTTCACGGGTGAGAAGGCAATTAAGCCTGGATCAGAAACAACTGGTTTGGACACCAATGGAGATAATCTTTGGGATATTTCTGGTGGATTAGTATACTGGGTATCTGATGGAATTAACGGAGTCCCATATGGTCAAACATACTCAATAAGACATGGTTATCAAAATAGAATAGCGGGTGCAGGGAATCTGACATTATTTATGTTAGATTCTGGAAATCATGGGACCCTATGCGCCAGTGCAATTTCTGCACAAGGAGTGATTGACGATGGAAGAGTTATGGGGATGGCTCCTAATGCTACAATTGCATCAATTGGAAACCATTACTCCGGCGGACATTCACTAGATGCTTGGCGATGGATTGCAGAGGGAAACGACGGTAAATCTGATACAAAGTATGATCAGGCTGATATCGGTTCTTTCTCTTTTGGATATTCTAGTATTGATGAATCTGGAGCCGATGGATATTCTCTATATCTCGATTGGTTAACTAGAGTTTACAATGATAATGCCTCATATTCTGTCGCTATAGGTAACGGCGGGCATGGTTTCGGTACCACGAAAGTTCCGGGGGCAGCTCATGGCGTATTCTCAGTGGGTGCTTTTAGTTCACGTTCCAGTGATTCTTGGGGGCAAAATGCCCCTTGGTCAAATAGAGGACCTAATGTTGTAGGGAGGATGGATCCAGATATTGTTTCAGTTGGATGGAGTGCAACTGGAGATCAGCCTCTTAATTTAAGGAATGATGCTAATTCTGCTTGGTCGACTTGGGGTGGGACTAGTCTAGCGACTCCAATTGCAGCGGGCTTGTTAGCAGTAGTTGCTGAGGCTTGGCAAGATACACAAGGAGAGTATCCAGATTCTCAGACCCTTCGAGACTTCGTCTTATCTACATCAGATGATAGAGGATATGAACCATTTATTCAAGGCGGTGGATGGTTCAATGCTTCACGGGCTGTATCAACATTAGAAGGAGATAATGGCAGTTGGTGGATGAGTCCTGCACAATGGAATAGTGGTACATTCCAGGGAAAACATAGAGATGCCAATATCAATTACATGTTCCCTGGAGAGTCACAAGTAGTTGATTTAGATTTCAAAAATCATGCTGATACTGATGTTTTACTTAGATTCACACCAACTTTATTTGAACCACTTGCTCATGAAGTGATTGTATGGAATAGTACTGGTAATGGCAGTTCTGATGGCGTAAATGATACTTGGGATGGTCATCAAGGAGATAGGCCCGATTTGTTAATCCCTTTGCATATTCCTGAATCAGCCAATGCTCTACCCGAAGAAACTCGGCAAATTAGGGCCAGGGCAACAATAGAATACTCAGCATTCGATGAGAATATGGATAGAAGTACTGAAGAAAGAGTATTTTTACAGATTTATAGGTGGTCGGATGATGATGGCGATGGAATATATGTCGAGGATTTTGATAATGATTCAATGGTTGATTCTGATGACTGGACCGAATCTAGTGAATTAGAAGAAGTAACATATTGGTGGTCTAATGGCCCTAATGCAGAAGTAAGGGTAGGGAATCCCTTTGAAGATGCTAGAGATGGTATTTTCCTAGGGGTTTGGAATCATAATGGGGATTTGTCTGATGAACCTGTTAGAATTGAAATTGATTGGACTGCATTTGGAAGTGCAGATGATCAGTGGATTTCTGTACCACCAACAATGGTCGTACACGCAGATAGTAACAATACTATTCAGATGAATATTGAAGTCCCTATAGATGCAGAATCTGGTCTACATCAACATGGTGTCTTAATTGAGTCATTCGATTATCAAAATGGTTCGGCATCTATCATATCTCATCGAAATTGGACACTTCCAGTTGTAACTAATGTGCCATGGTCAGGACCTTTTGAAATCAAACCTAAACCACTAGATGGAAATATGTCAAATCAAACTCTTTACGATGAAGAATGGATTAGCGGAGCAACAAGATGGAATTGGCGTGCTGAAAGTGGAGATTGGAGATTCTTGACAGTAGATTGGCCCGAAGAATGGGATACTGGTGGCACTGTAATTTTAGATGTTGACTGGGAAGATAATCCATACACAGATATTGATATCTTATGGCTTGATGAAACGCCACATGGTTATTCAACAGATGATCCGGATGCTTATGGTGATTCAACATTCAGTATTTCTTCTAGATCAGTAAACAATCATGTTGGGAGTGGTAAGCATAATTGGGGGACTTATACTGGTACTTCTAGAGAAGTCTTCACAGTGCCTGCATTAGCAGGAACTCACCAAATGGTGCTACATACTGCCTTACATGGTGTTTCTACAAATGATAATGCTTTGAATATCTCTGTTGGTTATGTAGCAGCGGAAGCAGATGGTTTCTCACAAACTGTAACTGATTGGTCAGATGGCGACGGAGTTGATGCAGTCCATGTGGTTTCTACTGTTCCTATGGATATCGAATCAGTTTCATCATATGGATGGACACAACCAATATACTTCGATAATGAGACTGCTTACCAAGATGTTTCAAGTGATAAGATGACTTCCTCATGGTGGCATAATTTCACTCTGGAAGAAATTAGTGAATTGAGTATTTCCATGGATGCATATGAATCCGCAGATTTGGACCTTTTCTTATTCTTTGATGATAACGAAGACGGCCAATTCTCATCTAATGAGGAGATTTCTCGATCATGGTCCGGGACTTCTTCTGAAAATATAGAATTGAATGATGTAGAAAACGGCCTTTATGCAGTAGCTGTGCACGGCTATTCAGTATCGGGAGAAGTCCAATTCTGGATAGATATTGGAATGGTAGGAGGTGATAAATTAAATATTACCGACCAGATTGAATTATTAAACTCTGAAATAGATTCTATCTGGCCAAATGGTTCAGAAACTCTAGCTGGAAATGTACCTACCAGTGCGCATCAAATAAATTTGGCTTTCGAGCGACCAGATAATGCAGGAATATGGCGAGGAGAAGTAGAAATAATTCTGGTAGGCGGGATTACATTAAGTCTCCCATATACGTATAATTTAGTTGAAATTGAACCTTATGTTGAGTTTTCTACGCCTGAAAACCTCACGCAGACTAATGAATTATTACCTATAGAAATTTACGCTTTAGATACAGGAATAGGGTTTTCTTTAGACGATCTTAATTGGTATGGGATTAATAATCAAACGATTATTCCATCTGCTGATTCTGTGGAAGCGATTGATACATTATTTAATTATCATAATTTAACAAATATATGGAATTCAGGAAATCACTTTGCAATGCCAGAAAATATTTCTTTCAGGGAAGTTTGGATAAATTCAACAATCCCTGAATCCGAGCAATGGCACGATTATGGCGCCAATATTACTGATAGGTCCGGTCTATTTAATCAGTCTTGGCTTTCTGTGAATTACGATATTACATCTCCACCATTGTTTATTTTCGGCATCCCAGAAATCACTAAAGAACCATATGTAAATTTGGTTATTCAGACAGAACCAGGTTCTAATGTCTATCAAGATGGGTACCCTATTTCTGGTTTTGATGAATATGGTTTTGTTAATTGGACTGTAGGTTTAATTCCAAGTGAAATAGGTATTGAATATGCTTTAGATGGATCTTCTAATGACTACTACTTAATTCCTGAAGAGAATTATTTTTCTATTACTTCTGTCGATGTGGCTGGAAATAGCGTCTCTAGTAGCCATATGGTAATTTTTGATAATCAAATTCCAGAATTAGATTCATTATATATCGAAGATCAAAATGGATTCAGTTATTCAACAACCGACTTTTATAGTGTACTTAACATTACAAGTTCTACCTTCGGATTAAATATGTCCGTGGATGTAAAAGAGTGGTGCCTAAATATTACTAAGGTATCTTCAGTGATTGACGAAGGTATAGAAATTTGCAATTCAAATGATAAAATGCCTGAAATTTTAGTAACTAATCTTTCTGGTTTAGAAAACACAAGAAATACCCCTGTCCATATAAATTTGAATAATGTTTCAGATGGAGATTATTCGATTAATATTAATCTAATTGACTGGGCAGGAAATTCTGCTTCTAAAGAATTTGAGTTACATCTAGATCGTAGTATTCCAATTGTTGAATGGATGTTATCTCCTTCAAGTAATGGCGAATTATTTGATCATCGTCAAGTTATGAACTGGGCATCAAATGAATTATCTCATGTTTATTTTACTCATAATGGAGTCCAAATTGATGAATGGCAAGGATTCGGAAGTGAATCCAGTTTTACTTTGAAAACCAAAGGTCAACATGAATTTTGTATCATAGCTTATGATTCCACAGAAGGCCAATATAATGAGAATATTTTAGTTGACTGTCAAATTTATAATCTTAATGAATCGATATATGCTACGAATGTAGTTGCCCCTTGGAATGGCGGAATTACAACAGAAAATACAGTTTCCACAGTCCTTTACAGAGGTCCTAATCAAGAAATTTGGTGGCAGAATGATGCAGAAGATGAGAGATTCCTAATTACTCCCGGTGCATTGGTAGTTGAATTAGACTTTATTTTAAAAGAAGGAATTAATGACTTCTCGATTGAGATTGAATCATTAGATCAGATAGATGAATATCAACTATCTATAACTCGTGATACTATAGCTCCAATTCTTTCATTCGAACAAATAAGTAAAAGGAATTCTACTTTGAATCCGATTAAACATATCGAAGGAAATTGCGAACCCGGTGCCTATGTGATGATTTGGAGTGTAATTGAGTCATATGAATTTATTTGTGACTCTTCAGGCCTAATTGATATCAAGATTTCAGTACAAGATATAGTTGGAACACATGTCATTCAAGGTACTACAACAGATTCAGTAAATAATAGAAACTCCTTCTCAGTTGAAGTAATTAATCAGAATTGGATTGATTGGGCTATTGATGATGCACAGGTTCAAGGGCCAATGCTTTGGTACTTCTTAGCAGTTTTACTAAGCACACTAATTCTTATCAGTTTGACAGTTTTAGCACGAAGATCATTAAGAAAAAAGAAATTTAGTAATACAAATTTAATTTCTCTTGAGGAGTCATTTGAAGAAATTAATGTTTTATTAAAATCATCACCATCGCCCGAATCAAAAATAGACTGGGGTGTAGTCAATAGTGATTTGCCTGAAGCAGAAGAGTTGAGGTCTTGGAAGGAAACTACACGAAGTATCCACTCTATAAATCAGGATGATGGTGAAGATACAATTGACCTCGATTGAGCATAACCCTCATTGCTCAATGTTGTTTCGTAGATGCATGGCTATAGAACATATTGCAATTATTGGTGCTGGACAAATGGGTAATGGTATAGCTCAAGTTTCAGCTTGTGCCGGCTACAAAGTAACTATGATTGATATCAAAGAAGAGTTTGTCGAAAAAGGAATGTCGGCAATTAGAAAATCTCTAAATAAATTAGTTTCTAAAGGTAGAATGTCTGAAAAAGATGCTGAATCGGCAATCTCTAGAATCAGTACTTCTACTGAAAACTCATCTGCATCCGATGCGGATCTAGTTGTGGAGGCAATTCCTGAAGTTCTTTCTTACAAAACTTCTCTCTTTGAACAATTAGATGATTTATGTAAACCTGAAACAATACTTGCAACTAATACATCAAGCATAAGCATAGATTCTATCGCAGCATCGACAAATAGGCCTGATAGAGTAATTGGAATGCATTTCATGAATCCTGTCCCTATCATGAAATTAGTCGAGATAATTAACGGCAGTAAGACCTCTGATGAAGTCAATGATGATGTAGTCAACGCTGCAGAGAAAATGGGTAAAACTGCATTATCTTGTAATGATTCACCTGGTTTTGTCTCAAATAGAATTCTTTGTCCAATGATTAATGAGGCAATTATCACATTAGAAGAGGGAGTTGCTGAACCAGAAGCAATCGATGGTATAATGAAATTAGGAATGAACCATCCAATAGGACCACTGGCTCTTTCTGATTTGATTGGAAATGATACAGTTCTGCATATTATGAATGTCCTTCATGAAGGATTCGGAGATGATAAATATGCACCATCTAAATTATTGATGAAAATGGTAGAAGAAGGTAAATTAGGTAGAAAGACCGGTGAAGGATTCTATAAATATTGATTTTTACGTTTCGAGAGACTTCAAATCACTGTATCCCTTCCGTCACACATGGTTAGTCAAAAGAGAATCTCAATTTTAGTTTCAATATTGATGCTAAGTATGCTCGCAATGCCTGTATTAGGTAATGATGCAGGTACTGGTGGGGATGCGGGTAATACCACGTCCACTGCAACACCATTACCAGCAACAAATGGTACATATTATGGCAATCTAACTACATCGTCTGACACTTCGGATTATTATTTGATAAATATGTCTTCAAATACAGGAATAGCTGTCCAGATAACATATCCTTCTTCATCAGATTTTGATCTTGCTCTGTTGAATAGTGGTGGAGGATATATTGATCTTAGTACTAATACCGGAACCACAGATGATGTTACGTCTAATGGTACTTCTGTCGGTGGAAATAGCGTGTATATCTGGGTGGACCATTATTCAGGTACTGCGCAGTATACTATGCAGATTTGGATATTTTCAACAGGCTCTTCTGGTGGTGGAGGCGGAGGAGCTGGTAGTGGTAATAATGGACACGATGCAGGGACTGGTAATGACGCAGGTAATTCACGAGCCAGTGCAATGTTGATCAATGCTTCAAATATCTCATTTTGGGGTGATGTAACATACTCTACAGATACTGATGATTACTACAAGGTCTCAATGCCAGCTTATTTTGGCGTAAGTTCATCATTAAGTTGGAATTCTACTGTGGACTTAGATCTAGAAGTTTATGATAGTTCAGGTTCTATGATTACATATAGTTGGTTTTCTAATCCGGAGACAGTCACAGTGAACAATTATGGGGGCAGTGACTTATTTTTCAGAGTATTTGCATATGGAACAACAGGTACCGGCACTCATGATTATTTCTTATCCTTCACATTCGATAATATGACTAATGCTCCAGTAAACAATCAAGATGATGCAGGAACAGGTGGTGATGCATCTAATGATTATCTGAATCCAACAATTCTAAACATTACTTCGGTCGCAGTGAATAATACATTCTATGGTTGGGGATCTGTTGATGACGATTTGAACGACAATTACCAAACAAATGTTCCGATGGGACACGGAATAAGGGTTTTAGTTTGGTTTAATTCCAGTCAAAGTGACTTCCAAGTAATTTTAGGTGATGATCAGGCTAGTACTATTGATTATTCAAGTGTAAATAATCCTGAATTAGTAACTTCTAATGGCTCAGGAACCTACCCTGGTATGATTGTAGAAGGAATGGATATTTTACTCCAAGTCAGAGCAACTTCTGGCAGTGGTTACTATGGTATGTCGTGGTGGTTTTTCACTCTTGATACAGACGGAGATAGTTTCTATGATACTATTGAGGTAGACTGCGGTAGTGATCCAGAAGATAATTACAGTGTGCCGTTAGATACTGATTCAGATGGTATTTGCGATACATTAGATTCTGATGATGACGGAGATTATGTTGAAGATGTGAATGATACCTTCCCTCTTGACGCTTCAGAATGGGAAGATACTGACAATGATAATATCGGAAATAATGCCGATTTAGATGATGATGGCGATGGCTTCACTGATAATGATGAGATTACATGTGGCTCCGACCCTCTAGATGGTTGGAATCAGCCTTCTGATTTTGATTCCGATGGAATCTGTGATTTGCAAGATTCTGATGACGATAATGACGGTTATGATGACGAAAATGATGCCTTCCCAATGGATGATTCAGAATGGGCTGATACAGATAATAATGGTGTAGGTGATAATTCAGATACAGATGATGATGGAGATGGATATAGCGATAATCTCGAATCTTCTTGTGATTCAGACCCATTAAATTCATTCGACGTCCCCTCAGATTTGGATATGGATGGTACTTGTGACTTAATGGACAATGATATCGATGGAGATAATTATCCAAATGAAAATGATGCATTCCCTACAAATAGTCAAGAATGGTTGGATACAGACAATGACGGTTTTGGTAATAATGTAGATATTGACGATGATGGTGACTCCGTTTCCGATAACTATGATGATTTCCCTCTCGACTTTAACGAATGGGCAGATAATGACAATGATGGTCTTGGAGATAATGGAGATTTGGATGATGATAATGATGGATGGTCGGATTCTGATGAAATCTCTTGCTCTACCAATCCAATGTCGTCTCAGTCTATTCCAAGCGATTTCGATGAAGATATGGTATGTGATTTAGTAGATACAGATGACGATGGTGATGGAGTAATAGATGAGAATGATGCCTTCCCTATGGATAATGCAGAATGGGAAGATACTGACTCTGATGGAATAGGTAACAATTTCGATGATGACGACGATGGTGATGCATGGTTTGATATCCATGAACCAAATTGTGGCACTAATCCATTAGATGGGTCTTCTATCCCTCTTGATTTCGACGGTGATTGGGTTTGTGATCTTGTGGATGATGATGATGATAACGATGGAGTTACAGATGTAGATGACCCATTCCCTAAAAATCCAGAGGAATCGATGGATACTGACTCAGATGGAGTTGGAAATAATGCAGATAATGACGATGATAACGATGGCTGGACAGATAATTCTGAATCATTATGTTTTACAAGCTCATTATCTAGTAATTCAGTACCAGAGGATACAGATGGAGACAAAACCTGTGATGTAAACGATCCTGATATTGATGGGGATAATATCGTAAACGAACTAGATGTATTCCCGATGGATATTAGTGAATGGGAAGATCGTAATAACGATGGGAAGGGAGACAATAAATATCCACTATCTATAACTGATAAAATGTCTCTCAATCCAATACCTACTTTCTTAATTTTATTGACAATTATTGGATTAATTGGGGGGGCTATATTAGTCTATACTAGCCAACAAAAATCTACAAAAAATAATTTGCATAAAGGGACTGATATGACATCATACATGGAAAATGAAGGCTATTCTGAAGAAAACTTAGATTCCGAACATATCATTGATGAAATATCGGAAGAATCTAGCCCTGTGCTATTAGATTCTGATGATTCAGTAGAAGAGGAAATGAAAACCGAGGATGTAGTAACCAATATTCCTCCTCCACCACCTGGTTTTGCTCCTGAAATTGATTCAATACCACCACCACCACCTGGTTTTGCTCCTGAAATTGATTCAATACCACCACCACCACCTGGTTTTGGTCCTCCTTCGACAAAAGAAAAATCCAATGAGATAGTTTCTAGTTGGGAGAGTTTACCTCCAGGTGGAGAATATACTGAAACTGATCCTTTAAGATATGCTGGCTTAGGAATAGGCACTTGGGAAGAAAGGGATGATGAATCATGGGAAAAAATATCTGAATAAAGATATTAAATCTGACTTAATTACATAGCTTTTTACTGTTTGTCAAATCATCAGGAGAAGTCATGTATGTTATTTTTCACTGAATCAGGAAATGAAGTGCTTTTTTTCATCATTAAATTAGTGTTTATTGTCTCAATACATCCTTTTGCCAAATGTAAGGTGTATCGGTGATTTCATGAGCATCTAACGGTACAGTTATATCCTTTTCATCGTGTGATGCACGATAGTGATACCCATGCAAAGCAACACCCTCCGCTCTGTTACACTTGCCTTAT
>MDTC01056670.1_pt1 | contig 10860 bp, 10 predicted proteins | sample 811181 | NCBI WGS metagenome assembly MDTC01 (sample SAMN05326644, study PRJNA326480) | marine metagenome | isolation source: seawater | place: Pacific Ocean: North | collected 2011 | reverse complement strand
AAGTTATTTATTTTTACGATCCCCAAGGACTAATAGCTTCTTTTAATGATTTATAACCTTCTAAAAATCCTGGTCGTTTGCCACTATAAATTTTATCAAAAATCTTAAGAGAATTATCAAGCCATTTATGCAATTGAGTGTCGTCAGGATTAGCATCAATATATGCATCACGTATTAATATAAAATGAATTCTAGGATCATAGGGCTGTTTAGTCCCGCCTACCCATTCATCACCATTTAGTAATCTTAAAAGCATAGCGTCGGCAGAACCAAGGGTTTGTTCATGAATAGGAGGTCCGTCCATACGGTGCATTACTGAAGTCATATCTCTACCGTTACCAGTTGTATAACCCATATCATTCCACATTTTACTTGTATTTATATCTTGCCCTAAGTAATTTGCGACTTTTTCACCGAATGATCTTAAAGGATCTGATATATCAGCTAATAAATCAGTTAATCGATCTCCATCTAAATCTGTAGCTAAGACAATAGTATTTTGTTTTTCTATTAAATCCCAAATTAATAAGCCGTAATTAGTATCAGAAATGTGCTGCTCTATTCTTCCTTCCCAATTTTTCATGCCTTCTTTAAAGTTTGAAGGAAGTAGTTTTATGATTTTATCTATTTTATCTTTGTGCTCTCCGTAAGGATCTACAGCATATTTACGTCCAACTTCAAATTTTGTATCTTGTAATAACCATGAATGGAGTCCGGCATTTATTCCGTCTTCCATTGCTTGAGTGGGTTTTGTTGCAACCCTTCCGATATAACCTGTATCGTTTACCATTTTAAGAAAAAGTCTATTTGCATAAGCCATTTGAACACCTGGAGTGTTCATTTCTGAGTGTACTAATCCATTTTCATTAACATTAAATTTTGCTTTGTCTTGAGAATAAGGAAGACAAGGCATGCTTCTTACAACAGTGATTGGGCCATATGGCCTAACATTACAAAATACACCAGCTTGAGTACGAAGTGGTGCATTTCCAGATTTTCCCATTACAACAACTTTATTTCCTTTTCCATCTTTTACGTAAGCATCACCTGCAGTTGACCATTTTATTGAAGTGCATGGCATATTTCCGAACCAGGCAAGAGATTCTAATGAAGTATCATGTCTGTATTGTGCCCACATTGGGACAGCATAAAAAGGGAGGCCTAAAATATCTATTGCAGCTATTGTACCTAATAGAGCGTATGCATCTGTAAGTGAATGAGCAACAGGGTTGACATTATTATTGTGGTTTCCACCTTTCCATATAACTGCATTTGGATATCCATTTGGTACAATGTCTGCAGGTTCAAACAAATCAGATAAATGTTGTAGTAAATCTCCTCCATCAGCTTCAGTTTTTGCTATGGACATAAGATCAATCATACATACTCCTTTTTAATTTATTTTAATTATGGATTCTTGTGCTTGTATAGCGCCGCCGGGTGCTATTAAAAGTTCAAGTATAGTTCCATCTATATCTGATTTAATTGTAGTTTCCATTTTCATTGATTCAATTATTGCAACTTCTTGATTAGTTTTAATTTTATCATTAACTTTCACAAGATATTTAATAACAGTTCCTGACATAGGGGAATTTATAAATTTATTTAATCCATTATTATCTGTAATCTGAGGTTTGCTCTTATTTTCAGTTTTTTTATTTGGAGGGGGTGTATTTTGCTTAGAATTAATCTCTGATTGTTTAATGATATCAGCAATTAATTCTTTGTTTTCTACATTGATAGATATTGTATATTCTTTATTTTCGAATTGAATAGTAAGTTGATTATCTAATACTTTAGGTTCTATGTTATTTGAAAAGGGATTAGGTTTATTAATTTCACATTTTTCATATATGTTTGTTTTATTAAGGAGAAAGTTTTTTCCTATATCATCAAATAAGGCATAAGTTAATACATCAGGATGATATTGCGAAATATCTTTTAGTTCATCTGAATATTTCTTTAAAGATTTTATTTCCTTATTTTTAGTGATTTTTTTTATGTTTTTAAATTCAACTTTATTTATTTCACCTGGTGGTTTGCCGTAATGTCCAGACAAATAAGATATTACTTGGTCAGAAATATTTTCATATTTTTTTGTCATTACATTACTTACTGCTTGTGCACCGACCATCTGACTAATTGGAGTTACAAGTGGTGGCATTCCTAAATCTTTTCTGACTTTAGGAATTTCATCTAAAACTTCTGGAAGTTTATTTAAGTTATTATTTTGATTTAATTGTGAAGTGAGGTTAGAAATCATCCCTCCTGGAATTTGATGAATTAATACTCCTGAGTCAATATTTGAAAACTTTGTATTTATTGAATATGAACTGTATTTTTTTACTTCCTCTTCTAATATTTGTTCAATTTTAGTAATTTGATCAAAATTTATATTTATTTTGTATGTACTATTGTTTGAAATGAATGTTTTTAATAATGGTTCAATTGCTGGTTGTGATGTTTTTTGCGCTACAGTTGAAATACATGTATCAACCCCGTCAACACCTGCTTCTATTGCTTTTAATTGTGTCATTGAAGCTAACCCACTTGTATAGTGATTATGAAGTTGAATTGGTATTGATATGTTGTTTTTTAATTCAGTAATTAACATGTAAGCATCATAAGGAGATAGTAATCCAGCCATATCTTTTATACAAAGGCTATCTGCTCCCATTTTGACTAATGTTTTGGCAAGGTTAATATAATAATTCAAAGTATAAATTTCTGTTGTTTTAGTTTCGAGCTTCCCTGATTCTCCAGTGCTGTAGCATATTGTTAATTGTAAATGTTTATTTTTGTTTTTAATTGCTTTTGAAGCGATTTCAAGATTCCCAGGATCATTCAAGGCATCAAATAATCTAAAGATATCTATACCAAAATCCGCTGATAATGAAATAAATTCATTTATAATTTCTTCTGAATAATGACGGTATCCTACTAGGTTTGCGCCCCGAATTAGCATTGAAAGATTTGTATTGGGGGTTAGTCGCCTAATCATTTTTAGTCTATCCCAAGGGTCTTCATTCAAATATCGTATGCAACTATCAAATGTGGCACCACCCCATACTTCGAGAACATCATACCCAACTTTATCTAATAGGGGAGCTAGTTTACTAATTGTAAAATTATCAAATCGAGTTGCAAACAAACTTTGATGAGCATCTCTAAGAGTTGTATCTGTAACTTTTATTAATTTAGTAGTCATTTTATATTCTGTTTATGATAATATAGTCCAGCTTTTAGTTTTCCATTTGTTTAATTTTAGCTGGAATTTTTTTACTTTGGTATTATCTGATACTAATAATAAATTTTTCAATGATAATTCAATGATTTTTAAATCAGTTTTACTTATATTATGATTGGTTTTATTGTGAATTTTCATAGTGATAAATTATAAAGGAATATTCCCATGTTTTTTGGGGGGTAAAATTTCTCTTTTGTTTTCTAGTATATTTAATGAATTTATGATTGTTTCCCTTGTTTCTTCTGGAAGAATTAAATCTTCTATATAGCCATTTTCAGCTAAAGTATAAGGTGTCATAACTTCTTTTTTATATTTTTCTAATAATTCCTTTTCTAGTTTTTTTGAATTCTTTGTAGATTTCAATTCTTTTCTGTAGAGTATTTTGATTGCTGCTTCTGGTCCCATCACTGCGACCTCAGCTGATGGCCATGCGTAATTCAGATCACTTAATAATGATTTGCTACTCATAACAATATATGCCCCTCCATATGCTTTTCTAATAATAATTGATATTTTAGGAACAGTAGCTTCTGCATAAGCATATAATAATTTCGCACCTCTTCTTATAATTCCATTATGTTCTTGGTCTAATCCTGGGAGAAAACCGGGAACATCAACTAATGAAATTAAAGGTATATTGAAGGCATCGCAAAATCTAATAAATCTAGCTGCTTTTTCTGATGCTTTTATATCTATTACTCCTGCAAGATGATTTGGTTGTTGGGCAATTAATCCTATATTTTTCCCTCCAATTTTGCCAAATCCTATTATTATATTTTTTGCATAATTTTCTTGGACTTCCATGAAAGAATTTTTATCTAAAATATTACTAATTATCAAATTCATATCATATGGTGTGTTTGAATTTTCAGGTAGGATATCTGACAAATTTTCATTCAATTCTGGCATAGAGGGTTCAATATTTAGAACTAATTCTTGATTGTTTTGTGGTAAGTAATTTAATAGTTTTTTTACATTAGTAAAACAATCAACTTCAGTATCATATATAAAATGGCAAACTCCGCTTTTTGTCATATGAGATTCGCTGCCACCCAATTCTTCATGAGTAGTGTCTTCTCCTGTAACCTGTTTCACAACATCTGGTCCAGTTATATACATTTGCCCCATATCTTTGACCATAAATATAAAATCAGTTATTGCAGGGGAATAAGTAGCACCTCCGGCTGAAGGCCCAACTATAATTGATATTTGCGGGATTACGCCTGAAGATCTGACATTTTTTGTAAAGATAGATCCATATCCTACAAGACTATGAACTCCTTCTTGAATTCTTGCTCCTCCCGAATCAATGATTCCAATCATTGGGCATCCTGTTGAAAGCGCAATATCCATAATTTTGCAAATTTTATCTGCTGCAACTTTAGAAAGAGATCCGCCCATTACTGTAAAATCCTGTGAATAAACACATACATTGTTACCATTTATTTTTCCAGTTCCTACTATTACAGAATCACCAGGAATGGCATTGCCTGAATTTGCAGTAAATCTATCTAATTCAACAAATGAATTTTTATCTAATAAAAGATTAATTCTTTCTCTGGCAGTATTTTTACCTTTATCATGCTGAGCTTTAATCCGAGCTTCGCCACCACCTAATTTGGCTTTGTCTCTTAATTGATTTAAATTGTCAATTTTATCTTTCATTAATGAATTAAATATTGTTAGGAGGTAATAAGTTTGGAATACCTTCTGAAATATTAAAAATTAGTTTGCATTTATTATTAATGCAATTAAGTGTTCCTGATATAACTTCTTCTTCTTCTTCTTTATCAATATTCAATGATAAATCATTTTTACATATTGGGCAGGCTAAAATTTCAATTAATGTCTTTTTCATATATTTATTTATAATTTAATAAATTCTAATACTTCTGATATTAAAAATATAATGATTGTTAAAGGAAAAATTAAATTCTCATTTATTAATAATTTCAATAAACTATTATATATATTTGATGTTTTGAAATAAACTGATTTAAATCTCACAATAAATACAATTAATCCTATCCAAAAAAACAATAATAATTTTAATAGTAGTATAAATAAATAAATATCAGAATTATCATTAATTGTTGATATGTTGTTTAATATTAATATAACTCCAGTAATTACTAAAATTGAAAGTATTGTGTTAGTCCAATTTTTATATTGATTTAACAAATAGGAGTAAATATTTATATTTAATTGAATTTTATTTCCAGTAAGTATAATAATTGTTCCTGCTAGCCACGCTGATGCTGTGATGATATGGATGAAATTCATAACTATAGTTATCATTGATAAAAAATTATTATTTATCATTTTCCCTCTGCCAATATTTTTTTTGTGTTTTTTAATAAATCATCATAACCTATATATCCATCCCAAATTATAAATTTATTATCTGACTTTGAAACAAATATGGTAGTAGGAAAAGAATTGATTTTATAATTTTTAATTGTCGAATTATCCGAGTTATAACCAAGTTTGTATGACAAATTTAATTTTCGAGCAAATTCTAAGCCATCATTGGTATTATCGATACCAATCATTTGAATTCCTATAATTTCGATTTTATTACCAAATTCATTGTTTAGTTTTTCAATATGTGGTACTTCTTTTGCGCAAGGGCTACAAGAAGGAAACCAAAAGTTTAAGATATAAGCATCTTTCGTAATATCTTTAGTCTGATACATATCTACATTTGGCTGATATAAAGAAATATTAAAATTTATAGGATTATTTGATGTTATACATGCAATTGAGAAAATTAATATAATCGAAAAAGATAATAATAATTTACATAAACTATTCATTTTCATTTTCATATTCATTTATGATTTCTTTCCCAAAATCTAATAATCTTTTACGTTTTTGATCATTAATTTCTTTGAAATTTTCTAAATATTTTTCGAAAGAATCTACAATGCCTAAATTTTCAGAAATTTGAATATCATTAATCTTCTTTTCAGATATTAATTGTAATTCAGTTGAAACTAGATATTTTGCTTTTGATAAAATAGATTTTATTTTCGGATCATTTATAGATTCATAATGTTCCCTAGTGGATTCAATTGTAATTCTTGCAATAGAGTCTTTAATTTCATTAGAATTAAGTTCTTTTTCTATAATATTAACTGGAAATTCTGTATCTTTAGGTATATTAATAATATATTCCTTGAAATTTCTTGCTGAAACTTGAATTTTTTTATAACTGACCAGTCTATTGCCTTGAGATTTTTCTAGTTCAATTTCTATTACGTAAAAACCTTTAATATCGTCTTTTTCACCAAAATCGATTCTTTCTAAACTTCCAGAATATATAACAGGGGGTGATTCTATAAGAATTTGATCTTTATGAACATGACCTAAAGCAACATATTCAAATTCTGGTCTTGCAAAAAATTGAGCAGGAAACATATAATCAGCTCCAATTGACATTAAGGTTTCAGTACTCGTTTTTGCTTCCATTACTGTAAGATGACCACTAAATATGCAAGGTATTGATTTATTTACTTTGGCTAATTCTTTTTCTAGAGAATTATCTAAAGTTTGAATGATTTGTTTATTAAGGTCTTCAATTGTAATATCTTTTTTTATATTAGATAATCTAGATATCAAAGATCCTTTTCTTATCCATGGCATTCCTAATATTTGAATTGGATTTCCTGATTTGGTATTTAATTCATATAATTGTAATTTATCTATCACAGTTATATTATCTAAGTTCATAGTAGGGAATATATCTAAAGCTGTTGCTCTCCCTTTGTTACCCGGCATATCATGATTTCCTACAATTAGAGCAACAGAAATATTAGCTTTAGTTAATTTTAGTAATCTTTTCGCAAATTCTTTTTGGTGTGTTTGGGAAGGATTTCTATCTTTATAAGCATCGCCAGCAAAAATTACCAGATCAACATTTTCTTGTAATGCATAATTAACAAGTTCATCAAAGGTATTTAGAAAGTCTACAATTCTGTTATCTAAGCCTGTTTCTAAATCTATTCCCTTGGAATATCTAGTATATCCAATATGTAAATCGGAAAAATGTATTATCTTCAATTTTTATCACTGTTATCAAGAATGAGTAAAATATATTTTATAATTTAATTATATATTTCTGAGGAAAGTTTTTGGGATAAATCATTAATATTTATTCGTTCTTGATTCATAGAATCTCTGTGCCTAATAGTGACACAGTTATCATTAATAGTTTCAAAATCTATGGTTACACAATATGGTGTTCCAATTTCATCTTGTCTTCTATATCGTCTACCAATACTTTGAGTTTCATCATATTCGATTTTACCTAAATTTCCTTTATTTATTAAATCTTTTTGTATTTTTTTAGATAATTCTGATAATTTGGGATCTTTACTGAGAGGTAAAATAGCTATTTTGATTGGAGATATTTTAGGAGATAATTTTAATACTGTTCTTGTTTCTTCTTTTGATTTTACTTTTTCTTCAGTATAAGCATCTAATAATGTTATTAATAATAGTCTGTCTACACCTATAGATGGTTCAATTACGTAAGGAGTATATCTTGATTTTGTACTTTCTTCAAAAATGCTAAAATTTTTTGATGCAGATTTTGAATGTGCATCTAAATCAAAACTTCCTCTATTTGCAATGCCTTGAAGTTCTGCCCATCCCCAAGGAAATTTATATTCTATATCAGTAGTCCCTTTGGAATAATGAGAAAGATCTTCTTTAGTATGTTCCCTAAGTCTAAGATTAGATTTATTTATATTTAAACTGAGAATGAATTCCATACTATTATTAATCCATTCCTGATAATACTTTGCACTATCCTCTGGTTTTACAAAATATTCTATTTCCATCATTTCAAATTCTCTTGTTCTAAAAATAAAATTTCCTGTAGTGATTTCATTTCTAAATGCTTTTCCTATTTGCGCTACTCCAAAGGGTATTTTTTTCCTTGAAGTATTTAATATATTTTCAAAATTTACAAATATTCCTTGAGCTGTTTCAGGTCTTAAAAATATTTCACTTGTATCTGATACTAATGGCCCTATATTTGTTTTAAACATCATATTAAATTCCCTAGGGTCTCCAAATTCAGAATTCGAACATTTTTTAGTAGGGCAGATACCTTTGGTATTATCTAAAACGTCAGATCTGAATCTTGCATTACACTCTTTACATTCTAGTAACGGATCCGAAAAGTTTTGGGTATGGCCACTAGTTTCCCAGACTTTATTTGAAGACAAGATTGCTGATTCAAGTGCAACTATGTCATCTCTTTGGTACACATGATAATTCCACCAATAATCTCTAATGTTTTTTTTTAATTCTGTTCCTATGGGACCATAATCCCAAGTACTTGCTAATCCTCCGTAAATTTCACTGTTTTGAAAGATTAATCCACGTCTTTTTGCTAGAGATGTTAATTTTTCTAATAAAGATTCCAAAAAATTATCCTATAAATAATGGAGCAAAAACTACTGAGATAATAGTCATAAGTTTTATTAAAATATTAAGAGCGGGACCAGAAGTATCTTTAAATGGATCACCAACTGTGTCTCCTACAACTGCAGCTGTATGAGCATCAGAACCTTTTCCGCCTAACTTTCCTGATTCAATATATTTTTTAGCATTGTCCCATGCTCCACCAGAATTTGCCATCATAATTGCTAATAAGAATCCAGAAGCTATAGATCCTGCTAGCATAGCTCCTAAAGCTTCTTTACTTAAAATTAAGCCTGTGGCTATTGGAACAATAATTGCAATTAATCCTGGTACGATCATAGCTTTTAATGAACCATTAGTGCTAATTTCAACAGCTTTTGCATAATCCGCTACTGCTTTCCCTTCCATTAGTCCTTTTATTTCTTTAAATTGTCTTCTTACTTCATTCACCATATCTATAGCAGCAGCTCCAACAGCTTGCATAGTAAGAGCCGAAAAAACAAAAGGCATAAGAGTTCCTATTATTAATCCTATTAACACTTTTACTTCTAATAGATTTATCGATTCTATACCTGCAATACTTGCGTAAGAAAATAATAATGCGCCTGCTGTTAATACTGCAGACCCAATAGCGAATCCTTTACCAGTAGCTGCTGTAGTGTTTCCTAAAGAATCCAAAGCATCAGTTCTCTCTCTTACTTCGGGTGGTAATTTAGCTTGTTCAGCAATACCTCCTGCATTATCTGCAACCGGGCCATAAGCATCTGTTGCGAGAGTTATTCCCAATGTTGATAACATACCTACCGCTGCTAGAGCAATACCATAATAGCCACCTAACATATATGCTAAAGCCATTGATATTATAATTACCAAAGTAGGTATTATGGTACTAATCATCCCCAAGCCTAAGCCTCCAATGATAATTGTTGCAGCTCCTGTTTTGGCTTGTTCGGCTAAATTTTTTGTATATTTATATTCATAGGATGTTGCGATTTCAGATGCTGTCCCAATAATTACTCCGGCAATTAATCCTGTCAAAATTATCCAAAATACTCCTAAAGGAAACATTGAAGTTAATGATCCAAGTAACATAACAATTAAAACAATAAATCCAGCAGAAAAAATTCCTGTTCTCAATGACCATAACAGGCTACCCATACTTGCTCCTTCTTTTGTTCGAACTAGGAATGTCCCAATTATAGAGCTTATAATTCCTATAGAAGCTATGAAAAAAGGAAGAACAACAGCATTTTTTGAATCAAAAGAATCACTAATTAGTGTTACGCTTGATGCAGTTGCAGTTATTACTGCGGCCAAAGTCATTGTTGCTATAATAGAACCTACATAAGATTCAAATAAATCTGCTCCCATTCCAGCTACATCGCCAACATTATCGCCAACATTGTCAGCAATAGTAGCAGGATTTCTTGGGTCATCTTCCGGGATTCCTGCCTCTAATTTTCCAACTAAATCAGCTCCTATGTCTGCTGCTTTTGTATAAATACCTCCACCAACTCTTGCGAATAGAGCTATAGTAGATGCACCAAATCCAAAGCCGGCCGCTGCTTCCATACTATCAAAAATTAAATATATTATTGTTATTCCTAATAAACCAATGGAAACAACAGATATTCCCATTACAGCTCCGCTTTTAAAAGCTATTCTAAGAGCTGGATTTAATCCTTTCATAGCCTGTACTGTTGTTCTATAATTAGCTCTTACTGCAATCGACATACCAACAAAACCTGCTATTCCTGATCCAATGGCACCTGCAATATAAGAAATAGCTATTTTAGGAAGTTGATAATTTGTAATATCTTTTCCAAAGTCTAATAATACTGTAATAATTATGGCAACTATTATTACAAATATACTTAATACTCTGTATTCCTTAGAAAGGAATGCCATAGCCCCTTCTTTTATTGCATTGCCAATGAAAATTATATCTTTATTACCTTCATCTTGTTTAACAATATTGAATGATAGATATAAAGCAAATATTATTCCAATCAAAGGAATTATTAATGCCATAATTAGTATTAAGTCGTTATTCATATTAAACCTCTAAATTTTTTATATTTTATTATATTTTATTAATTTTTTAATTCTAAAATTAACTCAATTTCAACAGGTATATTAGAAAATACTGAATCCATACCTGCTACTGTTAAAGCACATTT
>MDTC01183903.1_pt1 | contig 10861 bp, 8 predicted proteins | sample 811181 | NCBI WGS metagenome assembly MDTC01 (sample SAMN05326644, study PRJNA326480) | marine metagenome | isolation source: seawater | place: Pacific Ocean: North | collected 2011 | reverse complement strand
TTTCTGCTCTGAGGGTGCAAGTTGTAGCTTGGCTGACAAATGCGATTCCAGCAGAGTTTTTCGCTTGGTGGCCTGTGGTTTCGTCGCGCAGAACTAGTTAGATGCGCCTTGGGGCATTACACTGAGTTTCACAGTTCCAGTCAGACCAAGGAATCGCATGTCCAGTCAGGTATCGAGTTTTGAGCATGAAGGCGAAGCAGTAGAGCACGACGAGCTGTACAAAATTCGCCACAGCCTTGCCCACGTAATGGCACAAGCGGTGCTGGAAATGCGTCCCGGTAGCACGCTGGGCTTCGGACCGCCAATTCGCGACGGTTTTTACTACGACTTTATTTTAGCCGAGCCGCTGACCGAGGAAGACTTTCCTGATCTGACTCGACGCATGAAAAAAATCATTAAGAAAGGCCAACGCTTCGACCGCGAGGAGTTAAGCGCCGCAGACGCGCTGGCCCGCATTGCCGAAATGGGCGAACCCTACAAGCAGGAATACGGTAGCGAGTTGATCGACAAAAACGGCTTAGATGGCCTCACCTTCTATCGTAATGGGCCGTTTCTGGATATGTGCGAAGGGCCACATGTGCATACCACAAAGGATATTCCCCGCGACGGCTTTAAAATTCGCAGCGTGGCTGGCGCTTACTGGCGCGGTAATTCAGACAACGTGATGATGACGCGTATTTACGTGTGGGCTTTCTTGGATAAAGAAACCCTAGACAGTCATGTCGAGGCATACGAGTTGGCCTTGGCCCGCGACCACAAAAGGCTCGGCCGCGAGCTGGGTATTTACGCCATTGATAACGATATTGGTAAGGGCCTGCCGCTGTGGCTGCCAAACGGCACCATTGTCCGTGACGAGCTAGAAAATCTCGCTAAAGAACTGGAATTCAAGGCGGGCTATGTACGTGTGGCAACCCCGCACTTGGCCAAGGAATCTCTCTACCACACCACGGGCCATTTGCCCTATTACGCGGAAGATATGTATCCGGCCATGGAGCTGATGGAAGAAGCGGATGTTGAGGGCGAGCAAGCTGAAGGCGCTGACGGTCCGCGCGTGAAAGAGGCCTATCGGCTGCGCCCGATGAACTGTCCGCATCACCACAAGGTGTTCGACGCAGAACCGCGAAGCTACCGCGATCTACCGCTGCGCTTGGCCGAGTACGGACAGGTTTATCGATTCGAGGATTCCGGGGCAGTCAGTGGTTTGGTGCGGGTACGCGGTATGTGCATGAATGACGCGCACATCTACTGCACGGCGGAACAAATCAAGGACGAGTTCAAAGCCATTATGGGCATGTACCAAGAGGCCTATGACATTCTTGGGCTCGACACGTTCCACGTGCGCCTATCTAAGTGGGATCCGCAAGACCCGAAGGGCAAAGAAAAGTATGTAGACAATCCCGAGGCTTGGCAGGAATCCGAGCAAATTTTGGAAGAGGTGCTGGTAGAGCTTGGTATCGACTTCAAGGTGGGTATCGGCGAAGGCGCGTTTTACGGACCGAAGATTGATATTCAGTTCAACACGGTAACCGGGCGAGAGGAGTCGGTGTCCACCGTGCAGTTAGACTTTGCAGTGCCCGGTCGTATGAATCTTAAGTATGTCGGCTCCGACGGTGAGGAACATACCCCGTATTGCATTCACCGCGCACCGTTTAGCACCCATGAGCGCATGGTCGCTTTTCTGATAGAGCACTACGGTGGCGCATTTCCCACTTGGCTGGCGCCGATTCAAGTACAAATGCTAACCGTGTCAGAGCAGTACGACGACTACGCTAACGACATTGTTCGGCGACTGCGTGGCCAAATGGTAAGGGCCGAACTGGCACCTTCGAACGACACTCTGCCAAAGAAAATCCGGCAGGGTGCCACGCGTAAAATCCCAAATTTGCTGATTATAGGTGAGCGTGAAGTGGCGGACGGTACGGTGACGCTGCGCCGCTACGGCCAGCGTGACCAACATACGATGAGTGTTGAGGCGTTTGAGTCAGCCCTAATGCATGCGATAAAGCGGCGATTGCCCGAGGTGGCAGTTGCCGACGAGGGTTAGCAGTAGCTAGCCCGCAGGGGCCGCTCGCTTAGGTAGCGCCTCAGCGGTCAGAGTCTGTTCTGGCAGAGGGCCGCGCATTAAGCCGATCAGATCATTTAGTACCCGACCTGCCTCGCGCAGCATTGGGTCGTCGCCGATTTCCTCGATAACGTCGCTGGCGTCCGCAGTCTCGGGACTGTTTAGGTCTTCAGGTGTTACATCCAACTGACCCGCACCGGTGATCGGGTCGTCAGAGGTAGAACTAGTGGCTAAGGTGTCTTCGTTGGTCTTATCGCGCAGTTCCTCGGCTTCTTGCATTTCTTCTAGCTCATCGAGCGTTGCGGCTACTGGCTTGCCGGTAGCCGTGCGCAGGGTGTTTTCAACTGCCAGTCGCCAAGCATCGTCCTGCATTTTTTCATCGCGGCGCGCCGCCTCGTTCAACGATAAGTGGGTTCGACCAGACTTTTCTTCAGCCCTGGTCATTAGAGCGCGATAGTACTTGAAATGCGGGTCGTCCCCGGCTCGTTCTACATGACGCTGCTGCAATGTGGCTAGATAGGGAGTCAGTTCGCTGTAGGGTGCGTAGCCCACGGCGTCGATCACATCCCAAGGCATTGCACCGTCGAGGGTGCTTTCGCCAATGGCCTCTTTGTCGAATAGCGAGGGGAAGTCGATATCCGGAATAACACCTTGATGCTGAGTGCTCTGGCCCGAGACGCGATAAAATTTCGCCGCGGTGAGTTTCAGCTGGCCGCGATTCAGCGGAATCATAGTCTGCACCGTACCCTTGCCGAAGGTCTGTCCACCAAGCACCAAGGCCCGGCCATAGTCCTGCATAGCACCGGCAAAAATTTCTGATGCCGATGCAGAAAGGCGATTGACCAACACTGCCATTGGGCCGCCATAAATCACTGTGTTGTCATCGTTGCGGTAGATGGTCGGATCACTGCGGCTGGACTTAACCTGCACCGTGGGCCCTGACGGTATAAACACCGACGTGAGCGTATCAGCTTCCTGTAGCGAACCGCCGCCATTGTTCCGCAGATCTATTACTAAGCCGTCGATACCCCGCTCGACAAGCCGCTCGACCAGTTTTCTCACATCCTTAGTAGTGCTGCGGTAGTCCGGGTCGCGCTCCTGTTGGCCCTTAAAATCGAGATAAAACGTGGGAATGTCGATCACACCAATGCGTCGAGTTTTGCCTGCTTCCTCGATGCTTATGATGTTGGCTTGGGCAGCCTGTTCCTCAAGCTTTATCGTATTACGTACGATGGTGACGATGCGGCTCTCGGCATTTTCTGCATCGGCGTCGTTAACCGCCAAGCGCACGGTAGAGTCTTTAGGTCCACGAATCAGTTCGACAACATCGTCCAAGCGCCAGCCAACCACGTCTATCATCGGCCCGCTGTTACCCTGACCAACGGCACGGATGACATCAGCGGGCTTCAGCGCCCCTGACTTATCCGCTGGTCCTGCCGGCACCAAGCGCACGATTTTTGTCGCGTCTTCATCGGTTTGCAGTACCGCGCCTATACCCTCTAACGACAGCGACATATTGATGTTGAAGTTGGTCGAAGTGCGCGGTGAAAAATACTGGGTGTGCGGGTCGAAGGTTGTTGCGAAGGCATTGATGAAGGTTTGGAAAGCGTCTTCGCTGCGGTTGCGCAAGGCGACCTTGCGCTGATTGCGATAACGCTTACTCAGCGTTTCAGCAATATCGCTAAGCTCTTTGTCGCCGAGCTTCATGCTCAGAACCTGAGACTTCAAACGCCGATCCCAGAGATCGTCGTGAGCGGCTAGGCTGCTCGACCAAGGTGCTTCTTCGCGTTTGATCATGATCGTTTGGTCAGTATCAAAAGTGAGCTTGTCCAAGCCCGCCGAAATTTGTGCCTGTAGGTAGTCGGTGCGCTCAATCAGGCGCTGCTGTAAGCGGTTAAACATTCGATAGGCGGGGAGCAAATCGCCGCGTCGCAGCGCATTGTCCAATTCAAAGCGATAGGCCTCAAATTCGGCGATATCGCTGGCTAAGAAGTAATAGCGGCCGGGGTCGAGGGCTTCGAGATAATTGTCGAACATGTCGCTGGAGAGCGAGTCATTGACCTGCATATCGACATAGTGGTTGCGTCGCAGCTGCTCCACAACAATTCGCGCCGTGCGCGGGTGGGTGGCCAATGGTGCAAGCATTGGTGCCTGTACTGCCGACTCATCAGCCTGCGTTACTTGTGATGCCCAAAGTGAGGTAAGGCCCGCTAGCGTCGCCAAGAGCAAAGGCATGAGGGCGCCAGAGGTCGAGCGTGGTCGATTCGGTTGCATAGTAGTCTGGTATCGCCGTGTAATTTTGAGTCTGCTCACGTATCCTCTCGGCGCGGCAGTTATACACCGTGCAAAAAAGACTCTTTAACTAGAAAAGCAGTCTATCCATCGCAGGGCACCACGTGAAGTGCCGTTAAGTGCCCCAAATCTTAAACATCTCAATTGGAGACTTGGATGAAAATCAACCTCAAAGCGCCCTCGGTATTGACTGCATTACTCACTGCCAGTGTTACGCTAGCAAGCTGTCAGCAACCGGAGAACAATATGTCGGAGCCTACTTTTGATGCATCGTCCGAAGTCGCGAGCGCCAGCTACCTGATTGGCTTTCGCCAAGCAGAATCAATAGCCACCCAAGGCGGGGATATTATCGATATGCAGGCCTATGCCTTGGGAGCAAAGGACGCAATAGCCGGAGTGGAGTCCCAAGTTCCCGTTGAGCAAGAAGAAATGCTGATGAGCGTGCTTAGTGATGCATTAGTGCAGCAAAAGGCAACCTCTGGAGAGGCCTACATGGCGGAAAACGCCGCGCGGCCAGAAGTCACGACGACCGAGTCAGGACTGCAGTATGAGGTGTTGGCAGAAGGCTCTGGGCCAAAGCCTTCCGCAACCGATACGGTGGTTACGCATTATCACGGCACCCTGCTGGACGGCACGATATTCGACAGTTCGGTAGATCGTGGCAGCCCGGCTTCATTTCCGGTGAATCGCGTCATCGCAGGCTGGACCGAAGCACTGCAAATGATGGGTGTGGGTTCCAAGTGGCGTTTGGTGATTCCGCCTGAGCTAGCTTATGGAGAACGCGGCGCCGGTGGGGCCATTCCTCCCAACGCGACCTTAGTATTCGAGGTGGAGTTGCTGGAGATACAGTAGCGGTAGTTTGCGAGCGATTTGAAAGCCGGGCAGGGTCCCGGCTTTTTTTTGCCTTGCAAAATAGCCTCTGAGTGATTCCTTTGCATGCATGCATGCATGCGCGCGCGCTGCGCCACGCAAGCCTTGCGTTGGTAGTGTATGGGGGACATGCTCAAGGTGGGGGAGAGTAATGACAACACAGAATTCTGACGTGTCTATATGGCGCAACTCGGCATTTCGCGCCTACCTTGGCTCAACGGGTTTTTCAGGTATGGCAATGGCCATGCAACAGCTGCTGCTGAGCTGGATTCTTATTGGTATTTTATTTTTGCCCGCCGGCCAAGTGGGCCTGATTCAGGCCGTTATTGGCCTGCCCGGAGTTCTGCTGATGTTGGCGGGTGGTGCCAGTGCAGACCGTCAGGACGCACGCCGTTTACTCATCCGAATTTATTTGCTCGCACCAGTATTCCCGTTGTTTTTGGTGCTTATGGAGCAGTGGCAGTGGTTGGGTGTGGCCAGCGTGATTTTTTGGGGTCTCGGGATGACTGTTGTTACCTCATACTCCATGCCCGGTCAGCAGGCGCTACTCAACCGCATCGCGGGCAACAACATTCAGCAGGGGGTTACTGCGGCTACGGCCATCGGCTTTGTGGTGCAGGTGGTTGGTCTTATTTTGGCAGGCCAAATAGATACCGTTGGGGTTGCCCCAGTGCTGTTCTCTCAGGCTGTGGGCTTTTGTTTGGCTGGCGTGATGATGATCCGAGTGCCTATTGCGCCACCTGCTGCTACAGCGGACCAGGCCGCTGAGAGTTCCAGTGCCATAGAGGGTATTCGTCAGGGTCTGCGGGCGACATTTGAACATCCGGTGATTTTTCATGTTCTCACCATTACATTTTCTTCCAGCATTTTTAATGCGGGCGCCTTTATTACCGTGTTCCCCTTTATCGTCGCCCGCATCTACGACGGCACGGCCTGGCTGCTTGCGCTGTTGATGGCGGTTTTCTACGCCGGTGCCACATTGTCCAACATTCTGCTGCTGCGTTATCAGCCCTTGTTGCGGCCGGGTCGGCTGTTCCTAGTGATGCAGTTGTCGCGCATCGTGGTTATATTCTTGATGTGGATTGAGCCACCGTTTTGGTTGCTGGTAGTGGCTACCATCGGCTGGGGGTTGAACATGGGTATTACGACCAACTTGGCTCGCAGCATCGTGCAAGAGTCTGCACCGAAGCCCTATTTGGGGCGTATTTTGGCCGTGTTCAGCATTGGCTTAGTGGGTAGCGCGCCGCTGGGAGCCATTGTGCTGGGCTGGCTTATTGAGGCAACGGGTACCCTAAACGCGCTGATACCTGCCATGTTGTTATCAGCCATTTTATTTGTCTATGGCGCCATGTTCTCACCGGTTTGGGCCTATCGCAGTCCAGCTGCAGAGTAAGGCCACTGGTCCTTTGGGCACGAAGCGCCTAACCTTAAACCTTGCTTGAAGTTTGATGAGTAAGAGGACGCTATGCCTGTGCCGCAATCACCTGCCGACGAATCTGCTGTTGCCGAGTTACGCCGCGAGTATCGCTACGGTGCTCTGGACGAGGGCGATGTCAGTCCCGACCCACTACACCAGTTTGAGCAGTGGTTTGCCGAGGCAAAGCAGGCCCAAGTATTAGACTACAGCGCTATGGCGGTAGCGACTTCGGTAGATGGCATGCCGTCGGTGCGTACCGTGCTGCTGAAGGGTCTTGATACGCTTGGCTTTCGCTGGTTTACCGATAAGGGCAGCGAAAAAGGTAGCGCTCTTGCGGGCAATCCACGGGCCGAGCTGCTATTCCACTGGCGTGAACTTGATCGACAGGTACGGGTGCGGGGCTCTGTGACCGAGCTGTCCGAGGCTGAAACAGACGCCTACTTTTATTCACGTCCGCTGGGTAGCCAGCTTGCAGCGGCTACTTCCGCCCAGAGTCAGCCGGTGGCTAGCCGCGGGCTTTTGGAGCAGCGTTATTTGCAGTTGCGTGAGGCGCACCCGGAGCGCGTGCCACGACCACAGAGCTGGGGCGGCTACTGTCTGCAGCCAGATCAGTACGAGTTCTGGCAGGGTAGAGAGAACCGGCTGCATGATCGCCTGCAGTATCGCCCGGAGGCGGACGGCTGGCTGATTGAACGCCTACAGCCCTAACGACTAAAATCTAGGGCAGGCTTAAAGCCAATAACCAGCTCAGCGAAAAGATCCGGGCGGTAAAAGATCGAACCGTGGCCGGTCATCTCCATTGCCTCAAACTGCGCGCCGCTAATCAGCCCGGCAATTTCTTTCGCAGCGGCTAAATTCATATCCTGCCGCCCGCAGGCAACCAACGTGGGGGTGGTGATCTGGTGCAGGAGGGCGTTGGTATCGCCCTCGCGCAGATGGGCAGTATGGCAGTTAAGCGCCGCGTCGCGATTTTCGTAAAAGCGCCAGTATTTTTGCCGCTCTGGCGGTTCGAAGCCGGCTGCCTTGAGCATCTGCATGGCCTCGGCCCCCAAGGCACCTTGATCGCCTTGGTTAACGGGCGGCGTGAGCGCCACATCAAACAAACCTAGTCCGCTAACCTTATAAGGATGTCGCAGCGCAAATTGCGCCGCGCTGCGCGCGCCATAGGCGACACCTACCACGAAGGCTGCAGATATATGCAAATGTGCCAATAAGGCGGCCAAGTCGTCAGCGTATTGTGCAAAATTGAACTCATCTTCTGCACCCCAGCCAGATTTTCCGGTGCCGCGCAGGTCGAAGCGCAGTACCTGAAAATGGCTTAGCAAGGGTTCTAGAACAACCTCCCAGCAAGTGAGGTTATGACTGGCCATGTTGACCAGCACCAAGGTCGGGTTTGCGGGGTCGCCTTGCAGCAGATAATGCAGCGCAATACCGTTCACCGAGGCGAAATTATGGGTCTGGTCATAGGCTGTGTTAGTTGGCGCACTCATGCGTCGGGCAGCCCAAGCACGCGTTTGGCAATAATGTTCATTTGTACCTCCTTGGTGCCACCGGCAATGGTCAGAGACTTTTGTTTCAGCCAGTCACGGGTGGCTGCTAATTCGGTGTCTTGGAATGCCTCGCCAGACCAACCGGTACCCTGGGTGCCCATGGCGGCTACCAAAATTTCGTCACCTTCTTGGGTTATTAGGGCATTGGACAGCTTTACCGCAGATGAGGCAAAACCCGGCGCGCTGGCTGCGGTTTCCTGAATCACCCGTTGTTGGGTCAGTTGCTGGGCTTTGAATGCCAACTGGTGATCAAGAATACGTCGCCGCAGGGCTGGCTCGCTAATCTTCCCGCTTGCATCGCTGTGATAGCGCTGCACAAGGGCGGGTAGTGGGCTTGCCGCTGAGCGTCCGCCCTGAGAGCCAGAGGTGTTTATGCCGGCATGGGTAGAACGCTCGTACTGCAGCAGGCGCTTGCCCACAGTCCAGCCTTTGTTCACACCGCCAACAATGTCGTCGGAGGCGGCGAGTGCGTCGTTAAAGACAGTTTCGCAGAACGGCGATTCGCCAGAGATCAGACGAATAGGGCTAACCTCTACGCCGTCTTGATTCATATCAACAAGAATGAGGCTTATACCCTCGTGTCTTGGTGCGTTGGTGTCCGTGCGGATGAGGACAAAGATGTAATCGCAGTGCATGGCGTCAGATGTCCAGACCTTGCGCCCGTTCAAACGATACTGATCGCCAATCAACTCGCCACGGCACGCCAAACTCGCCAGATCCGAACCGGCACCCGGTTCGGAATAACCCATGGCCCAGCCGCCTTCGCCTCGTGCAATGCCGGGCAACCAGCGCTGGCGTTGGGCTTCGCTGCCCAGCTCCAAAATAGTTGGCCCTATGTAATTAACTCCTCGCCCGGTTAGCGGAGTGCGGGCACCAATGCGCTTGAGCTCATCAATTAAAATAGGGTAAAGGTCTTTGTCCAGCGCTGCGCCACCATAGGCCTTGGGCCACGTGGGCACCGTCCAACCGCGCTCTGCCATACGCTCGAGCCACAGTGCGCTGTCGCGCTGTAGTGCAATCTTGCTGCTACCCCAAGGAATTTGGCCCGGGCCACGTGCGCCTTCAGGGCAGTTTTCGGCAAGCCACGCGCGGGTTTCCTGACGAAATTCGTCGGCCAGTTGGGCTTGACTCATTTTTTGTTCTCCGTTGTATCTAGGACCTAAAAAGTCCGCTCACAGGACGATAATCGTTGGACTACCACCTATGCGTCAACGCCTTGAGGGCGTTTGGTTTCAGCTTTATTCCGAAAAAAACACCTTGTTTCCTTTCTATACCGTTTAATCGCAACACCCTGTGAGCGGCGAGAATAGTGTTTACAGTCGGCTGACCAATACTGAAATTAGGGGAATCGAGTTGAAACAGCGAAATAGAATGATTCACAAAATACTGACCCATACAGCATTCATACTTTCCACCGTGACGCTTGCGCCCGCAGTGGCCGCAGACACGCTGATTTTGCACGTGAGCAATTTTATCGCCAGCGAGGGTCAGGTCATGCTGCAGGTATTCAGTAGCGAAGCGGAATTTGATACTGCCGACCCTACCGTGGCCTTAATTCAGCGTGCGCATAAAGGGACCATGACGTTTCAGTTTGCCTTACCTGCAGGCAATTATGCTGCTCGCCTCATGCATGACCGCAATGGCAACGGTGAACTGGACACAAATTTTGTCGGGATTCCCAAAGAGCCTTGGGCGTTTTCCAATAATGCCTCAGGGGTGCTAGGGCCCGCCAAATGGCAGCAGGCAAAATTTGAGCTGGCTGGTGAAACCGTGTTGAACATCCGTATGAGCGACTGAGGTTAAGCAGATGAAACGACGAAATTTGCTAAAGAGTACGCTCTTGGGTGGCATGGCCGTTGCTGCGCAGTAGCGAGACCTATGGCTACCAGTTCAGACGTATGTAGGCCTAGTGGCACCTAGGCGGGAAGCCTAAAGACATGGGGTCTCAAGCTCTCTAGGCTAAAGACAGAGAGCCGCAATGCGCTTGCCGACCAAGGCTAAGCAAAGGTCTTTGCTACATTGCTCGTCGCGTTGATCCAGAGCCTGCACCGTTACTTGCGACATTGCTATTAGGTCGCCAACCATGGCGGCGCTGCTCACTCTGGCGTCAATGCAGGGCGGATAAGTGTAGACGCCGGGATCGCGTTCGACGATTTGAGTATAGGCGGCCTCGAGGCGTTCTTGGCTGGCGGCCAAGCGACCTATTTCTGTGCTGGCTTCGGCCTGTTCGGCCCGCCGGGTCAGCTCGGTGAAAAGGGTATCGGATCGATACCAGTACATTCGAAATTGCTCGTTGTCGCGCTTCAGCACCATGCCCTCGCGGATGCCAACGCCGGCCTCGGTTTTGCTGTCGAACCAAATCTCGGCGAACTCGCCGCAGACCTCGGCGTTGCCCTGACCAAAACATTCGCGCAGCTTTACGCTGGCAATGGAGCGGCTAGCATCCTCCAGTCGCCCTGCGTGGGTAACCATATCGGTGCAGTCAGCGTCGGGAAATTTTATCAAGCCAAAGGCATGGCAGGCTGGTGGCTCGACGGTATCTTCGGCCTGCCAAGCGCTAGCCTGGGTAAACCACTGGGAAGCGGCCTGCAGCGCCTGAGTCTGGATCGCCTCAGGGTCCGCGGCACAGCCAGCCATTAGGCCGAAAAAGAACAGGGCAGTCAGGCGGAC
>MDTC01172046.1_pt1 | contig 10861 bp, 9 predicted proteins | sample 811181 | NCBI WGS metagenome assembly MDTC01 (sample SAMN05326644, study PRJNA326480) | marine metagenome | isolation source: seawater | place: Pacific Ocean: North | collected 2011 | reverse complement strand
GGAGCCTAACATTTTAAGGTTCACGCTTTCGTCCGTGAGCGCATTTAGAATATTCTCGACCGAAGGCTCGTCACGGTGCCCAACAAAATCGATAAAGAAAACATATGTCCATTTGCCATCTTTGGATGGACGCGTTTCAACGCGAGTTAAGTCGACGCCGGACTTGTAAAAAGGCTCTAAAAGAGCATGCAACGCCCCCGGCTTATTGCGCATCGACACAATGACAGAGGTTTTGTCGTCACCGCTAACCGGAACGCTTTGTTGACCAATGACAAGAAAACGTGTCGAATTGTCAGGACGGTCCTCAATGTTCTCCGCCAACTTTTTCAACCCATAGAGTTGACACGACATATCACCCGCAATAGCGGCCGAGTTCCACTCTCCTTTAACACGCTTTGCGGCGTCAGCATTGCTGCTGACAGCAACGCGCTCAATCGTCGGATAGTTCGCATCTAACCAATGACGACACTGAGCGAGGGACTGCGCATGAGAATATACGCGGGTAATTTTCGCTTCACTGGTATTCACGCCGACCAAGAAATGCTGATGAATACGCAGCTCGACTTCACCACAAATATGTAATGAAGAATCTATAAAACTGTCCAAAGTGTGACTCACAACACCTTCCGTAGAATTTTCGACAGGTACCACGCCAAATTCGCAGCTGCCCGCGACAACCTCTCTAAACACCTCATCAATTGCGCTTTTCGGAACACTGATTGCGGACTCACCAAAATGCTTCAGTGCGGCCTCTTGGGTAAACGTGCCCTCGGGACCCAAAAAAGCGACTCGCAGGGGCTTTTCTAAGGCCAAGCATGCCGACATGATATGTCTAAAAAGGCGCGCCATATCCTCGTCGTCAATCGGACCTTGATTACTTGACATCACCCGACGCAGAACTTGAGCTTCGCGCTCTGGACGATAAAAACTGGCATCACCCAATTGTTGCTTTATTTCGCCGACTTTTTGCGCACAACGAGCGCGCTGATTGATCGCTCGCATAATGTCGTTGTCAATGGCGTCGATTTCATCACGCAACACCAAGAGGGGATCTTTTGCTTTCATTCGGCTCTACCCTTGATCCTCAACTGAGCTGTTTTCGTCAGTGACGACGAGTTCGATTTCTTCCGGTTCGGCAATGCGCGCTAAACTCACCAATGTTTCATGGTCTTTTAACCGAATCACTCGAACGCCTTGGGTATTGCGGCCGATCACTGAGACCTCATCGCCGCGAATTCGCACCATCGTACCTCGATCAGAAATCAGCATCACCTCATCGCCGACAAACAACTGCGTAGCACCTAGCAATGGACCATTTCGGTCGCTAACCTGAATGGCAATCATGCCCTTCCCACCGCGGCCTTTAGTCGGAAATTCTGCAGTTGCAGTTCGCTTGCCAAACCCGTTGTCGCAGACCGTTAACAAGTACCCAGCCTCTTCTGGAATAACCATCGAGATTACCCGCTGACCGGGCGGTAACCGCATTCCCCTGACCCCTTTCGACACACGCCCCATCGGACGCACATCGCTCCCAGCAAAACGCACTGCCTTGCCTTCACTGCTAAAAAGCATAACATCTTTGTCATCATCTACGACCGCAGTACCCACTAACTGATCGCCTTCCGCCAAATCAACAGCACGCAAACCGACTTTTCGCGGATTAGAATACTGTGTCAGAGCGGTCTTTTTAACCGTTCCATTCGCTGTTGCCATAAGCACGTACTGGTTATCTCGATATTCTTCCACGGGTAAAATCGAGTTGATTCGCTCACCTTCCTCGAGCGGTAATAAATTGATGATCGGACGTCCGCGCGAATTACGACCTGCAACAGGGATCTGGTAAACCTTTAGCCAATAGACCTTGCCGGTATTCGTAAAACATAAAATAGTCGCGTGGGTACTCGCCACAAGGAGGTGCTCTACGAAGTCTTCATCCTTTACTGCAGTGGCGGATTTCCCCATACCCCCTCGTCGCTGAGCTTGGTAATCAGCCAAGGGTTGCGTCTTTGCATAACCCGCATGCGACATCGTCACCACGCGCTCTTCTTCGGTAATTAGATCTTCAACGGTAAAATCGTGTTGAGACTCGACGATCTGCGTCCTTCTAGGATCAGAAAATTCTGCTGCCACAGCCTCCAGTTCTTCTCTGATCACGGACATCAAACGCGTCGGGTCGCCCAATATCGATTGGTATTCGGCGATCTCTTCTAACCTCACCGAAAATTCTTCGATGATTTTATCTTGCTCCATCCCCGTTAAACGATGCAACCGCAACTCCAGAATATCACGCGCCTGATTTGGCGAGAGGTAATACTGACCATCCACAAAACCATAGATCGCCTCGAGACCATCCGGGCGCGTTGCTGAGGAGCCCGCTTTCTCAAGCATCGGAAGTACGCCGGAAGGTTCCCACCCCCGCGCGACCATAGCAGCTCGCGCCTCTGCGGGCGTCGGCGCTTGCTTAATCAGAACAATAATCTCATCAATATTGGCAAGCGCAATTGCAAAGCCCTCCAGCGTATGCGCTCTCTCTCGCGCCTTGCGCAAAAGGTAAATAGAGCGGCGTGTTACCACTTCCCGGCGATGACTGACGAAACATTCCAATAACTGCTTTAAGTTGAGAACTTTCGGCTGGCCGTCAACTAAAGCAACCACATTGATACCAAAAACACTCTGCAATTGTGTCTGCGCATAGAGATTATTGAGCACCACTTCGCCCATTTCTCCACGCTTGATCTCAATCACCACGCGCAATCCATCTTTATCCGATTCGTCGCGCAATTCCGATATGCCTTCGATTTTTTTCTCTTTCACCAACTCTGCGATACGCTCTATCAGTCGAGACTTGTTCAACTGATAAGGAATTTCCGTAATAATAATGGTCTCACAGCGCGTCTTTTCGTCCACTTCGATATCCGCACATGCACGCACATAGATCCGACCGCGCCCCGTTCGATAAGCTTGAACAATACCGGCTTTGCCATTGATCGTAGCGCCCGTCGGAAAATCGGGCCCAGGGATATGCGCCATCAACTCGTCAATGCTGATATCACCATCATTGATTAATGCCAAACAGCCGTTAATCACCTCCGTCAAGTTGTGCGGTGGGATATTAGTCGCCATGCCCACAGCAATACCAGAGGACCCGTTCACTAGAAGATTGGGGGCACGGGTTGGCATCACAACGGGGATTGACTCAGACTCGTCATAATTGGGTGCAAAATCGACCGTTTGCTTATCTAAATCCTGCAGCAGAGCATGCGCTATTTTTGTCATACGTATTTCGGTGTAACGCATCGCCGCCGCGGAATCACCGTCGATCGAGCCAAAGTTGCCTTGACCGTCGACTAACATATGCCGCAGTGAAAAAGGCTGCGCCATACGCACAATCGTGTCATACACTGCCGAATCTCCATGCGGATGATACTTACCGATCACATCACCAACCACTCGAGCGGATTTTTTGTACGCCTTATTCCAATCGTTGTTCAGCTCACTCATCGCAAATAACACCCGCCGATGGACGGGTTTCAAGCCGTCGCGCACATCGGGGAGCGCACGCCCCACAATCACGCTCATTGCATAATCAAGATAAGATTGCCGAAGCTCGTCTTCGATATTTACCGGAACTATTTCTTTTGCCAAATCACCCATAAAACGCCGTTTTTATTATTGATAAAAAAGCCCCTCACGCCACTTTTTTGAAGCAGTAGCAGCGAGCAGTCCGTGCCGTTATTTAAGGGCTTAAGTGTAACATAGGTGCGCCTAATTTAGAGCGATTTTCTTGATTATAAAGGACCCAATTGACTTAAATCTAAGACAAAAACCGTTATACTGATCTCCGAGAGGAGCCCTTATGCGACCCACCCAAACACCCGCCGTCATCGACACACTGGTACTCTGTCGCTGGCTACTGCCTATCGTTCCAAAAGATCGCATATTACAAGACTATGCGGTCGCTATACACGACGGTCGTATTGTCGATCTATGCCCGCAGAGCGAGGCTACCATTCGTTTCAAGGCTGATACCACCCTTTGCTTACAAGAGCATCTGGTAATGCCTGGGCTCATAAACGCACATGTCCATGCAGGCGTGCGTTTGTTGAGAGGCGCCGCGCCTCATATGACAGACGAATCCGACTTGCACTCGCGCCTTTGGCCCGCCGACCTCGGCATTTTAAATGCCGATTTTGTGCGCGACAGCACACGCTTGGCTATGGCAGAAATGATTCGATCAGGCACGACGTGCTTTGCAAACATGTATTTTTTCCCTGAGATTGCGGCTGAAGCAGCTCGCGACTGCGGCATGCGCTGTCAATTAAGCTTTCCCGTCTTTGACTGTGTGGACGCGGCAGGCCAGAACGGCGAGCTACAAATACGCAAAGGCCTGCAGCTACATGATCACTACCGAGGCCAACCGAGCATCAAGGTCGCCTGTGCACCCTCTGCATTAAGCGACGAGACCTTGACGAAAATCGCCACCTACGCAAATGAATTAGATTTGTCGATTCACATTAATATGCATGAAACGCAGGCCGAAATCGCACAATCCTTGCACCTTTACGGTGAGCGACCACTGCAAAGACTGTTTAATCTGGGCTTACTCATGCCGGCGACCCAACTGGTCCATATGACACAGCTGTCTGAAGAAGATTGCGCGCTCGTTGAACAGTGCAACGCGCAAGTCATTTATTGCCCAGAATCCAATCTGTATCATGCCAACGGCGTGTGTCCAATAGATCAGTTATCTGAAAGAGATGTCAATGTGGCACTTGGCACTGACGGTGCCCCAAACTGCGGGCTGGACTTGTTTGCAGAGCTAAAGAGCGCCGCACTCAGAAGGCGCACACAACAAAGCCACCCGGATCCGCTATTACCCCATCAAGCCTTGCGAATGGTGACCATCGATGGTGCCAGGGCACTCGGGTGGCACGCAGAAATCGGGAGCTTAGAACACGGAAAATACGCCGACATGATTGCCATTGAGATGCATGCACTCGAGCAGCAACCGCTCTACAATTTGGCCTCGCATATTGTCCAAGGCCATACGGGTGCTCGTGTTAGCCATAGTTGGATCTCAGGTAGACTGGTCATGCAAGACCGACAACTACTTACCTTAAATGAGCAGGGTGTTATCGCCCGCGCGCATGCTTGGCAAAAACACGTAGGCGAACCCGATCGCAATCAAGGAACCCGATAAAGCCATGAACGTTGATCCCGATGAACTGCAGAAATTTGATGCGCTAGCCAATCGTTGGTGGGACCGAAATGGAGAGTTCAAACCCCTTCACGATATTAACCCACTCCGCGCCAACTGGTTTGATGGGTTGGCTCCCGTAGCAGGACAACACGTGTTGGATATAGGTTGTGGCGGGGGTATTTTAGCCGAAGCTTTAACGCAACGCGGTGCGCACGTAACCGGTATCGATATGGCCGAGGCACCTCTAGCCGTCGCCAAGCTTCATCGGCTCGAGTCGGGTCTTGATATTGAGTACACCAAAGCGACTGCCGAAGACTTCGCCCACACAAATCCCGAGCACTTTGATATTGTCACCTGCTTGGAAATGCTCGAACATGTTCCACAACCCAACTCCGTGGTAAAGGCCTGTGCCCGCCTAGTAAAACCCGGTGGGCGGGTATTTTTCTCAACTATCAACCGAAATCCGAAATCCTACTTATTTGCCATTTTAGGTGCGGAATACGTCTTGAAATTGTTACCCACTGGCACTCATACATTTAGAAAATTTATCCGCCCTAGCGAATTGGCGGGCTGGCTTAGAGCAGCCCACCTGGAGTTGGAGAGTATGACAGGTCTTGTTTACAACCCACTCACAAAAAATTACCGACTAAGCGTCACGGACGTCGATGTCAACTACTTAGTCTGCGCCCGAAAACCCACCTAAAGAACCCCTAGGACTTATCCTTTAATGATTCCATTTACGAGCCTTTTATTTGATTTAGACGGGACGCTGCTCGATACCGCGCCAGATTTTATAACCTCGGTCAATATCCTTCTGACTCGGCATGAGAGAGCGTCCCTCCCCGCAGCCACAATTCGTGCGCAGGTCACTAATGGTTCGGCCGGATTAGTGGAGAGTGCCTTTGGCCGATCGGTTAACGACCCCGACTTCGAATCATTACGTGACGAACTACTCGCCATTTACCGCGTCCATCTCGCCGACGAAACAGCGCTCTTTCCTGGTCTAGATACGTTATTACTCGCCTGCGAAGCGCGCGCAATTCCCTGGGGTATCGTAACCAACAAACCTTGGGAATATACCGAGGCTGCGCTCGTGCAGCTAAAACTGATACAGCGCGCTCACTGTGTGATTTGCCCAGATCACGTAAAAAAACCCAAGCCCGATCCAGAGTCTATGTATCTTGCGTGCCAACAGCTTGAGCGAAACCCAACGGACTGTATTTACGTAGGAGACCACATCCGCGACATACAGGCTGGGCGACAAGCAGGCATGACAACGATTGCAGCCGCGTGGGGGTACATAGACCCCGATGAGGATATCAACGATTGGGGCGCCGACTGGACTGTCGAACAGCCTGCCGATCTTTTACAACTTTTGTTTGAGGACTAAGTATGTTGACGCAAGAACAGATCTGCGCCTACGCGCCCCCGAAGAATCTTCTCAAAAATCGGGTGATTCTTGTGACTGGCGCAGGTGATGGCATAGGTCGCGCTGTCTCTATCGCGTGCGCCTTTCACGGGGCCACTATCATTCTTGCGGGTAAAACGATTTCCAAACTTGAAAAGACCTATGACCACATTGCCGCTCAAGGCTCACCGCAATCGATTATCTGCCCTATCGATTTACACGGTGCGTGTGAGGCGGATTATCTGCAACTCAACAGCGATATCGAAAAACAGTTTCAGCGACTGGACGGTTTGGTCAACAATGCCGGCATCCTCGGAGAGAGAACGCCTCTAAATCAATATCCGCTATTGTTGTGGCAACGTGTTCTTGACATTAACCTCACCGCTCAATTTCAGCTAACGCAAGCACTGATGCCAACGCTAGAAGCCTCTGCGCGTGGCGCCTCTGTGATTTTTACATCGTCGGGAGTCGGCCGCACAGGTCGTGCTTTTTGGGGTGCTTATAGTGTCTCAAAATTTGCTATCGAGGGGTTGGCCCAAACATGGGCAGCGGAGTGCGAAAACACCGGCAAACTGCGCATCAACATAATCAATCCGGGCGCGACGAAAACTCAAATGCGCACCGCCGCCTATCCTGCTGAAAACCCGGGACGCTTGAAAACTGCGTCTGACATCACTCCCGCATACCTTTACCTACTGGGGGCTGAGAGCGCGGGCGTTAATGGGCAACGCATTGACGCGCAAATACCTACCTAAATCAGCAAGCCCCTCACGCGGACTTTAAAAGTAGACATCGACACCAGACGTACCTCAATCCCTCGGCTTAGTAACAAACACCGTGGACCTTCATCAACGCGCTATACCGCGTCGGCCGTGTCTATTTCTTCGTCGAAAACCTCGGCGGCACGCACCGGTGTTTATCGATGCTGTGGATTCCCCCGCGAGCGCAGTTTGCTCTCTTTCCGTTGGCGCATGTCTTTGTGGACGGTTTTTTCAGCGTAATTGGGGAGCCTAAGTCGGACAGCATCAAACAGTGTCGCTACCTGCTTCGGACTCAGTTCCAAAAAATCTGTCCGCCGAACAATAGACGGCAAATCGATGGGGCCATAACTAATCCTCTTTAAGCGATTCACTTCAACGCCTTGCGATTCCCAAAGGCGACGAACCTCGCGCGTGCGACCCTCTGCCAACACAACCCGAAACCACTGATTACTGGCACCTGCCAGCTCATCATCCGCTCTCTTGTGCTGGGGTTTAACCATATGAAATCGAGCGATACCATCATCCAAAACAACCCCTTCGGTCAATCGGCCAATCATCGCCTGATTAACGCCACCATGAATTCTGACGAGATATTCTCTTTTAATTTTATAAGACGGGTGCATCAAACGATTCGCCAATTCACCATGATTTGTAAATAACAAAAGCCCGCTAGTATTGATATCTAACCTACCCACGGCAATCCAACGGCCGTGCGCCAAGCGAGGCAATTTGTCAAAAACCGTCGGTCTACCTTCCGAATCCGACCGCGTACAGATCTCTCCCTCTGGCTTGCTGTACATCAAAACTCGCGGCGAGTCGTCAACCCGCATGGAAATTGGACGCCCATCGACTAAAATCCTATCTGTAGGATCTGCCCGATCGCCCAGTATTGCAGTACGGCCATTAATAGACACGCGCCCCGCAACAATCCATTTTTCTAACTCCCGTCTGGATCCGAGTCCGGCGGTGGCTAGCATCTTATGCAATTTCTCACTCATGCTTTATTTAGCCTAGTGGTTATCGTTAACATCATCTGTCGACCAGATTTTGGTCATCACCAAAAGACAATTCAAGGTTGTCCGCATTGTCCGCGCGCTGCGGAATCACACCCGACAAAGTCATCTCTAATTCCGAATCCCTTTCAGTAAATTCCTGACTCTCGGCCAATTGAGGCAATTGCGTTAGACTCGAGAGGTTAAAGTAATTCAAGAACTCTTTGGTCGTTGCATACAAAGCAGGCCGGCCCGGGACATCGCGATGTCCAACTACGCTAACCCAACCCCGCTCTTGCAGCGTGCGCATCATATCAGAGCTCACGGCAACACCGCGCACAAGTTCTATATCACCTCGCGTTACCGGTTGGCGATACGCGACGAGCGCCAAAGTTTCGAGCATCGCGCGTGAGTAGCGCTTCGGTTTTTCCTCCCAAAGACGGTTAATCCAAGGAGCCAGTTTCTCACGCACTTGAAAACGAAAGCCACTGGCAACGCGAACCAGCTCATAACCCCGGTCCTTACAATCGATCTGCACATCCTCGATAACGGCGCGCAGTTGATCGCGCGGCGGGCGATCTGCCTCATCAAACAGCTGTTCTAGCTGTGCTATTTCCAAAGGTTTAGCCGCGGCCAATAGGGCTCCTTCAACGACTTGTCTGATTAACTGCGCATTCATATCAATTTCGCCTTTACATGAAGCGGCCCAAAGGCTTCGGTCTGCACCACATCGATCAACGACTCTTTGACCAGTTCCATCACAGCCAAAAACGTCACGATCACCCCAAGGCGCCCCTCGTGTTCCGTCAATAAACTCTCGAACGTAGCAAATGACTGATTTTTTAACCGCTTCAAGATATCTGACATGCGTTCACGTGTCGACAAGTTCTCAAATTCGATACGGTGGTGCTCAAACATCTCGGCACGCCGCAGAAGCTGCCCAAAAACCGATAACAATTCGCTGAGATCAACCGCTGGATGCGGCTTATCCAATTGCCCTGTGGGCACGGCAGCCGTCGCCAAAAAGATATCGCGTTCCAGTCGCGGCAGCGCATCGATACTGTCCGCAGCCTGCTTAAAACGCTCATACTCCTGAAGTCGCCTGATCAATTCAGTTCGAGGATCTTCTTGTTCGGCTTCTTCTACGGCCAAACGCGGCAATAACACCCGAGATTTTATTTCAGCTAGCATTGCAGCCATCACCAGATAATCGGCTGCCAACTCTAGCTGGATCTCTTTCATCAAGGCAATGTACCCCATGTATTGACGCGTTATCTCAGCCACGTCAATGTCTAAAATATTCAGGTTTTGCCGTCGAATCAGGTAAAGTAATAGGTCCATTGGACCCTCGAAGGCCTCTAGGATGATTTCCAGAGCGTCCGGTGGAATGTACAAATCTTTCGGCACCACCGAAACAGCGTGCCCTTGCACGACCGCAAAAGGCATCTCGTCCTGCTGAGGTTGTCGCGGCGACTTAGACCCTTGCAACGAATCTTCGCCAGATGACGTATTTTCTGTTGGTGCCTTCGCTATCACAAACCCACCCTCAACATGTCGTGCAGGTAAATTATACCTGTAATGATAAGCCACGGAACACGATTACGTAATCGCACTAAAATCACCCATCCCCTGCCGAACGAGCTGCGGCTTTGCACCCGTCAAATCAACGACGGTACTCGGCTCCATTCCACAGTACCCGCCGTCCACAATCGCCTCGACTCGACCTCCCATGCGCTGCCGAATTTCATGCGGGTCAGAGAGCCCAAAGGGATCATCAGGCAAAGCAAACGTTACGCTCATTAACGGTTCTTCCAGCGCCTCAAGCAGCGCTCTAACGATAACATTATCGGGCACCCTGATTCCCACCGTTTTTCGCTTTGGGTGCAATAACCGTCTAGGCAAACTTGACGATGCAGACAGCAAAAACGTGAAAGGACCCGGCGTATTAGCTTTCAAAATTCTGAAGTTACTGTTGTCGACCTTTGCATAGGCGCTAATCTCGGACAGATCGCGACATAGCAAGGTAAAATTATGTTCTTTTTGCAAATCTCTTATCACGCGAATACGATCGGTCGCCCTCTTATCCCCTAACTGGCAACCGATCGCATAGACCGAGTCCGTCGGATAAATAATAACGCCGCCAGCGCGCACTATTTCGACGACTTGTTTGATCAAGCGGCTTTGCGGATTTTGCGGGTGAATACTGATAAAAAGGCTCATACCTTCCTCAAAGTGAACTCTCCTAGTATCGCATACGTAGCAGCAGCACCGGTAAAAACGCGCCAAACACAGATAAAAATAATCTCGAATTTATTTCTTTCGGCCTCTATACGGTGCTATTAAATACGCTCGAACCTACTATAATGCTATCTACATTAAGCCACACAGTGGCACGATAGTATTTTTACTCTACAAGCGAGCCTCGATCCAGCAATGCAGCAGCCTGACCAGCAACCAGCAGCGCCACGAAGTGCTGACCCAAAAGTTGATCCGCCGGCCG
>MDTC01090127.1_pt1 | contig 10861 bp, 8 predicted proteins | sample 811181 | NCBI WGS metagenome assembly MDTC01 (sample SAMN05326644, study PRJNA326480) | marine metagenome | isolation source: seawater | place: Pacific Ocean: North | collected 2011 | reverse complement strand
CATTGATGGTGAGCCGCAGTTTGACAGCGGGTCATTTAGAGATCCTGCTGGCCGCGTTTTCTTTGCCAATGGTCGTGTTTTCAGAAGCCTGTCTGATATCGCAGGGCAAAATTTTGAAAGTCTGAATTCCACTGGTTGCTATAACCGGCTGATCGCCGAAGGCATCCTTCTGCCAACAAGAACACTCAAATCAGAAGAGGTTGGTCCTCTCGCTGAACTTAACGCAAGCATGATCCTTGAGCATGAGAAAATTAGACATATTTCCTATGCCTACGAATGGTCGTTTTCTCTGTTGAAAAGGGCAGCGCTCGCTCATTTGGATTTGCATATTTCATGTCTGAAGGACGGATTTACCCTCGTCGACGGCAACACCTATAACGTCCAATTTTCCGGTGTGAGCCCAAAATTTATCGATACACCCTCGATTGTTCCTCACAAAGAGGGCGAGGCGTGGTTTGGCTACGCCCAGTTTTGTGAGCAGTTTGTTGCCCCCTTGATGTTATCAGCTGATATTGGTGTGCCGTTTCACCCATGGCTGAGGGGTTCGCCAAATGGCGTTCCACTCGAATATGTGAGCAAACTGCTCCCGCTCTGGAAGCATTTCAGCTTCAACAGGCTTGTGCATATTGTTTTGCACAACAGGATGCAGAAAAAATATGCCGCTCATGGTGAGAATGTTCGTGCTGACAGACGCATTTCCAGAGCGATGACGAAAGACAGGCTGAACAGTTTTCTGCTTTCACTCAGGCATCTGGTCGATTCCATGAAGATTGCACAATCCGGGCAAACTGAGTGGGAAAACTATGAAAATCTTGGACATTATGGTGGCGCTGACCAGCAAGAAAAAATGGCCTTTGTCGCGCATGCTGTTGAGCAGAAATCACCGGATATTTTGTGGGACATTGGGTGTAACACAGGACAATTCGCACAGATCGCACTGGCAGCTGGTGCGAAGTCTGTAGTCGGCTTTGATGTTGATCTTGGAGCCCTGGATATTGCGGTGGAGCGCGCCACCCAAAAGTCATTGAATTTTCTTCCTCTGTATTTTGATGCTCTTAATCCGTCTCCCAATCAGGGTTGGGCGGAACGCGAGCGAGGCGGCATAATCAGCCGATCATCCGCAGATATGATTGTGGCGCTTGCTGTAATCCATCACATTGTGATTAGTGGTGACATTCCGCTGCGGCAGGCAATTGAATGGATTGTTGGTCGGGCGAAGTCAGGTGTCATCGAGTTTGTTACAAGAGAAGACCCAATGGTGAAACGGCTGCTGGCAAATCGTGAGGACCATTTTGACGACTATAATGTGAGCGCCTTTGAGGCATATGTGTTAGATCATTGCCAGATTGTGAAAAGAGTAGCCATTCAAGGTGGTGACAGAATTCTCTACTCTTTTGAGAGAAAGAAAGCCGGGCCGACGCACCATGGTTAGCAATCATAACATCTGGCGAACCATATCCATAATGTCGGTGACTCTGACACCTCTGGTGAGCATCGTCGGATCCAATTTGGATGAACTGCGGCGTTCCAGCTTCCAGATGATTCTGGAGCCATCCATAATATTGACTCTGACGGGTGTTTTGTTTTCCGTGGTTTTGATTTTAGTCTTTCGCATCAACCGGTCTCTTGGAAATTTTGTTTATTTATGCCTGATACCGGGATTGTTTTTATTCTTTAATTTCTCGGTGATTTATGAAGCCCTCATGGCCGTCAATGATGGTGCCTTGGGGGTTTGGTTTGCCCGGTTGATGCTGCTTATAATTGCGATGCTCATCATTTTAATGGCTGCCCTATTTCACCAGAGGCAATGGTGGCTGATAATCATTTCGGTTTCGGCTGTCAGCTTTTTTTTCATGTCGTGTTTTACCCTTGCATTTAACGGAGTCTCGTCTGCGCGGTTCAATTTTCCAAAACCCACTGACACTGTGTCTGCCGAAGAAACAGCGCGTGCTTCGCAGATTTTGCCCAACGTCTATTACATTATTGCGGATGGGTTGACTGGCCCTCAAAATTATCAGCGGCTCACTGGCGAGCCATTGGACTTTTTGTCCACCAATTTGCAGAGGAGTGGTTTTGTTGCCATCAAAAATGCGAGGTCTAATTATTTTGGATCTGCCTCCAGTATAGGCAGTGTTTTTCATCTTGAATATTTCCGGGATGAGCAGTCAGATTTTTCTACACCACTACCCGAGGATTATTTTCCATCAGTTGCATTCAAGCCAGGACAGTCCCCAACGCTGACTAGATTGCGTTCAATGGGTATGCACATAAATTTTTCTGCAAGCTGGTACAGCGGCTGCATGCAAGGCGAGGTCAATTGTATTGATGATGGTGAATTCAATTTCAACAGGTTAAGCCTGCGTGTCATGGACAACTCATTTGCAAGTTATCTGTCTACAGGGATGATTGGCGCGGTTTTTCCTCGTTTCCTGCGGCGTAAGGTTGACGCGATAGGCCCGGTCACAAGGATGCTCTCGAATTCAATAAATATGAAGAGCAACCAGTTCACCTTCATCCACCACATGCAGCCCCACGACCCGTGGTACTTTGATGGGGATTGCCGCCATATTGTGACGCGGGGACAGAGTAGAACAGAGCTGTATCGCATGAGTGTGCACTGCATGGCAAAAAGTCTTGAAGCGCTGGTTCAAGTGATAGAGCAGAAAGATGCTGATGCAATTATTGTTCTGCAGGGGGATCATGGGTGGCTTGGGGCGAATGATGGACAACAAGGCCCCGTAACCAGCTGGGATGAAAGCACCGTATTTTACCGGAGCGAAATCACTAATTTTGTTAGATTGCCGGCTCCGTGCGATAATTGGATCGAAGACGGGCTTGGCCCTGTGAACACCATGCGACTTGTCCTGGCCTGTCTCGAAAACCGTCCGCCTGCTTTTCTACAGGAGGCATTGTTCATTCCTGATTATGACTATGGGCAGACCGGTCACTTGGTCCGCAGAATTCCAGCCTCTGCCGACTAGATATTAATCAGATGAAGCGATGAGATTGACGTGGATACCATGGCTGAGCGCCACCCTAAAACAGCTGACTTATCATTCACATATGATGCCGGATTTTGGCATAAGCCTGACGATCAACTGAATTGATAGATAATCTTAGAACATTGTTTGTGACGATCAGCGAGCTTTTCAACATCCAGTCAAGGATGATGAAGGTGACCGTCCTATTGTTGTTGGTCGTGACAGTTTTCCAGTTTCTGGTAGAATTGGCGTTGGCTGCAGCACTCCAGTCTTTGTTGTTTATCTGGGGTTTGTTGCCATCTCGCCCTTCTGTACTGGATAGATGGAGTCTTGATGACTCCACGGCATTCGTGCTTGTGGCGTTCATTTTGATTGGCACCTTAAAGGGCTTGCTGCTCTGGGCCTCAATGTTACTTGCTGGTTCTTATGGTATTGGCTTGGAAGTTAAAATTCGTTCCAAGGTCACAAAGGCCGGTCTTGAAAACAGGTTTTCCGAGATTGGTAATATTGCCGATCTATTCAATGACAAGGCCGTCCATAGCGCCAGTTTCAACACGCTGGTGATTAATCTTGCAAACCGGTTTGTCATTGCACTCGCGCTGCTGATTTACCTTTTCTATTTGGCACCGATAATCACGCTGTTTGCATGCCTGTGTCTCGGCTTGGTGTCTGTTCCTATGTTTATCGTGAACAGAAGGTTATTGGCGACATCAAATACACTTAGCCAAAGCATCTCAAAGGCGCTTAGCACATTGCTTCTTGGGGTAAAGAACAGCTTATTACTGCACATTTATGGGACGACAGACGAAGAGGTGCGCAAAACCCAAAACTTTCTTCAGCATTATCAGAACGGTTATCTCCGGTACTTTGTGCTTGCCGGGTTTAAAGGTGCTGTCCCAATAATCTTTGGCGTCTGGTTCATTGGGTTCCTGACCTTCAGCACCTCATTGACGTTTGCGTTTACGGCAGAGGTTCTGGTGGCATTTCTTTATCTCTTCACAAGATTTGTGGGGAGTGTTTCCGAGGTCGCAAATATCTCATCTCAGGTTGCAATGACCTTCCCGAGAGCGCGCCAGTTGATTTCATTTTTACGAAAATTTGACGAAATTGAAAAGACAACGGCAAATGAAAAAGAACAACCTCAGAATGACAAAGAATTCAAAGCAGATGTTCCGAATACTCCGTTTGGCGTTAAGCTGAAAAACGTCTCGTTCGACTATAATGGCGGCAAGGATTCGTTGATTGATGATCTGAGTCTTGACGTAAAGCCACTTTCCGTGGTGGCGATAGTAGGCCCTAGCGGTGTTGGAAAATCCACGCTGCTTTCCCTCATACTCGGTTTACAGTCACCCGATTCAGGGACAATTGAATTCTATAATGATGAGGGTTTCTTCTATCCTGCGATTGGCTCGCGCGCTGGGTTTTTGTCAAAGATTGGTTATGTTGGTCCTGAAAATTTTATTATTCCAGGGTCAATTCGCGAGAATCTGCAATATGGCGCCCGGGTCCACGCGGATGATGCTCTTTGGAAAGCATTGGAATTATCGCAAAGTGGATTTGTAAGACATCTGCCAGGCGGGTTGGACCATTATCTGACCGAACAGGGAGAAGGCCTTTCAGCGGGACAAAAGCAACGGCTGTCGATCGCGCGCGCGCTATTGAGAGAACCAAAATTTCTTATTCTCGACGAGGCGACTTCCAATATGGATGCCGAAACTGAGAACAGTGTCCTTGAAATGTTGCAGACCATTCGCCAACAAATGACAATGATTGTCGTTACGCACAGGGTGGCAGTCCTGAAGGTTGCAGACATTGTGCTTACCATGGAGGAGGATGGTCTGGAGGTGAATGATACGTCAGGCGCCCGTACCGCAATAACTTAAGCGGATGCCTTGCGGTTTGCGTCAAGCCATAGATCTACGCGCTTCACAATCATATCAAGAAGAGGATCGCTCACTCCGTGGTTCGCACCGATTTTCTGAATCAACTTGTCCGCGCGTTCAATGTTCACGGCAGCCCCTGCAAGTGCTCGTGCTGGAGAAGATGGCTTTGTCAATGACAAAGCCACGTTAGCATATTTCTCGAAAGTAACCATGTCCTGGTCTTTGGCCCCAAGACGTCTGCAAAGATTGTCTACCCGGGAATAAATATCCCGGCTAATGGGCAAATCATGATGAACGGTATCTCTGATTGATTGAACGCTGTTGTCGAGAATGCATCGGTAATTTCTGGCAACCAACATCGGCTATTTTGCAAGTGGTATGAAGGTGGAGTCGAAAACACGGAATTTCACTGGCACTCCACTGCAAGAACCATCTGGCAAAGTGATGTTTATTGCGTCAATATCTCGTTCAATCGATCTCAGCATGTTGTTTGCCGTGCTGTCGCCAAAGGCGGCGCATTTGAAATTGGTTGGCAGGCGCACCTGTAGAACATTGGGCAATTCGCCCTCCGGCCGGAAAGCCTGTGGATCTGGGCTGCGATTGGTTATTAGGTCTTCAGATATATGCTGCCAGACAGACAGATCACCATAGCAGTTTTCAACCTGCGTTATGTCAACGCTTTGCAAACGTTTCAAGAAGGTAGGCGGAGGCATATTCATAATTGAAATACAGGGAATATTTGCATGTCCAATCTTCGACAAAAGATCCCTGATTTCCGGGAAGCCATACTGAGGTTCCTGTATTGCCAAAACTACAAGGTCGTGTTTGCTGGGATCCACACCCTCCGGAATTTCCGCTGAGAGTTCACCTTCTGCGGTGGTGGACTTGATTTCGACTGTTTCATCAATTTTATTGATAGGAATTCTTACAACGGTGCCTTGTTTATTAATCAAATCAGCTTCCTAGGGTGTGCAGATCAACTTAGCATTGTGCCCTGCAAGTATTAATTTTGTTGCCAGGAGAGAGCCGTAAGAAACCCCCAAGATTAAAATATTGAATGTTTCCTTTTTCATCTTATCATGCCGATCTGGAAGTTCGCCTGTTGTAAAGAAATCATCGATAGAAGTCAGCGCGCGATGATATGGACGGATATGATCAACAACACTTTGTCACGATGGATTTGATGTTAACGCTACGTCAATATTGCACATGTGGGTTAAATCGGAGCGGATAAACCAGCCCCAGCCAATTCACAAGACAATAATGTTTGGATGGATGCTGATCCGAACATGTGATTTGAGTGTCTTATCATCGCGTAGAGCTGCATCAGGTGCTTTGAGCTCGGTGTTTTTCGGGTGATATTTTGGCAATCGAATTTAGAATGAGACCGCAAATAGAGGGTTGAGAGACAATGACGAAAGACAATTTATCTTTTCGAATATTGGAAAGAGGCGATCTTGAGTTCGCACGTTTGCTTCATAATGAAGATGAAACCCTTCTCTATCTCTCTGACATAGAGCATATTTCTGAGCCACAACAGGAACGATGGTTTGAGAGTGTTTCACTGTCTGCAACTGCACGCCGATACGTTGTAAAAGAAAATGTTTCTGGAGATTATGTGGGTATCTTTAGGGCGGACAAATTGGACTGGAAAAACCAGAGCGTCTGTGTGGGCCTCGATATCATTTCATCAAAGAGAGGCAATCGTTATTCCTATGAAATTTACAACCATTTTTTTGATTACTTCTTTCGGCAATGTGGCCTCAAGCGCATTTATCTTGCCACACTTGAGAGCAACGAAATCGCCCAAAAAATCTATACCAAACTTGGGTTTAAAACAGAGGGTCGATCGCGAGCTGGTTTGTTCCGAGAAGGTCGTTTTCAGGATTTGATCTGGATGTCAATTCTCGCGGACGAGTATCAAAGTGACCTAGCTGATTAGTGCAGCATGCCCTTTTCCCAATTGGTATTCAGCCGAATTTACCATGGATTTATTGAACAATCATTCGAGGTGATCTGTCCGCATGTGTGACACATGCGAGTCGATCCACAATTTTGCTCCTTCTCTTGGGGCATCTGAGGAATCAAATCGTGTTTCTATCTCTCAAAAACAGGATGTCATATTCAGGTAAAATGTTACTTGACCGATTTCAGCGTCGTGTCCTTGGCCGTGTTGTGCCAATTTCCCAGACATGGGTCCAACGTCCGGCTAAGCTGGATGGGATGGTTGCGTTCCTAAATTGGTTTGATGCAACAAACTCAGTTGAGGAAACGGTCGAGGCAGCACACCGGGATTGGAATTTTCGGTTTCGAAAGCAGAAATATTTTCCAACATCGCGCAAAAGGCGAATATCCTTAGAAATTGGCTTTGGCGGTGGAAGACTTATGCTTGCTGCCAGCAAGGACTTTGTCGAAGCTTATGGTGTGGATATCCACAATGACTTTGCCCGGACATCATCTTTTCTAACATCACAGGGATGCGAAGGTTTCAAGTTGTTTCATCGTGATAACATCGTGGAAATTGAGTCCGGGAGTGTAGATTATGTATATAGCTTTATCGTTTTCCAGCATTTTGACAACGTTGATGAGGTAAATTTCTACCTTGGACAGATAGAAAGGCTGCTCAGCGTTGAGGGTGTCGCGCATATCTATTTTGGGAAGACTGATGCCGAGACCATTGATGTTGTTGATGCGAAATCATTTACGCTGCGTGATTGCAGCTTGTTTCTGAATCCTGAGACCATGAAAAATCTGGTGGAAACACAGTTCACGATTCTGGATTTTGAGACTAAGCTTGAGAAAAAATCTGGGTCTTTAGCAGGCGAGTCAGGTCAAGCAAGAATTGTCTTCAAAAAGAAAGAGAAAATGAGCTAAGACCGCGATGGGATACGGTGGAGATTTGATATGGACCTGTGTGTTCCACGAGTTGAAGCGAAACGGTCAACAGGGCATCGCCGTTGAAACCCCGATGCTCAGTGATGTTCTTGCCGGGTGTCTTTTCAGGCGGGATAGGGATTTCACCGCAAATGCAATTTTCAACCTGAATCCCGACATTGGTCATGTCACTGCCAAACCCAAATCACGGCCTGTGCGCGTTTTTGATTATCTGTTTCAGAAATTAATTACATTCGACCCGATCCGGCGTCACTATGAACAGGCGATTTTTCAAGCATCACAGCGTCAAAGGACGCAATCACCGGGAATGGATAAGCAGCACATTCTGGTTCATCTTGATATGCGCATCCATTCATACGCTCTTCAAAAGAAGGGGCGGAAGATCATTTGGAAAGAGCAACCCTTTGCAGCTGCTGCGGTGGCAGAACATTTCAACATTTCCATTGTAGAACCATCTTGCTTTCTTGTCTTCGCAGACGATGAATGGGTGACAGTGGACAGAATGCTCGTGAATGCTGGAGTTGCTCAAAATTTCATAGTTTTTGATCCGGATACGAATGAGGACTGGTTTGGCCTGTTGCGCGCATGGTCACCAGAAAACTGGCAAGAGCTTGTGACGCGGGCAAAACGGGATTTTCCTGGCTATCAATTTGTTCAAATCGGGCTTGCAAAAACAGGGGTTGTTGATGGCGCGGTGAATCTAACCTCCAAGACAAGTTTTCGACAAGCTGCGATGGTGATTGCCAGATCAAGCCTGTTCTTAGGTACGGAAAGTGGTTTAATGCACGCCGCGGCGGCGGTTGATGCCAGATCAATAATTTTGTGGGGCGGAGTAACACGACCTGAATTTGCCGGTTATCCAGACCGGCACGAAATCATATGCAGATATGTGACCTGCAGCCCCTGCGGCAACCTTGGACATTGCGATTTCAATCATAAGTGTATGAGGCAAATTACAGTTGATGATGTCTTGGATCGTGTGCGGTCGATAATTGGCACAGCTGTATCGCAGGCCGGCAGAGATAATTCGTGAAGATCGCCATCGGATATCGGGTTGTCATTGGACCGTGGGGAGGTGGCAATGCATTCTTCAATGGACTGGGCAAGCATTTTTTGTCTGCTGGTCATGAGGTTGTGACTGATTTATGTGATGGCGATGTGGACATCATTTTACTTGCCGATCCCCGTCGCCTTTCAACGACGAGTATTTCATTCAACGCGGCCTGGCGCTACGTGGAGAGACGAAATCCCAACGCTGTAATCGTGCACCGTATCAACGAGTGTGATGAACGTAAAAATACCAAGACCATGAATGCGCGGCTCAGACGATGCAATGAGGTAGCTGATTTCACCGTTTTCGTAGGATCGTGGCTGAGGGATTTGAAGGTTTGGTGCCCTGATCTTAATTTTGGCGATCAGACGATTTTAAATGGATCTGATGGGGCGGTTTTTTCACCAAAAGGGTTTTGTCCATGGGATGGCAAGGCGCCACTCAAGCTGATAACTCACCATTGGGGGGGGAACTGGATGAAGGGCTTTGATGTATACACTCAGATCGACGATATGCTGAGTGACCCGCGATGGCGTGAGCGCATCTCATTTACATATTTGGGCAATTTGCCAAAAAACTTCAGATTTAAAAATGCATTGCACCTGCTACCGGAACGTGATGTGGAAATCGCAAAAACGTTAAGGCAGCACCACGCCTATGTGACCGGATCATTGAATGAACCTGGTGGCAATCATCAAAATGAAGCGGCGCAGTGTGGTTTGCCAGTTCTATATCTACAAAGTGGCTGCATGCCCGAGTATTTGGAAGGGTATGGGATTGGGTACAGGAGCGCTGATGCTTTCAAAAAAGCCCTCGATGACTTGATGGCAAATTATCCGGAGGCATTGGAATCCATAGCTACTTACCCAAACAACCTTGCCAAAACATGTCAAGAGTATGAGGCGCTTTTTGATGACTTGGTCACAAAATGTAACGCAATCATAAAAAAGCGTGCGCGAAAGCGTTCACTTGCTTTCTCTTTGCGTCACAGTTTGGCCCTTTAGATGTTCGCTGCATTCATGAAAAATTTGCTTCGTGGGCTTTGGTGCCAATGTCATAGTACCATAGCAAAATTCGGAGGCGCAGTCAGAGGTAAGGACTATCCAAGGGTTTGGTACGGTGGTGCCCGGGGAGGCAGCAAGGCAGGCGCACATACAAAGCTGCGCTATCTAAGCGCAAGATTTCCTCAACATATATCAAGATTTAATATCGTTTACCTGTTCTCCAATGCGAGGTTTCTGTCGCCGTCAGCATTGGAGAATCTCAAAAGGCGAAACGTGCCCATTTTACTGAATCAGAATGGCGTATTCTATCCAGCGTGGCACCCCGAAGGATGGGAGTCCAGAAATCGTGAGATGGCCTACGCCTATCACGCAGCAGATTACGTAATTTGGCAAAGTGAATTTTGTCGCCAGAGTGCTAATAAATTTCTCGGCACCCGCAAGCGTGAAGGCAAAGTGATCTATAATGCTGTGGACACGCAGAAATTCACACCAGTCACGTCACCGGAGCCAGGGCCAAAAACCTTTCTGATTACGGGCAACATCAGCGATGATGTTTTCTATCGATTGGAGTTGGCGTTGAAGGCATTTGCCCTTGCCTTGCCAGAGCTGCAATCGGCACGTCTCATTTTTGCAGGGTTGCTCAGCACAGAAAAATTACAACAAGCAAATCGAATATGTGAGGCCTTGCGGGTTGACGACAATGTTGAGTTACGGGGACCATATTCGCACGATGAAGCGCCAGTTATCTATCGTCAGGCTGATGTTTATGTGATGTTAAAACACAATGATCCCTGTCCCAATGTTGTCCTTGAGGCGATGGCGTCCGGGCTGGCGATAATATATTCGAACTCGGGCGGTGTTCCTGAGCTGGTTGGAGGAAATGCGGGCATAGCTTTGGCTGTCGAACACCGCTTTGATAAGGTAAGCACACCGAAACCCGAGGCCATTGCAGGGGCGATGGTTGAGATAATGGACGGACTTCAAATTCGACAAGCAAACGCAAGGCAGCGTGCTGTGGCAAATTTTGACATCATCGATTGGCTGGAT
>MDTC01088330.1_pt1 | contig 10861 bp, 11 predicted proteins | sample 811181 | NCBI WGS metagenome assembly MDTC01 (sample SAMN05326644, study PRJNA326480) | marine metagenome | isolation source: seawater | place: Pacific Ocean: North | collected 2011 | reverse complement strand
TTCTCAGTAAACAATATACTTAAATTAGACTTTAGTTTTCCATTCTGGATATTATTTAATATAAAGCTTTTGAAATTTGATGGCTTAACATTAACAATAAATTTTTTAAATTCTTTTACATTCAATTCATCTGAACTTAAAAAAATTTTTTCTATCCTTTTATTTTGTCCTGTGATTGAATCAAAAGGTATATAAAGTCTTATCTCTTTCAAAGGAATAACACTATTAAAATATTTAATATCAATATTTTTTGTTTGTAAAAAAAAATTAAATTTTTTAAAATCTAATTTTATTTTTACGTTTTCTACATTTGAAATTAAATTTTTATCAAATTCACTGACTTTTTTATTAATTATTGGACTAAATTTATTAGTTTCAATTCCTTTTGTTGATAAAAAAATTACGGCAAGTCCAGCAAATAAAACAAAAATTATAATGATATTTAGTAAAATTTTTTTCATTATTTATTTATTATTCCTGCCTCAATAAATTCATCTATATCACCATTTAATACATCTTTTGGATTCGTTTTTTCAACTTTGTTTCTTAAATCTTTTACTAATTGATAAGGCTGTAAAATATAAGATCTAATTTGATGTCCCCAGCCAATGTCAGTTTTTGAATTAGTTTCTTTTTGATTTTCCATTTCTCTTTTTTGTAATTCATTTTCGTAAAGCCTTGCTTTTAAGATTTTGAAACAAGTTTCTTTATTTTTATGTTGAGATCTCTCATTTTGACACTGAACAACTATTTTTGTAGGTAGATGAGTTATTCTAACAGCACTGTCGGTTGTATTAACGTGCTGACCGCCAGCCCCGCTCGATCTATAAGTATCAACTCTTAAGTCCTTCTCATCTATTTTGATTTGAATATCATCATCTACTACTGGATAAACCCAAACGCTTGCAAAACTTGTGTGTCTCCTAGCTCCAGAGTCAAAAGGTGAAATTCTTACCAATCGATGGACACCCGACTCATTTTTCATTAAACCGTACAAATAATCCCCTTGTACTTTTAGTGTAGAAGATTTGATTCCGGCCTCCTCTCCCTTGTGTTCACTTATAACTTGATATGTATATTTTTTTTTATCAAACCATTTTAAATACATTCTTCTTAACATTTCAGCCCAATCTTGGCTTTCAGTGCCTCCTGCTCCAGCATGTATTTCAACGAATATATCAAGGCTATCGTTCTCTCCAGACAAAAAGCAATTAATTTCATTTTGTTTTAAATCTTGAATCAGAGAAATCATTTTATTTTCGCAATCTTTCTTTACATCTTCCTCGGATTCCTTTGTTGATAAATCATATAACTCTTTTAAATTTTTTAATTCTTGCAAATTTTGTTCGTAAGAAGAAATAGTATCTTCGTAAAATTTCTTTTTTTTAATTATTTGCTTAACTTTTTTTTTATCTTTCCAGAAATCTTCTTTCGACGTTATGATCTCTAGATTTTTAAGCTCTTGACTGATCTTATTTTTTTCAAAGATACCTCCCTATATTTTGAAGGATTTTTGTTGCAATATTTAATTTTGTATCAAAATTTTGCATTAGTAGAATTGTCTAAATTTAATAAGTTTATCATAGTTATCGCTTAATGATAATTTATTATTTTTTATGTTGTTTATATCTTTCAATTTAAAAGCCTCTATTATTTTGTTTTTATCAGAGAAATCAGTTTTTTTACCAGTATTGTAATTAATTGGTGCAAAATAAATATTCTCTGGCACTAAAAATTTTTTAAAATCGTTTTTGTACAATGCAAGTTCAATAAAATTCTTAAAAATAGGCAAAGCTGCTTTAGACCCAGTTTCATACTTCCCTAGTGACTTTGGTTTATCAAATCCGACATAAACTCCAACTACTAGATTAGAGCTATATCCAATGAACCATGCATCAAAGTTATTATTAGTTGTTCCGGTTTTACCAGCTAAAGGGACGTTAAGACTTCTTAACTTTTTTCCAGTCCCACGATCAACTACTCCGCTTAATATTGAAGTAATTTGAAAAGCAGTTTCTTCACTAATAACTTGGTCTTGTTCATAATTAAGCTTTGGCAACTCGTTTGTATTTTTATCTATTTTATCGCACCCATAGCACTTAGCTTTATTTGAACTATAAATAGTTTTTCCTCTTCTATTTTGAATTCTTTTAATTAAGTTTGGATTAATTTTTTTTCCACCATTTACAAAAGATGCATAAGCAGTTGTTAAATTTAATAGAGAAGTTTCCGCTGAACCAAGTGAAACAGAAAGTAGCTCTGGAATGTCATCGTAAATATCAAGCTTAGATGATAATTCAAGAATCTTTTTTAGACCTAATGTCTCTGCTATTCTCACGGTCATTAAATTTCTTGAATATTCTATACCTTTTCTAAAAGTTGATGGACCGTAGAATTTTTTTCCATAATTTTCTGGTTTCCAATCTTTAAGACCTACTCCTTGTTCAGAAATGTAAGGAGCATCTAAAATAATTGAATTGGGTAAAAAACCATTTTCAAGCGCTGCTGCATAAACAAATGGTTTAAAAGCTGAACCTGGTTGTCTTTTAGCCTGAGTAACTCTGTTAAATTCACTAGATTTATAACTAAAACCGCCCACCAAAGCCTTAACATCTCCAGTATACGGATCAATAGCAACAAGACCTCCATTAATTTCAGGATATTGTTTTAGTATCCATCCTTTTTTCTCTTTCTTGACATAAATAAAATCTCCAATACTAAATTTTTTTTCAGGATTTTTTTTTACTGCCCACCTCATACTGTCTAGAGTTATGAAGCCTTTTTCAGAATTCATTAACTTTATATCTATTCCAGTATCTAAGACTTCTGTTATTTCAGCAATTTTCCAGTTTAGGGTTGGATCAAGTTCTTTACTTTTAATAATTTTTTCCCAATTTTTATTTTTATACTTATTTACAATTGATCCCCTCCATCCATGCCGTCTGTCGTAACTCTCAATGCCATCTCGCAATGCTTTTATTGCTTTTACTTGGAAATCAATATTTAATGGGGACCTAATGCTTAATCCTTCAGAATATAATTTTTTAAATCCATATTTTTCTTTAATAATTCTTCTTACTTCCTCAGTATATGAATTTGCTTCATTTACAATTTCTATTTTTCTTCTTTTTAAATTGAGATTTGTTTTTTTAAATATTTCTAACTCCTCTTTTGAAATAAAATTATTTTCATGTAAATTATTTAAAACTAAATTTCTTCTAAACGTTGCTTGTTCAGGGTATTTGTATGGATTATATCTGCTTGGGGCTTTTGGAAGAGCTGCAAGAAGTGCTGACTCAACATAATTTAAATCTTTTACTGCTTTATCAAAGTACTCTAAACTTGCTGCAGCTATCCCATAAGTACCTTCTCCAAGATATATCTGATTTAAATATAGTTCTAAAATCCTCTCTTTAGAGTAAGCCCTTTCAATTCTAAAAGCTAAAATTGCCTCTTTTACCTTTCTCTTTAGCGATACCTCATTAGTTAAGAGAAAATTTTTTGCAACTTGTTGCGTAATTGTTGATGCACCCTCTAATCTTTTGTTATTTAAAATATTACTAAAATTTTTTATACTTGCTCTTATAATACCTTTTGCATCAATACCCGGGTGGTTAAAAAAGTTTTTGTCTTCAGCTGATAAAAAAGCATTGATGACTTGTTTTGGTATTGACTCATATGGAATAAATAATCTTTTCTCAAGCGCATACTCAGCAATTAATTTTCCGTTTTCTGAGTAAACTCTACTTGAAATTGGTGGGCTATAATTTGATAGTTTTTTGTAGTTTGGTAAACCAGAAGAAAAATACCAGAGAGTAGAAAAAACTAAAAATAATATTATTATTAAAGTTAATATAATAGTTTTTAATGTAAAATTTAGATATTTCATAAATTAATATAAACTAACGGTTAAAATTTGGCTATCTTAAGGCATTTTGCAATATTTTAAATTGATGCAATTAATTAAAAAAAACAGTATAAATAAAAACATGTCAGACATTTTTAAAATAAATATTACCACATTAAAAGGATTTCAAAAAAAATGGAAAAGAATTTGTATATTGATGCATCGCATCCAGATGAAACACGTATTGTTCTTAAATCAAATCAATTTATCGAAGAGTATGAATTTGAAGATAAAAACAAGGTAAACTTTAAGAATAATATTTATCTTGGCACAGTAAGCAGAGTAGAACCCTCTTTGCAAGCAGCTTTTATTGATTTTGGAAGAATCAAGCACGGTTTTTTAGCTTTTAACGATATTCAGTCCGACTATTATCAAATTCCATCAGCTGACAAAGAAATAATTAAAAATGTTGAAGAAAAAATAAGGGAAGATCTTAAAAACACGATTATTGAAGATACAAGTAATACATCTGCTCAGGAAAAGGAAAACAAAAATAATAATGTTGAAGAAAATGAGGAAGCTAAAAATTCCAATAAGAATGAGGAAGATAAAAAAAATATAAGAGAAAAACTTAAAAACACCTATGGTTTAAAAAAATATAAAATCCAAGAGGTTATCAAACCAGGACAAGTGATATTAATCCAAGTCCTGAAAGAAGAAAGAGGCCAAAAAGGTGCTGCCCTAACTACTTTTATTTCCTTGGCTGGCAAATACACTGTATTGATGCCCAACACTGCTAAAGGTGGGGGGATTTCTAGAAAAATTTTTAATTCAAATGATAGGCAAAAAATTAGAACTATATTGAATGAGATAGAAATTCCAAAAAGCATGGGTGTTATTGTCAGAACAGCTGGAGCAAATAAAACAAGAGGTGAAATAGAGAAGGATTTCCAGAATACTTTAAAAACTTGGCAGGAAATAGGTGAAAAAGTTTTAGAGTCTAATGCTCCGTCTCTTATCTATGAGGAGGGCGATATTATTAAAAGAGCAGTGAGAGATATATATGATAATCAAACAAAATACATTTACGTAGAAGGAAATGAAGGGTATCAAAAAACCAAAAAATTTATGAAAGAGCTAATGCCAAAAAATGTGAAATTTGTAAAAAAATATAGAAGTAAAATACCTTTATTTCATTATGCAAATATCGAAAAAGAACTTAATAATATTTTTGAACCTACTGTAAAATTAAAATCTGGTGGATATTTAGTAATTAATCCAACTGAAGCACTTGTAGCTATAGATATTAACTCAGGACAATCTACAAAACAAATTAATATTGAAAAAACTGCGCTGAACACAAACTTAGAAGCAGCCGAAGAAATTTCTCGTCAAATTAAATTGAGAGATCTCTCTGGTCTTATTGTTATAGATTTTATTGATATGATGAACTTTTATAACAAGAGACTGGTTGAGAGAAAATTGAAAGAAAGCATTAGAAAAGATAGGGCAAGAATTCAGGTTGGCAGAATAAGTAATTTTGGACTTATGGAAATGACAAGACAACGTTTGAGAGAAGGTTCAATTAGATGGGAAACAAATTTATCTTTTGAGTCTTTTGCTCAAAAAGTTATGAAAAAAATAGAACTTTACGCGTTTGATAATAAAACAAAATCAATTAACGCTCATGTACCTGAGAAAATAAAAATATTCATTGAAACAAATCTGTTTAAAGAAATTGAATATTTTCAAAAAAAATACTCTTTCAAGATAAACCTTATTCCAGACCAGCATTTTCTCGTTCCAGAGTATAAAATCGAACTTTTAAATAAAAGCAAAAAACCAATAAAAATTTTAGAAAATATAAATAAAATTAAATTCAAAAAAGTTTTGGAGTCTTATTCAGCTTCTAAATCAATTAAAAGAGTAGATAAAAAAGTTAAGAGTAAATCTTCATCTAAAAAATCTAAAACTGCTAGAACTTTGTGGAAAAGAAAAAAAGCAAGTTAAATTAATCCTACTACAGGAGAACTTGGATTTCCTAAAAAGTTTTTCCTCATCCTTTTTGCAAGAAAAGCTTCTCTTCCTGATAAAACCGCATTTTTAAAAGAGCGAGCCATTAATATTGGGTTTTTGGCTTTAGCTATTGCACTATTTATTAAAACACCATCGCACCCGAGTTCCATAGCAATTGTTGCATCTGAGGCTGTTCCAATGCCTGCGTCTATAATTACTGGAACTTTGGAGTTTTTGATTATTATTGAAATATTAACTTTATTTTGAATTCCTAGTCCAGATCCAATAGGAGATGCTAATGGCATAATTGCAGACGCACCTACATCCTCAAGTTTTTTTGCTTGTATTGGGTCATCAGAACAATAGACAAGCACTTTAAAACCTTCTTGTACAAGAACTTTTGTTGATTTTATTGTTTCAATCATATCAGGAAATAAATTTTTTTTATTAGCTAGTACCTCAAGTTTCACTATTTTCCAGCCTCCAATTTCTCTTGCCAACCTGAGAGTTCTTAAAGCGTCTTTAGAATTAAAACATCCTGCTGTATTTGGTAAATAATTTATTTTTTTAGGATCTACATAATCCATTAATGTTGGTTTTTTTTTATCTAAAATATTGACTCGCCTTACTGCGACTGTGACCATGTCTGCTCCTGACTCTCTTATAGCTTTAGAGGCTTCTTGAAAGTTTTTATATTTTCCAGTGCCAACTATTAATCTTGATTTTAATTTTAAGTTAGCTAATTTGAAGATATCTTTTTTTTTCAATTTATCCTCCACCAATGAAATGAACTATTTCAACTTTATCTTTGTTTTTTAAAAAAGTTTTTTTAAACTTTGATTTATGTAAAATACTACCGTTGAGCTCAATAGCAATTCTGTTTTTATTGAGTTTATACTTGCTTATTAATTGCTTTATTGAAAGCTTTTGAATTATTTTTAAATTTTTACCATTCAATTGTATTTTTGCCATAATTAAGTTATTAAATTAATTATCGAAATAATGAACAAAAAAGTCATAATAATCAATGGGCCAAATCTTAATCTTTTAGGAGAGAGAGAAAAAGACAAATATGGTATAAAAACTCTGAAAGATATTGAAGCAGCATGTAAGGAATTTGGTGATCAAAACGGTTTAACAATCAGTTTTTTTCAATCAAATATAGAAGGTGAAATAGTTGAACAAATACAAAAAGCTAGAAATAATCAACAAGGACTTATTATAAATGCTGGTGGATACACACACACCTCTGTAGCTATTCATGATGCTTTGAAAGTTCTTAACATACCTATAATTGAATTACATATTACAAATATTTACAATCGTGAAGATTTCAGGCATAAATCTCTTATTAGCAAAACTGCAAATGGTATAATCTGCGGATTTGGTATTGAAGGATATATTATGTCATTAAATGCAATTAAAAATTTAAAAAATGAAAATTGATAAGAAGCTTATAAGTGAGTTGGTTGATCATTTAAACAACTTCAAATTAACAGAGCTTGAATACCAAGATGGTGATAAAAAAATAAAAGTTTCTAAAGCTTCTAAAGGAATTGTAGAGCATAAAAGTTCGGGAAATGTTGTGTCAGCAAATAAAGCTGTTCTCAAAGCAAACGATGACTCGGATGGTGTAAGAATAAAATCTCCAATTATTGGCACCGCCTATTTAGCACCGGAACCAGGTGCAAAGAAGTTTGTAGAAGTTGGTGATAAAATTAAAAAAGGCCAAACTGTTATGATTGTTGAGGCGATGAAAACAATGAATCATATTCCCTCCACTACTGACGGAACTGTAAAAAAAATAATGGTTAATGATGGTCAGCCAGTTGAGTTTGGTCAGACTTTAATTGTTCTTAAATAAAGTAATACAAAATGTTTAAAAAAGTTTTAATTGCTAATAGAGGTGAAATAGCTGTAAGAGTTATTAGAGCTTGTAAAGAATGGGGTATCCAGACTGTAGCTGTTCACTCAGATGTGGACACGGAAGCAATGCATGTAAGATTAGCTGATGAGAGTGTTTGTATAGGTTCTCATCAACCGCAAAACAGTTATTTAAATATTTCCTCTATAATGTCTGCTGTTGATCTTACAGGTGCAGAGGCTATTCATCCAGGATATGGATTCTTATCTGAAAATTCAAAATTTGCTGACGTAGTTAATAAACATGGAATTAAATTTATTGGTCCAAGTGCTGAAATAATAGCAAAAATGGGTGATAAAATTGAAGCTAAGCGTATCGCAAAAGAGTATGGATTGCCTGTTATAGAAGGGTCAGAAGGTGGAGTAAAAAATCTTGATGAGGCGAAAAAAATTTCAAAGAATATTGGGTACCCAATTTTAATAAAAGCTGCTGGAGGAGGTGGTGGAAAAGGTATGAAAATAGTTGAAAAAGAAAAAGACTTAGAAAGTTTATTTTTGCTTGCAAAGAGTGAAGCAAAAAAATTTTTTAATAATGATGAATTGTATATTGAAAAATATTTTAAAAATCCTAGACATATAGAGGTACAAATCATGTCTGGTTCAAACAGAACTATACACTTAGGTGAAAGAGACTGCTCTGTTCAAAGAAGACATCAGAAATTAATTGAAGAAACTCCAAGCCCAGTATTAAATGACGAGCAAAGAATTGATTTATTAAATAGAACAGTGAAGATGGTTGAAAAATTAGGTTATGAGGGAGCGGGAACAGTTGAATTTATTTTTGAAAACGGAAAGTTTTATTTTTTAGAAATGAACACAAGAGTTCAAGTTGAGCATCCTGTAACTGAAGTTCAAACTGGAATTGACATTGTAAAAGAGCAATTGTGGATCGCTTTTTCAGGTAATACAGCTTTAAAGCAAAGCGATATAAATCCTAGAGGCCATTCAATAGAATGTAGAATTAACGCAGAGAATCCTGCACTTGATTTCCAACCAAGTCCAGGTCTAATTAGCGTTTGCCATCAACCATCAGGATTTAGAACTAGAGTAGATGGCTCAATTTTTCAAGGTTGTAAAGTTACACCGTATTACGATAGTCTAATAGCAAAGGTTATATGTAAAGGAAGAAATAGAACTGAAGCAATTCAGAGAACTTTGAGATCATTAGACGAATTTGTAATAGAAGGGATTGACACAACAATTGACCTTCATAAAAAAATTTTAAAGCATAAGAAATTTGTTAGCTCTGACTTCGATACAAATTGGCTCGCAAATGAAAAGGTTTATTAAACTGCTCCACAACCGACTAACCATAAATCGTAAATAGCATGATCGATAGGTGTGATTGACGGGTCAGATAAAAATGTCCAACCGTTAAATATAAAAACTTGCTCGCTCTGGTTTTGTGAAATATCCTTTACTTGTATATAGGCAGCATGATCAACACTATTATTTCTTTCAATTTTTCCACACTTAAGTGCTTTTATTTCAAGAACACCGTATTTTTTTGTTTCTCCTATTTTAATATTAATTAAAGAGGTTTTTGCAGTTATTTTGTCAAGACCCATAACTTTTACAATTGAAATGGATTGATTTGAGATTTGCTCTTTTTTTTCTTTTAATTTACTTTTTACGATATCTTTTTTCTCAAAAGTTTCAACTTCCTCAAAACTAGGTTCTAGCTCTTCTAAATTGATTAACGGTGATGTAACAATCTGATCTTCTGCAAAGGAATAACTTGGGCTAAAAAATATTAATATTATAATAAATAATTTAATCTTTCCAAGACTCATATTTTTTATAGTTTGTTTCTTTTTTAATCTTACTTGGTTTGTAAGCATTTTCAGTACCAGTTTGATTTTCTGTATGCTCTTTTTGCCAAAAGTATTTTTTTTGACTTTCATTTGGTATATCATTAACCATATGATGTATCCACATATACCAATCAGTTGTTATTTTTGTTGCCTCAATATTGTTTGAGTAAATTACCCATCTCTCACCTCTTTTGCTTTTATAGTACTTATTGCCAAAGGTATCTTTTCCAACAAATTTTCCGAAAAAAATTGTTTTAAGAAAAGTTCCTAATGTTTGTCTATTCCACCATGTAAAAATTTGTTTTATCATTTTAAATCCACACACTTAAAAGGTGTATATAATCTCATAGACACCAAAGATAAATTATATATATCATTAATAAGGATTCCATTAAATATGAAAAAATTTATAGTAGAAACATATTATACATGCACTTTTAAAACGATTCATGAGCTAGATGAATTAAATGAGAATGAACTAAATAAAATTGATAATCAAACAGATGGGCAAGTCGAGGTTATTGAGGTTAAACTAAATAATAGGAAAACGAAAAAAATCGGTTCAGATAATAAGATAGAAAACAGGAAGAAAAGCAAAAAAGATGAAATGATTTTTAATAATGTTAAAGAGAAAATTTCTTCAGAAAATACTATAGAAAAAGCTATAATTGAAAAAACTAAAAAAGTATCTAATCAAACAGGTCAGAGATTTAAAATGCCAGATAGAAGAAAGGGATATATACAAAAAGCCTCAATCGGTGAACATAAAGTTTATTTACATACAGGTGAGTATAATGATGGAAGAATAGGTGAAATTTTTATAGACACCAACAAAGAAGGAGAGTTAGTTAAAGCCCTGATGAATAATTTTGCAATAGCAATTTCTCTCGGTTTGCAATATGGCGTTCCACTCGAAGAATACGTAGATGCCTTCATAGATACTAAATTTGAACCATCGGGTAAGGTTGATGGCAATGATCGAATTCTTAGTGCAACATCCATACTTGATTATGTTTTCAGAGAATTAGCAATCTCATACTTGGGTAAAGAGAACTTAGCACATACACCTTCAATTAAAAATTCAAAAGCGTCTGAAGATGTCGGTGAAGATAAGTTTTTAAAGATAGTAAAAAATATCACTTCAAAAGGTTTCGTTAGAAGCAATTATGAGGAAAAGTTAGTAGACCTAAGCGATATAAGAATAAATCTTAAATCAAAAAATTAACTTTTTTTACGATCAATCTTTATACTTAACTCTTTT
>MDTC01017658.1_pt1 | contig 10861 bp, 5 predicted proteins | sample 811181 | NCBI WGS metagenome assembly MDTC01 (sample SAMN05326644, study PRJNA326480) | marine metagenome | isolation source: seawater | place: Pacific Ocean: North | collected 2011 | reverse complement strand
GAAGGTTATAGTCAACTTGAACAGTACCTAGTTGCCATTCTCTACCGATTACATCTTTCACAACGAAATCGATCTTAGGCCCATAGAAAGCGGCTTCTCCTGGCTCTTCTGACCAATTGACATCAAGACTGCTAGCAGCGGCTCTACAAGCATCTTCTGCCTTATCCCACTTCTCACTAGCTCCAACATATTTGGTAGAATCGGGATCTCTTAATCCAACTCTGACTCGATAATCCGTCATCCCTAGAGCCTTGAAAATAACTTCAACTAATTCGATACATCCCAGCACTTCTTCAGCAATTTGATCTTCGGTAACGAATAGATGTGCGTCATCCTGAGTAAATCCACGAACTCTAGTCAATCCAGATATTTCCCCGGATTGCTCCCAACGATATACGGTTCCGAATTCTGCTAAACGCAATGGTAAATCTCGATATGAACGCGCTTGTGAAGAGTATATCTTGATGTGATGAGGGCAATTCATTGGCTTCAACATGTACCCCTCAATGTCACCGGCAGCCATCATATTGGATAATTCGCCACATGAGCAACCTTCACTAGCTAATTTTGACATCATGTCCTTTTCTACCAATGGAGGGTATTGGGAATCTTGGTAGTAAGGGAAATGGCCACTTGTGCGGTAGAGATCCAACTTGCCAATATGTGGAGTGTATACTTGATGATAGCCTTGACGTGTCAAATGCTCAGAAATGAAATTCTGTAAGCAAGTACGGATTGTGGCGCCCCTAGGCGTCCAAAGAATAAGTCCCTGTCCTACATCTTCGTCTACATGGAAAAGTTGTAAATCCTTTCCGAGTTTTCTATGATCTCTTTTCTTTGCTTCTTCAATGGCAGACATTGTCGATTTCAGTGATTCCTTAGTAGGTTCTATGATTCCGTATATTCGGGTAAGTTGTTCTCTGGCCTGGTCGCCTCGCCAAAATGCCGATGATACAGATGTCAATCTGACATGCATCAGTTTAGCTGTAGAATGTACGTGAGGTCCTAGACATAAGTCATACCAATCTCCTTGCCGATAAATTGTGGAGCCTGCTCCGTCTTCCAATTTGTCATTGATGATCTCCATCTTGTATGGATTACTAGAGAACATTTCACTCAGTTCAGATTCGCTACATTCGACTCGCTCAACCGCAAGGTTGCGTCTAGCAATCTCATGCATCTTCTTCTGAACAGGTTTCAAATCGGATTCGCTGAAGTCGGGAAGATCTGCGAAGTCATAGTAAAACCCTCTATCGATTGCTGGGCCGATTGTTGGTTTTGCATCAGGGTAGAGTGAGGTTATTGCTTGGGCAAGTAAATGAGCAGCACTATGCCTTAGGATATGAATCCCATCATCTGTGAAACCCGAAATACCCTCAACTGAACAATCGGATTCTAATTTTGCGGAGAAATCTTTCTGTACTCCATCAACAGATGCAGCGATACAATCATGCTTTCGCCCTTCGATATCGATAACAATTTCGCCTGCCGTTATTCCAGCAGAGTATTCGTTAACTGAACCATCTGGCAAGGTGACAGAAATCATGGACATAGGTGTGCCTCCGCCCCCTACGGGGGCGCTTCTACACTTCACCTTGGCGATAGAAAAACCAGACTAAAAGCCGTCTTTTCGAATAATGAGAGCAGCCGACTACCACTTTACATCAAAGTCATCGCCTTCTTTCGAAGTAGGTTCTGCAAGCACTTCCACATGCTTCTTTTCGGGCTTAGGAGTTTGTTTAGTGGCTACTTTAATTTCACTTCGATTATCGACTATGTCTCTTTGACCACGGAAAGAAGGTTTCTCGTGAACCTTTACTTCTTTCTTCTCTGTTGGCCGCTTTTCTTCTTTCTCATCTTTGATTTGATTAGCCCAGGCGCCTTCGAAACTCAAATCGTCCGCACGTCTCTCCATGTAGACCCGTTGGAGGCGGTGATAAATAATCGGTTTGATGTATAGTGTACATCTAGCATACAATATGCGCCTCGCCGTAGTAGTCAATCCTGATGCTGGCCTCGGGGGTCGTTTAGGCTTCAAAGGGAGTGATGGTCGTGCTGCAGAAGCACGAGCTGCGGGAGCAGAAGATCGAGCTGGACCAAGAATGAAACAATGCCTCGAAAGACTCTCTGAATTAGCAAGGATGCCGATTGAAATTATTTCATGGGAAGGTAGGATGGGAGGAGATTGGATTCCTGGAGAGTACACCGTTACTGGCAAAACTCCAGAAATAACCGATGCTAATTCAACCGCTGATTTCATCAACTCTCACCAACCAGATTTGTTCCTATATGCTGGAGGCGATGGTACCACAAGAGATATTGTTGAAGCATTGGGTGATAGAGAGACGCCAATTGTTGGAGTTCCGGGGGGTGTAAAAATGCATAGCGGATGTTTTGCAACAACTCCGAGATCTGCAGCAGAAGTAGTTTGGTCATTCGTAACTGGAGATTTGATGTTAGCTAGAACAGAAGTGATGGACTTGGATGAAGAAGTCTACCAATTAGGAGAATGGAAAGTTCGAATGTATGGTGAAGCATTCACTCCAGCGAGCCCTAGATGGATGCAAGGTGCAAAGGAACAAGTTCAGCGTGAAAGTGAGAGTGAAACTCTAGAAGCGATGGCGATGCATGTCCAAAGTCTGGTCGAAGATAATCCTGATTTGATGATTGTTTGGGGTAGCGGTGGAACACTTAGGCAGATGTGTAAAGAATTAGGTTTTGAATCAACATTACTAGGAATAGATATCCAACATAATGGCAAAATGTATCATGATTTGAATGAACAGGGTATAATCCAACATATCGATCAACACAATGGTTCTAAGTTGCTCCTTCTTTCGCCGATGGGCGGGCAAGGATTCCTTATTGGACGAGGTAATTTGCAATTATCTCCAACAGTATTGAGAGGCATCGGTATTGAAAATATACTTGGGATTGCAACACCTGCTAAATTACTTGGATTAAGTGAAGTTAGAATCGACACCGGGGATGAATCTCTGGATGATGAAATCCGCGAAAGAAAATATCTCAAAATGCTCCAAGGATACCGCACTACGAGAGTTATTCGAGTTTCATCTGATTGACCGAATACTCAATATATGTCGGTTTATAGCAACATTTGATGACTTTGAGGAAGGCTATGTTTGCTTATTGCATTACATTTATTTTCATTTCATCGATGTTTGTTTTAACCATAAACCCCGCATCAGCCCAAGAGGAGTCAGGATATTCTCACCAACGACTTAATAATTACGATAGTGGAAATGCTTCCATGACCGCAATTGTGGTTGATTCAAATGGAGATTTACATACCGTCTGGGTGAAAAATCAATACCATTTGTTCTATACCATGACTGATTCTACTGGCCAGACGTTGATTGGCGATACGCACATTAGCAATACCGTTTATATAAAAGCACAAAATCCATCCATAGCTATTGACTCCATGGATAGGATACATGTTGTTTGGGCAGATGTATCAGGTCAGCATTCTATTAAATACACAGTTTTGGACCCTGTTTACGCTTCCAAAGATGGTTATCCAGCTAGTGATGGAGCCATATCAGTAATCGATGATTTTACAGTATCTCAACGAGCCGGAAATCGTGATTGGCCTAGCATTGCAATCGACAGCAATGATAATGCCCACATCGCTTGGCAAGATTCGTATGATGAGCTCGATAAGCTCTCTATTTCCACCAATATCTACTATGCAATGTACGATCCCGATTATTCTACGGGTTCAGTGATAACGATGTTTGATCAGACGTTATTGACAACAGAAATAGGTATCAGAGGACACCCAGACATAGCCTTGGATTCCAATGATTTGGTATACATTACATGGGATGATACGCGTGGAACTGGGGTCGAATTTGTATTTGTGGTCTCAGCAGGGGGCACTATGTATTCGGAATTAAGTGATTTATGCACACTGCTGTATGGAGGCAATTTTGAGGATGGTACAGCTTTCCAAGGTGTCAAACCGATGCTTAATGACTCCGATCACATACTTTATGAGACAATTTACAGTATAGGCGAGTGGCTTCCAGGTATAGCTTCCAGTGGGAGTTGTGCTGATCACAACATGAACACAGGGCCACGAAACACCGCCTTGGGGATTACTTCTGAAGATGACTCTGGAGGAATTCGAAAATTATCTTATTCCATTTACAATAACTCAAACTTTGATAGCGGCTCTGAGGATTGGGGTCCAGCTTCAAATTGGGCCTGTCTATCATACAAGGACTCCTTAGGTAACGTCCCTGGAAATCCCCCTACTGCAGCAGATCACAAGTGGAATCTTGATGTGAACAGAATCATCCTCCCATTATCAGATGCCGGGCCTGTTGATGGAGAACCCTCCTATCAAAACAATGATAATTTTTCGATAGGTGAGGCGCATGATAATTGCATTATAGCAGGTGTTTCTGTCGCAGGGCTTCCATCAAACACATGGTCAAATGAACATCATTCACATTTTCATGATTTAGCACATTGTTCTGATGGGAGTCAGGGTATCCATTCAAGAACATGTCAAGGAACTGACATTAGAAGTAGAGATGCAGGAGGTTCAGTCTATCCTTGGAGTAGGAGCAGTGGTTCAGGTGGTTCGTTAATGATGTCTGAAGCATTACTTTTCAATGCGGTTAATGGTTCTTCAAGAGAGGTATTCCTGACCGTTCTTGATCCCTACTCACAGATTCTATCAAATCCGGCGTGGGAAGTTGGGAGGAGTGGTGTTTCAATTTCAGAAGGAAATTATTCAGAAGACATTGGCGGATTAATTGCAGTTGATGATACAAAATTGACAAACAACAGCGCAAATTCCCTGTATCCATCTATCGATTTTGACACTAATGATGATTTACACTTAGCATGGATGGACGGAAGGTATCATCCAAATGATACAATGGCTCCTTCTGAGATACATTATGCAAAGTTTGATTTTGATCCAATGATCTTTGATGGAAGTTCCCTTGATGCATCTCTTTTTACGCTGATTACCGAAAGTCCAATTTCCTCTAAAGCAAATAATTCAGCACCAAATCAGTTGTCGAATATTCATAGTATCCTTCCAGAACTAGCAATTGACAATTCAGACAATACACATTTGGTATGGCTAGATTTCAATTCAACTGCTCCAGAGAGCGCGGCCATAATCCATACTAGATTGAATCATACGACTTTAACTGGTAATGCTAGTATAGCGTTTGATGATTGGGATATACATGCTCTAAGTACATGGGATTCTGTTAAATTGGAAGTTGTAGATATCAAATCATTTCCAAATAGGCAACCTCCAGCAATTCATTCAGATAGAGGAAGCGGAGTTCATGTTGTTTGGCCTGATAGATACGATTGTTCGCAAGGTTATGAAGACACTTCTCCCTCAATATGCCATACTCATGTAACCACTGGTATTGTAGAGTTAGCACCCATTGGAGATCAAACCTATTGGATTCTTGCCCCTGGAGAAACTACCTTTTTCAATTTCAGTATTAACTATACTTCTCTAGGAGACAATAGTCTTAGTGCCGATTATTTCAATATGAATGTGTCTGTACCAACACATTGGACAGCTGACCTTTTTTATAGTTCTAATGATACATTTTTGCCATCTGAAAATCTATTATTTATCGATGATGGAGAATCAATACAACTCTATCTCCGGGTACAGGCTCCTGACCAAGAGCATGTTTCTCAAGACGTTCTTGAACAATTGGAGATTACTGCTAGAAGCACCTCTGATTTAGGTATAAAATCCAATCTTAAAATCGATTATTCTCTGGATGTCCGATATGGAGTCAATCTTTCTTCAAGTTCTAATGGTGCATCTGCAACCACTTTGGTTAGTCCAGGAGGTACAGCAATAATCAATGTAAATGTCACCAATACAGGAAATGTCGATGATTATATTGAATTTTATGATTCCAGTTCACTAGAGGGTCAGCAAGAGTGGATGTTGCCATACGGATGGAATATCGAATTTACCAATCAATTATGGGTAAAAGCTGGCGAGACCGTTGAACAAGAACTAAGAATTTCTATCCCAGTAGATGAGAATTTAGCAACCTTTGTATTTTATGTGAAAGGTTGGTCCTCAGGAGAACCGATTAAATCAGTAGAAAGAGGAACCTACGATGTATTAGAAATATTCATTGAGGTTGGAGAATACATACCTCCTACGCTTAATTTATCTAGCCCTAGTCCGCTAGAGAAAGTGAATGAGGGGAAATTGTATGATTGGAAATTAAATCTAGAGGGGGAGATCTCCAGTTGTTGCCAGGATGTCACTATCGAAGTCGGATTTAATAGAGCCGTCTTCAATGACGACTGGTTCAACAAGGATATTTACAACACACTTGGTGAATACGACCACCAGAATATCTCTTCTCCAGATTCATTTACTTTGGAATTAGATCTATTTTTTCAATCCCCTGTAACCGGTTCGGCACAGATAACAATTTGGATTAGAGTTTGTGACCTCAAAGAATGTTTTGATGACAGCATTACTATCATTTGGTTTGAAGATGATGATAATGATGGAATAGAAAACTCACAGGACGCATTCCCCTACAATCCAAGTGAATGGCTTGACTCCGATGGCGATGGATGGGGGGATAACGAAGATGCATTTCCATCTGACTTTACAGAGTCATCTGACTATGATGGCGATGGTGTTGGAGATTATGCCGATGATTTCCCTTATGATGCAAATGAAACTGTGGATAGTGATGCTGATGGAACTGGCGACAACTCTGATTTGTTCCCTAACGATGCTAACGAAACTGAAGATAGCGATGGCGATGGAGTAGGTGACAACGCCGATGCATTCCCTATCGATGCTAACGAAACCGCAGATAGTGATGGCGATGGAGTAGGTGACAACGCCGATGCATTCCCTAACGATGCTAACGAAACTGTAGATAGTGATGGCGATGGTGTAGGTGATAATTCAGATGAATGTCAATCTAGTGATCCTATGGATGAAGTTGAGAGTGATGGTTGTGTACTACAAGCTTCTACCTCCGAAGCCTCTAGTTTAGTAATTCCAACAATTATTGGAATTAGTGCAGGGGCGATTCTACTTACAGTGCTGGCTGTTGTATTAGTTCGAAGAAGTGGCGATAATGAGAGTGTCTTTTCTGATGATCAGATGCCTGCTTATACTCCACATGAAATTAATCCTATACCCGAAATCATACCTCAAGTGTCTAATATTCCAGAAAGCGAAAGTGGAGTTTTAGGTGATGACGGTTATTATTGGCTTGAATGGCCAACTTCTAGTGGCGCTTGGTATTATCGGGGTTCAAATGAACAAACCTGGAAATGTTGGGAATAATAAATTCTAAATCGGATTCCTAAAATACTCATCTTCAATCAACGAGTTGTGCTTGAGTCAACATTGGCCCACGGTTCTGATTCAGATGACAATAGCTCATTGCTTGATTTAGTCAAGGAATCCGCTCAGCAAGTCGCTATCTCATCGGTATTACTCGCAGCAAGTGTTGCATGGGCAGATGGTGTTGTTCAATTAAATGAAAAAAATAAATTAATTGAGATGGCAAAAAGAGAACAAGAACTCGATCCTAATTTTCCATTTGACAAAGTGATTACTTGGCTTAGTAACCCACCCTCTGAACATGAAGTTGACGCAGCATTATCTGTACTTTCACAGGACGCCAAATCTTCTGAATATATTGTTAGAGCACAAACGATTGCAGAAGCTCATGGTGGTTTAGGAATTAATACGATTATTGGGTCTGGAATTATTACTTTTCTACCTGTTTGGTTAATTTTTAGTTTAGTCCCGGGAATTCTCACCGGCATAATAGTCTCCACATCATTAAAATTCTATTTTTCAGCAAAATTCGAAGGTATTAGTAGCGAAGAAGAAACTGTTTTGAATTGGCTAAGTGATTCTTTGAATGAAGAAGGTTATGATTTACATAGTCGTATCAAGCATTCAAATTGGAAAAATAAAATTGAAACGCTTAGAACTGTGATGGATGAACGTTCTATGGCAAAACGACAAGAAAAATGGGTGCCACCCAAAGATACTACTACTGTTCAATGCCCACAATATCCTGGAAGAATGCCTCCTAGTGTCACAGAAATTTCAGATGGTGAATACCAAGATTTCCGCTCAAAGATTGTTAAGAGGTATGTACAAGCACTAATTGGAGAGACTTGGAGTTCATTAGAAGTTGCACATAATCTCCCCGAACCTTTGGATGACAAACTGTTAGACGAGATATATTGGAATTCGCCTTTTAGTAGATTTTTAACAGGAGAATTTACAGACAATGATTTGTCTGTTTTTGAAACCTTTTTCAAAGAAAAAAAAAACCGAAGAAGTGTTGTATAAAATCGACCATTCACACCTAAGAGGGCAGAAAACATACCCTGGTATTTTCATAGCATCAGTAATTGGTTTATTTCGTTCAGTACCCGAGGGGTTGCAGATTATTTCTATCTCGATAAACGACAAAGCTTTCACTCCCGATCAAGGTGAATCATGGGAAAGAGCCCGACTATTCTTGCTGCAGGGTTCATCTCTTTCATTGGTGGGAGGAGTTCATGCATCGCTACACTTCCCGACAGATTCTGTAATCGCTATAACTAGAAGATATATTGACCAAGAAAACCCTATTGCCAAGGTTATAGAAGCCCATTCATATTTACAACTGCCATTGAATTATGGCGTAAGGTGGAGCCCACGGTCTTATGCTCATAATAGTCCGCGTGAAATCTATACGGCATTTCCTGGAGCAAGGGAAGATGTATTTCATGGCTTTATGACATATTATGAAGGCGTTGAAGGAAATACAGCATATCCAAGTTATCAATTTCCACTCGTTGCTCCTGAATTTCCGGGACCATATTGTCAAGCATTGAAACAATACTATGGAGTAATTCTACAATTCTGCCGAACTATTGCTAATCAATCTGAATTGAATGATTTAGTAGAATGGGCTGATCAATTAAGTGAACTAGTCCCAGGATTCCCTTCCGGGAAAGAAATTTTAGATGTTGAAATTCTTGCAAGGGTTTTGACCGGTTACATACACAGCGTCTCAGTTTGGCATTATATGGAACACACACTGTATAGCCAATTGCCAGTACATCACAATCCTCACAGAATTAGAGTTGAGCCCCCAACAGGTAATGATTTGAAAACAGAATGGTGGCAAAGAACACGACATACTGACTTATTCAGGCAAGAGATCGCTCGTAGAATGTTCTATGAAAGTCACACAGTTCGAAACATGTTAGAGGTCGAATATGACTTTGATGATGAGGTGTTGATAAATGCAGCAAATAACTTCAAACAAGGTCTAACCGAGGTTGATGAGAATCTTCCAAGTGAGTTACAATTATTGGATGATATGGCATGTAGCATCCAGTTTTAGTCTAACAATAAAAACGGACTTCAGTGGGTCATTGGCCGGGATCAAACACATCAACCAAAGCCGAGAGGTCGTGCTCGTCCAAACCTTTTCGCCGACCTTCTTGGAATACCGCTTGCATCGCATTCTGCAGCGTGAGGTTGGTTCCCAGCGAAGCTGCGACTGAGTTCAGGGCCTGGTTTCCCTCTCGCCAAGCCTTGATGGAGGCCTCGTTCTCCTCGGTGCGTCCATCACGAATCGCCTCTAAGAGGCGTCTCTGCTCAGCTAGAAGGATACTATTCGTGCCTTCGTTGAACTTCATGAATACGTCCAGAGGCACACCACCGGCCCGGCAAATAGCCGCACCGTTGACTAGACCCATCAGGGCTCCCGTGAGTCCTGACATCAATGATCGACTCAGAACCGAGGGCTGGTTGATGTCTTCCCCTAGGCTCGTCCAATTTGCGTCCAGAGCACTCAAGATTGCAGCACACTCGTCCAGTACATCGGGTGCACCGGACAGCAAGAGTGCTGCTTCGTCAGTACCGAGGTTTCGGGGGTAGCACATGACCGCTCCCTCAACGAGGCGCCCGCCGTTGTCATGGATGAGCGAGGCATGGGCCTGTACATCCTCGATTGTGCCCGTCGTCAATTGAATGATGCAGGTATCTTCGAAACGGCTTGCCAGACTGTGCTCTTGGATTATCTGCTGCCATACCGCATAGTCAGATACACACACGATCACATGGGTATTAGCATTCAGTGCATCGCCGGGATCATTGCAACCGATGGCTCCACTCGCGACTAGGGCATCGACCTTGGGGCGGCTTCGGTTCCAGACGGATACCGTGCAGCCCGCTTCAATGAGGGTGCGAGCGATGCCAGAACCCATGGCTCCTAATCCGATTACCGAAACTCCAGGAGTTGAGGCTTGTTGCTTGCTCATGTACTGTGCTCTGCCGAGGAGAATATTGTTGTTTCTAGCACCATCGTTTGGATGGGTCCTATTTGCTCAAACCTTCTGACCATCAGCAGCCATTAACAATCCAAGGAAAGGTGGACTTGGCTTTTCAGGTCTACTCTTAAATTCTGGATGATATTGGACTCCAACATAGTAGGGATGGCCTTCTAATTCAAAGATTTCACATCTTTGTCCTGTCTCATCTTTACCAACATAGACAAGTCCTTCAGATTCAATCTTCGATATCAAATCTGGATTCACTTCATACCTGTGGCGATGTCTCTCATCTACTTGTGCATGGCCGCCGTAAAGTCTGCGAGTCATACAATCATCAACTTGGAAAATTGTAGGTCTACTTCCTAGGCGCATGGTTCCACCGAGATGAGTCTTGGAGATCTCAGGCATGAAGACAACTGCAGGGCTAGGGGTGTTCTCGTCAAATTCAGTTGAGTTTGCTCCTTCCATCCCTAGGACATTTCTACAGAACTCAATCGTTGCGACTTGCAGT
>MDTC01203147.1_pt1 | contig 10862 bp, 10 predicted proteins | sample 811181 | NCBI WGS metagenome assembly MDTC01 (sample SAMN05326644, study PRJNA326480) | marine metagenome | isolation source: seawater | place: Pacific Ocean: North | collected 2011 | reverse complement strand
TCACTCGCCATGCCTGCTAGTGGATCGTTGCACATGACCGTGAGAAGCATGTCACCCACACCATTCACCAGCCCCTGGCCTGGTTTGGATGCTCCTGTTTGTAGAATAACCAATGTTGCTGTTAACGACAATGACAACAGTGATGGACTGGATGATGTTGGTCTACCACCATTCATTGTGGGCATTCCATGCACTCCGGTGCGAGACAGCATCGATGACTGGGAGCTGCCCATGTCCGTGCTGGATCCAAGCAACAGCTGGATACCATACGCGGAAAGCTCACCCACAGTCGAGTACGGACTGAGTGCTGTTGCGGATTCACAACTGTTCGAGACACGAGGAGTGGCTGCAAGTGGCACCAACAATCCGTTGTACGTGATGACCGCGGACAAATCCACTCTTGAGGCGGATTTGACCGAGCTAGGATTGATCGGGTTGAGCGGAGTTGAAGCAGTCAACGCCACCGTGTTTGAATCGGCGGTGCTAGGACCATACAACATAACTTTGCAACTCAAACAGGCTGGTACATACACCGACATAACCAACAGCAACACCATCGAGGGTGTTGGTACAGATTTTGTCACATCAACAACAACATTTTTTCAAGACGTGAGTGATCAAGACATGTCACTTGATTCTTTTGCTAGTGGCATGGTGTTCACCCTCAACATAAGCGGTTGAACAGATGAGCTCACAAGTATGGGCATTATCCGCGGAAGGTGATCCGGAATTCATACACTATCAGGATCGTTGCATGTACAAAATTCGATCTCCCATGCCCAATGGAGCACCAGTCCGCACTCTGGCTGGCACCGTGTTAACCGCAGAACAATTCACGCAATACAACAACTGTGAGGCATGCCAAGCAGACCATGTGAACAACACATTATATGTAACATATGAATAACGAGCGTATCAAACATGCCATCGAGCAATTCCCACTGGAAAAGTTTCCGGGGGTCAAATCGATAGTGGTTGGTGATAAAATAACCAACAACAAGACCATCAACAAACAAGCTGTGGTGTTCGGGGTTCATGCTAAAATACCGGCTCGTGATTTACCCAAAGAACAGTTGCTACCAGACATGATACAGGTGGATGATGAACAGATTGTTACAGATGTGGTGCAAGACGACACAGATTGGCAATTTGAAGCATATTGCCCCGCGGTTACCGATTCAGACCGTGATCAGCATCGTATGTACACACGACCTCTCAAGGGTGGTGTGTCAATTGGTATAGACACGGAACAACACAAACAACGAGTGGGAACATTAGGGGTGATCGTGAGAGATTTAACAGACAATCAATTGGTTGGATTGACTTGTAGTCATGTGGTGGCACCAGACATTTTCACCACTGCGAATCGGCAGATCAACACAATTTACAACTACAAAGATGTGCAAGTGTTACAACCTGCACGTGGAGAGGGCAATTCTAACACCATATATTATGATCATGTGATTGGGCATGTGAAACGTGCTTGGCCAATAGTGACTGACACACGTAGCAAATACAACATGATTGATGCTGCCATCTGCACCATAGATTCTAGTGTTGGTATAGATGCTGACAGTGGATCCATGACCGGTTTGGTAGATGAATCCACCGGAGACCAAATACCCATTGTACCATTCGCCACAACACAAGAGATTGACAACATGAACCCGGACGTGCCACTGTTCAAATCATCACGCACCACTGGTGCGATTGGATCCACATATCATGTTGATGATGTTGTGTCTAACAATGCATGTTCTTTGAGAATGTATGACGGTCTAGCAGCTGGTATTCGGCGAGTCACTGGACGATACTTTTTTCCGACATTTGCGTATCATGATCCGGTGGGAAGATATGATCCTAGCGAGGGTGGAGACAGTGGCTCAGCAATCCTTGCATGGATGGACAACATGTGGAAGATAGTGGGGCTTCATTTTGCTGGTGGTAGAGCCAATGGTGTTGATTACGGGTTGGGTTGTCGAATTGACAACATTGCCGATCTATTACAGATTGGTGATCTGACCAACTCTGCAGATTCTTACAGTTATGGTGGTACCAATCCAACATATCATGTCGAGGAAGGATACTCTGGAGAGATGTACATGAACATTAATGGAAAAGTGTATTGGCAGATGGGCCGTGTGGCAGAACCAGTGTCAACCGGTTAATTATCTCATGGCTGTCGAGATGTTGTGTAAGCATCTGGTGATGGTTTTGCGTATGTTGTCCGGTATCTCTTGCATGTATTGTTTGTCCGTGTAATATGTTGTGTCAAAATCCGATTTTTTAATAATCAGACCATGATCAGTTGATGCACCCACCACACGTTGTTCATTACGAAAATCCTCATGTTTTTGCGTCAAATCAAACTTGGATTTGATGGTGGATAACACCACGTCTCTGTTGCATATCAATTGTTCGTAGTCCACCATGATACATTTGTCAGGCACACGCTCATACAAGCGTCTCCACCGGGCATACTGTTGTAAATAGGTGTGAATCCATCTAGTCACTTTGTCTTCGTTCCATGGTTGCTTGTTCGCACGAAATCGTTTGTAACTCACCACAAATGCATACGGATCCTTGCATGAAATCAAATAATGTAAATTGTCGCATGCTTGATGCAACTGTTCCGGGGTGTGTTTCAGCGGATAATTGTCAACCGAGTATACTCGTCCGTCCTCCCGGGTCTTGTCCTTGATCCATTGTTCATGACTATGACATTTATGTTGATAACCATTACTAGTTTCATACATTCCATGTTTCCATCCCAACACGCTACCGAACACAGTAACTTGCTCGAAATTGATTTCCATCAATCGTTTAAGATAGTTTGTACCAGTACGTTGAGCACCGTATTGTTTGAAATACATCATTTTTTTATATTAGGTTTTTGATTTAAATTGTCTGATATTTTATTTTTTCTGTAACACCAGTGTGTTAATAAATGCTCATTATTATAATAGCTTTTTACACCTTCATTAAATTCTGAATATTTTTTTTCTTGTAATAAAAAGGTATTTTGTTTTTCATTATATTTTTGATATATAGTATATAATTGCTTACATAATAAATGGTAACTAGTAGTCAATTCCTCATTTTTTGTATAATAACTTTGTTTTAATGCTTTATAGACAATTGGATTAAATTTAGAACAAGCAATAAATCCGTTAAATAATAAATTTTTATTATCATGATATGATTTTACACTTACAAATGTATTATTATCAAAATCTATTTTCTTTTCTATCATTAAATCATCATCCATAAAAATACCCCCATTCAAGTATAACCAGTAATATCTGAAAATATCTGCTTTGTGTTGTCCTTTTGTTAAGGATTTAATATGATTTACCATATTAGGAAATTCTTCTAATTGATTACATTTTATATACTCATACATACTCTCATCATTAAACCAATAATAACTATAGCAATTTAGAATGGTTTTAATTTTATTTACAATGTCACTATCAACAGGATTTTTTTTTGTTAATTGTAAAATATTTTTTGAAATATTCGCAACATATGTATCGTTTTTTTGAAATATATAAAAAGGGCAACCGATATTTTCTTTTATTCGTTTTACCAGATTAAAATTGGTATAATTATCAAAAATATATTCAATAAATTCGCGTTTTTTTACATGAGCTGCTTCATTATGATTAATATTTGGTGCATAAATAATAACATATTTTTTGGACATTGAGAAAATATTTTTCATATATTCTTGATATACATTGTCTTCTATCAAATGGTAAACTACATCGCAACTTAACACCAGATCTGATTTTAATTCATTATGTATATCATCAACATGAATAAACTTCTTTGTTTTGTCATTTTTAAACTTTTCCTTACATTTAGATACTATAACCTTACTCACATCTATTCCGGTGTATGTCAAGCTCTCTGTATCAAATAATGTTAATTGATTACCATCACCGACACCATAATCTATGATAGATTTAACTTGATTTTTTTCTACAAAATCATTTATTATGTTTGCTTTAAATCGAGATAAATAATTATAACTACCAGCTCCGGAATTTCCCCCATTAATATATCGTAAATTCCAATATTTTTTTGAGTCAAACATCTTTAATATAATTATGTTTTAATAAAAACTTCAATGTAGATTTCAAATCCCTTGTGTTTTTTGTTCTGCAATTGTAATTGGTCCACAAAGCAAGAGAACGAGTTTTGCTACCTTGATCATACAACAGGTACTTGCCGTTGCGTTTATGCCTCACGTATGGGTAGCTACGTGAACCTACAGAGCATGGTGTGCTGTTCGCAACACGTAACATGTTGAACCAGATATCATCACCTGTGGCACACAGCTTGGTGTATAACGTTTTGTCAAATATAATGTCCTCCACTTTTCGAAAAAACTCTGGAGAGTACAAAACACCACCCTTACCTGTGTGAAAATTGTTTATTTGTTTGTCATTACTTGGTAAAACCCCGGTTTTGTATACTGTATTTGGAGGGTTATCCAGGTTGATCTCCCAACATCTATTACTAACACAACACTTTTCTCGGTGGTAATCAGCAACGAGATCCTTGACTAAATCCGGATGATACACAGTATCCGCATCTATTGTTATTATTAAGCAATTTTCATTCCATTTATTTTGTAACAAAGGAAGCAATTTTCTATACGGTCCTGTGTTCTCAACCCAGTTCAATCGAAACATGTCGTTGTTTTCAATCAAGTTCGCAAGATCTTCACATTGTATTTTACATGTTTCAAAACCAGCATCTAGTAGATACGGTTCCTGTGATAGATACACATAACAAGCGTCTGGTTTGATCGATTGGTTTTTTATGGAATCTAAACACTCATACAGAGCTTGCTGGTGCTGTGATATGCACGTAATTGATACATATATTTTTATCGTTTCCGAGCTCATAAAAATGTATTCAACACACGCTCACACGTGTTAAATGTGTAATCACGTATAGTTCTGCTACTTGGTCCGTTTGTGGTACCCAAGTCAAAATCTATCAATGTTACTGTGTTGGATCTAACCATAAAATTTCTAACTAACACATCATTATGATACATGTCATATTGTGTTAGTTTCTCTAAACTACTATTGATATGTTGCAACTGATCATGTAAATCATGCGGGCAATTGGATTTTTTAATAGATGAGCCATGGTTTATAGATATTATGTAAGGTCTATCTTGCTCCATTCCATACTCGACTATTTGTTGCAACCCCGGCAATTTCAAGCGCATGATCATGTTCAAAATATCAACCTCATTTTGAAAACGTTTGTTGTTAGTTTTATTTGGAATCATTAATTTTTTTATCAATCTACCACATTTTGACACATACATTTGCCGCTTTTTTGTTTCTCTACCGGAAACATTCCATTGAGTGTTAGTATTTATATTCATGCATCTAGCAACATTCGCTTCTTCCATCCATGAGTCCCGGAATGATTAAAATTTTGTAAATATGTCCGTCTACCATCCGGATATTTATAAACTTTAACTCCACTTCTAGAAGCAGCTAATCCAATCTCATGGCAAACTTCCCGGTGATACAATCCATCAACAGCAATTTTTTGTTGTATTGCTTGCCACTCATTTACGAACTTAACTGATTTTTCACGCTCACCTGTTAAAAACATGAAGCATTCCACCGGGCATATAATTGGATATTTTTCGTCTTCGCGGACCAATTTTTTGAGTTTATGAGAACCTTTTCTCTTTGGTTCAAACGCGTCTCCATACTTTAAATACCAGTTACACCCTAAACCTTCAGCGCGGACATTTTGTAAAATCGAATTTTCGTTGTATTCTGTAGAAACTATTGAATCGGCATCAACAAAACATATATTGTCATAACCTAATTTAAGTGAATGGTGAAATGATAGCCATTTGTAAGAAATAGGTTTACCAGAAACGTTATTTTTGTGGTGTACTGGTATTATTTTATCATGCTTGACAATACCTGCGGGATTGTCTGTAACAACAATTAACGGTCTAGTGATAGTTTGAATGTAAGTCCGCGCAAACACATCGACCAGTTGCACGTATTTTTGACCAATTGCAAGAGTGCAATAACAAAAATTTACACCGGTCTTTTCAATTGCTTTTGCCATTTGTCACTTTTGCTAAACGGCCAAAGAATCCATTTATCAGGTTTGTCAGTACACATGAAATCTAAATTCATCACAAACTTTCCATTTTTCATGTAACGATTAATTTCTTTACTGTCTAGATCTTTTCTGTACAATTGATTGTCATTTTTCCCATGCACACCCACAAACATGAATTGCAAATCATTCGGCATGTCAATTTTGTCTATTGGTACACTGATATTCACATGTTCCTTTTTTGAAAATGTGTCTAGCCATTGTGTTTCATCATTCCATGTGACAGGGTTGGGAGGGTTTTTTCTGTCCATGGTGTGTTGTTGCACAGCACGCAATTTGAAGTTCAAACCGGCATATTTTTCATAGTCATTCAACGATCTAACGGTACCAAATCCATATTTACCAAAATCAATGTCACGTTTTTCACCATCCATCTCGAATAATTTTCTGTTGCGCAAATGACATTCTGTGTTTCTTTTGTGCCATGGTTTTTCAACCACCTTCTTTGTATCGTGATCATCCCAGTGTTTGACTCGACCTTTTCTGGTGTACTCATGCCATATCACAGGTCGGTGGGGATGAAACAGATCATATCCATGAGTGTATGCTCTGACCGCGATGCTGATCTCTTCACCATGAAAATAGTATTCTGGATCATGTTGCACCTCGTTGGCAAATTCCCCTACTGTGAACGCGCAATGAGCCGAATAAAATCTTGCAGGTATAGGTTTGTCAAGCTTTTTCCAATTGGGTATGGCTGCCGGGAGAAAAAACACCGCTCCTTCTGGTATAAATTTGTGAAAATCCATTTTCCATGCGGTCATGTCGCGTTTTCCTGGGTCATCCGCCGGATCATATGATGGTGCATACGTGGTCAGCAACGGTTTGTCATGACCGTCACGTTGTAGTTGCACGATCATGTCGATCAATGACTCATCCCAGTTTTTAGCGAACCGGTGGTGAGAATCAAGCTGCAACGTGTATTTTTCACCCTTGTACAACTGTTGTATCAAGTTTCTGGCCCAACATGCACCTTGTGACTCAAGATGAGGCACATCAACAACACGAAAACGTGAATCACCTTTGTAGTATGTCAAATCATCAAACCTATCATCTGGATGAAACTGTCGACATATACCAAAACGTAGATTTTCCGGGTGTTTCGCGTTAGTTATGCAATCATGTAAGGTTGGAATCAGTTCCGGATCCCGATATGATGCTATTTGAATAAATATAGTGTTTGACATATTGTACCTTGACATAAATAATTATGATGCAAATACCAGAAGTCAATGCGTTCGATTCAACATATTTGAACAGTACATTACAACAAAGACAGTATGCTGTGGACCGGTTGTGGAATGACCAAGTGTCACTACCCTACAGATTTGACCAGATAAAAATCAAACCAAACGATCATGCATCTGCGAACAGTTTCAATCTGTCCATCTCCAGATTGTATGATAATTTTTTGTATCTGGTGAGTGAATCAAAAATGTCACCACCAGTGGATGTAGAATATTTCGAAAGACTCAACTTGCTGTCCGATCTCCCGAACGATGGAGAAGTGAATGAACAAAAAATGTTTGTGTCTCCAGATGAAGGGGAAGTTATTGACCATGTTACCGCAGTGACTGAATCAGGAGTGAAGTTTTCAGTGTCAATAATTAAAAAAATGGTACCAGCCGCCGGCGGTCGCCGGATTCTGGTGCCACAAAAATACATCAGACTCTGCTCGTCTAAAATAGGTTACGATGTGAAAACTAGTGAGTATGTTGACAACAGTGGAAATCGCAAGTTCGTGGATCCTGTTAGATTGTGTTTGGACAATAGCAATCATGTTTACGTGTTGGACACTGGAACTGGTCAGATTGGTGCGGATGATGGACCAGCCGTGTACCGGTACAACATCATAGGAATTTTACAGAATGATCCGGTGATGAACTCGTTTGAGTTCACTCCTGGTAGAGAGTTAACACACTATGTAGGTGGTATGGATGGCGAGCTTACAGATAAAGATCGGTTCAACCACCCAAAAAGTATCATGTGTGATGGTGAGAATTTATTTGTTGCGGACACGAAAACCACGGCTGAGAGTGAACGGGTCACTATAAAAAAATACGATTCAAGACTGAACTGGTCACAAAGTTACAATTTGTTGAACATTGACACCCGACCGATAGTACAAGAGGGAGAAGCCACACCACAATTCACCGACATGATAAAATACAATGAAACATTCTTAATGATGTCCGGTGATTATCTAGTCGAGTATGATTCTAATTTCAGTTTCATCAGATCTGTTGAGGTAGGATCAAGCAGTAAAGATGATCTCCCAGACACGGACAACAAACCCACGTATATACATGCTAGTGAAGTGAATCCAAATGTGTTATACATCGTGAGGGAATATAGTATTGACAAGATATATTACACTAGATTGAACAATAGCGATTCCAATTATATAATACGAACATACAGTTTGTACCTTGCACCAGACACAAGAAGCAAATGGATTGATCCAAAATATACACAAGCAAACAAAATTTACCCCGGTCTTGTGAAGAGGGTTCGAGCCGTTGGTAACAGACCACCGGTGACCAACAGGGGCAACGTGATAATTTTTAACTATTCAAAAGACCGGGAGACAGAATTGTATAACACGTATGTCGAGCAAAATGACGCAGACGTGATCATGGTGTCTGCTTATGATTATGAACCGTATTTCTGGGCGGATAACGAGAATGATTTAAGAAAAAGCATTTTGCATGATGTGTTTGACAGACAAATATACACATTACAAGAGATAACAATAAATGAAAATGAGCATGTCAATTATTTTGTGTACAACAAAACAATATCTAAAATGCTGCACAACATGCAAATTTTTATCGAGTGCGTCAAAGGGTCATTTGCTATTCGAGGCGAGTGGCGAAGACCGGTGGTGGAAGACGGGGTGGAAACAAGCATTCTCATGCCGTCCACATTTCAAGGTGTGCATTACAGCGTGCAAAACACGTTGTTCAGACGGGGATACAATGCCACACTTGACAATTTCGTTCATATCAACGAACCGTTCGTGACCGGAGTGTTCAACAGAGCTTTAGAGGAGTTGTACAAATTACAGCTGGAGTTGCTTGACATGTCTGAGATCAAATGGATTCATGAATCGAATGTTTTCGAGTTGGGTACGATTATAGCAGCACCTTGCCCGGATGGTATTGCAACTGACCAGGATCGTCCTTTTGTGGATGACGATGGAGTGTGTCTAGTTCCAGATGATCCAACAAGTGAGCAGGATCTGTGCTCCATGTTTGCGATAAATTCGACCAACCGGGGCTCCCTTGTGGATTCTGATGGTAATTGTATCATATACGGTGCCAATTCCAGAGGTAATTGATAAATACTTCATATGGCAACACGCATACATGAATTAGACATAACATCTGCACCTACAGCCGGCATGTATCTGGCGGTGGATCAGCAACAAGCCACTTATGCTAGCCAAGTGAAACATGTGATAGGCACAGTGATCGGCACAGGTGCTCCAGGACGTGTAGGTGGAGGTAGCTTGACACAACGAGACAATGGAGAGATCGTGTTGAACAACACCCTGAATGTGCCACATGGTACTACTCAAGAAGGAGGACAAGTCAATTTGTTTTTCAGTGATGATACATATGCGTTTGTTGACACGTACACTGACACAACCGGTATTTACAAACACAATGGAGAGTCACTGGGTAAAAATGAAAAGTACATGAGATTGGTTTGTGAAACTAACTCAACAAGCAATGGTTATGGTGGATGGGTGAGTGGTCTGATGCTCAGAGTATCCACTGGTCAACTATATGTACCGGTTTCTTCCCACAATCCTGTAGAGTTGCTGCCAATCAATGCCAGCTCCGGTCAGGCATCAAGTTATGATGATTCCGCGTTACGAGCCGAGATACAAAATTTAAAAACAACCATAACCAACAACACAGGTTCCGGCTCCACAAGATTGGTAGAGGTGAGTGAAACTCCTCCTGCTGCCACCACTGGTGCACTCTGGTGGGACACTAACAATGCCACCATGTATGTGTATGAAGGCACCTCATGGGTTGTTGCCAATCCAAGTTAATCATGACACAAGAAACATCTAGAATAAAAATTCGCGAGCTGGAACCAGTCGATTCTGACAACATCAGAAGCACTGACCAGCTGGCCATAGCTGTGGCGGGCCCAGATCGAACCTTACGAGCCAATCTGAGTGACGTGGTGAATGCTGGGTTGTCACTGCAACCTGGTCAGAACATAACAATCACCAAGACTGGTGACACGTACACAATCAATGCAGCCACACAAGGTTTTGATTCAAGTGCGTTAGAAGCAAGAATCAAAGCGTTGGAAGATCAAATCGCCACACTGTCACAAGGATCCAAAGTGACCGCCACACAAACTCCTCCTGCAGGTGCCAAAACTGGAGATTTGTGGTGGGACACCAACACTGCCAGAATGTATATCTATTTCAACAGCGTGTGGGTGCAGTGCAATCCCACGGGAGACTCACCAATCACCATCAGCACCACATCCAAAGGTGAACCATACAATGATAGTGAGCTCAGAGGTCTGATCACCGGTAACGCCTCTATGATAAGTCACCTCATGAGACGTGACAGTGGTGGTGACACCAGTGCATGTTATCAACCTGGTCAACTTGTGGGACAGTACACTATCACTTACTCCGTCTACGGTAATAATTGTAG
>MDTC01020445.1_pt1 | contig 10862 bp, 8 predicted proteins | sample 811181 | NCBI WGS metagenome assembly MDTC01 (sample SAMN05326644, study PRJNA326480) | marine metagenome | isolation source: seawater | place: Pacific Ocean: North | collected 2011 | reverse complement strand
AAGAATAACTTATCAATAATTAACGCTATTGTTAGAATACTAATACCTACTTTAGTCTGTAAATTAATCTCATCGTGATTCTTGATAATCCCTGTTACAGTTAGGCCGCTACCTGTTATATACAGCCAGTTTATAATATTATTCATCATGAGTTTGTTTTGATTATTTAGATCCATACTTTTTACAGTGCTCAAATTAGCAGTATAATCGTTTGAATACTTCATCGTGGCAGTTATCTGGTTGCTATTTGTATTATGATCAAAATCAAATGAAAGTATTGGTTCCACTACTTTAACGCCTATTTGCATGGATTCTTTAGATTTTATAATCTGAAACTTCTTAATACTTTTAGGGAGTGGATGAGGCATAAGAGCTGATGTATCCCCTGATACTTGGTATAAGGTTAGATAACACCAACCTGATTTTGCTTGCCAGCCAGTAATGCTTTTTGTTGATAATGAAGAATCCAATGTCATAGTAATAATAAGACCATTTTCTTTAGAATCGATGTTGATATTTGTCATCTGAGTGTTTTGGGACAATAATATCTCCATTAATAATAGAATAATTGTAGTTATTTTTAGAATATTAATATTTTTCATTCAGAGTATTAATACATTAAGTTAAGTTAATTTTCCCTTCGAGAATTTAAAAATTCAAAAAAATAATTGATAATTTTTATTTGTAAGCTTTATACTATCAAATCAAGCAATTTATATAATACATTTACTCATTGTTCGATTTAAAGGGTAAAGCTAATTTTCCCTTCAACAATCTAAAAATTTATGTATTTTAAAACATTATTAATAACTGTAATCCTTACTGCCCAAAATTTATATAGCCAAACCGATAAGTCTGTCCAAGGCGCATTTGGAGCAGTTACAATTGATGGTAAGATATGGAATCAAGTAGCACTGCGTCCTATCCTACCATTTGGAAAATTATCTATTGCTTTGGATCTTGTTTTTTATATTGATCAAGATGGAAATATTCATAAAGATGAGTGGCAATTCTCATCGGCAAAAATGATAAAAAATACATTACTTGATAAAATATATTATGTCAAATATGGAAATCGTTGGAGAGGCAATTATTTTCGTATTGGTGCCTTAGATTATGTACAAATGGGTTATGGTGGACTAGTGAATAGGTATTCTAATTCATTATTATATCCTCAAGTCAGAAAAGTAGGTATGGAATTTCGAACACAACAGTTTGGAGTCTCTGTTCACGGTTTTACAAATGACTTTAAAGAGAATATTGGCCTTAGTGGTATTCGCTTGTCTGCACCTATTGGTTCTGGTATCACTATGGGAGTTTCTTGGGCGGGTGATAGGAATCAATATTTGGGACTAAAAGATTCTGACAATGATGGTAGGCCGGATCTAGTTGATGATTTTCCTGATAATGATGATTATTGGTTGGACTCTGATAATGATGGTTGGGCTGATGATAGTGATTTAGAATGGGATATTGATGGTGATGGAATAACGGATGTTTTAGATGATAAGATTCCTGGTTGGAATCTAGACACTGTTATTGTATTAGATACGAATATTATTAGAAAACCTGAGCCAATTAATATTTCTAAGGAAAGTAAACCAATTCAATCATTTGGAATAGATTTTGGAACAAATTTATTGAATGATGGTCCCATTAAAGTCGATGTTTATGCACAATATGCTGCTTTATTAGGAGAGACAACGAATCCTGAGAATGGCGAAACCGTGGATGCGGGTTATGGAATCATTCCCTTAGGATTTGCTATGAATTTTGGTCCTGCAAAGTTTAGTCTTGAATATAGAATGGTACCTAAAGGAAATTTTGAATTTGGCTACTTTAATAATAGTTATGAAATTGAACGTGCAACATTTTATAGTGAGGATGAAAATCAAGGCAGAATTATTACAAAATCGAGTAAGCTGGGTTTTTTTGGAAAGCAAAATGGATTTTATTCACAACTTACGATGAATTTAGGTACGTTATTTGATGTAGGCTTAACCTATCAGAATCTTGATGGTGATCAATGGAATGATGATATTGAAAAATTTGAGCCTAGTGCAAATCAAAGTTTTACTGGATTATTTGAGCTGAAGAAACCTATCAGTAAAATCAATAAAGCTCAATTTTATTATCAACAAAGAAATGTCCCAAATCCTTTTGATTTTGAATATTCAGAGACTACTATCATGGGGTATAATGTTGGAATCAAACTAGGAAATGGTATGGTCTTAAGTTATATCTTTAGAAGATCATTTCAAGATCTGAATGGTGATGGCGATGTTCTGGATGATGAGGAAATGATTAACATGACAAGTATTGAAACTAGCTTCTCATTTTAAATGAATTCAGCAGAGATTAGAGCATCTTTTATAAACTTTTTTAAAGAAAAAGAACATACATTTATTCGTAGTTCTTCTGTAGTCCCGATTGATGATCCGACATTATTATTTACAAATGCTGGTATGAATCAATTTAAACCTATCTTTTTAGATAAAATAAAACCAAATAATCTTAGAGCTGTAAATAGTCAGAAATGCATTCGAGTATCTGGAAAGCATAATGATTTAGAAGAAGTTGGGGTAGATAAATTTCATCATACATTTTTTGAAATGTTGGGTAATTGGTCATTTGGTGATTACTATAAAGAAGAAGCTATTCGATGGGCATGGGAATTATTTACAGAAATATGGAAATTGGATAAGAAAAGACTTTGGGTAACAGTCTTTAAAGATGATGATGTCGCCTATGATCTTTGGATAAAAGTTACTGATATTGATCCAGGACGTGTAATACGATGTGGGGAAAAAGATAATTTTTGGGAAATGGGTGAAACAGGTCCATGTGGCCCTTGTTCTGAAATCCACTATTTTATCGGTGAAGATATAAATCAACAAGATGCGAAGGGTGTGAATAATTCAGATCAGTATTGGGAATTATGGAATCTTGTATTTATTCAAAATAATCGTAAATCAGATGGCTCATTAGAAGATCTTCCATCAAAGCATGTTGATACTGGGGCAGGGTTAGAGCGTATTGCGGCGGTAATGCAAGCTAAAACTAGTAACTATGATACGGATTTATTTTTACCAATTATTGAAGAATTGGAAAAATTAACCGAAATAGAATATAATCTAACTCCAATTCCTTTTCGTGTGATTGCAGATCATGTTAGAATGTTAGGATTTTCAATAGCAGATGGGGCTTTGCCATCTAATGAAGGACGCGGATATGTCTTGAGAAGAATTTTACGTCGTGCTGCACGATTTGGTCGAGAGCTAAATTTGCATGAACCTTTTCTATATAAGCTTATTGATTCTTTAGGAAATATAATGAAAGAATTTTTTCCTGAGATCAATGAAAAATCATCTCATATAAAAAATGTTTTAGAATCTGAAGAAATTTCTTTTAATCGTACATTAGATAGAGGTCTGAATCATTTTGAGAAAATTGTTGATCAGTTAGTCGGTAAGACAATTAATGGTTTAGACGCTTTTAAATTATACGATACTTATGGTTTTCCATTAGATCTAACACAGCTCATGGCCAAAGAACGGGGTTTAGAAGTAGATGAAGATGGATTTAAAATTTCCATGGATGAGCAAAAGAATCGTGCTAGGAAAAAAGACCAATTTCAGAAGGATGATGATTTATTAGAATGGACGATTTTATCTGAAATGACTGATTCTAAGTTTTTAGGTTATGATGTCCTTTCATCTGAATCTAATATTATTCGATATGCTTATCAGGATAATTATAAATTGTTGGTATTAGACCAGACCCCATTTTATGCTGAATCAGGTGGGCAGATTGGAGATAATGGAACAATCAAGGGTGAAGGAGTGGATCTAAAAGTTTTAGATGTCAAAATAGTTAATGATTCTTTTGTTCATATCTGTGAAGGCACGCTTGGTCAAGGTAGTAAGGTATTGTGCGATGTCGATAGCCCTAGGCGCCAATCTATAAGAAATAATCATACGGCTACTCACCTGATGCATAAAGCATTGAAAATAGTTTTAGGTGATCATGTGAATCAAGCGGGGTCGCTTGTACATCCTGATTATTTGAGGTTTGATTTAACTCATTTTCAAAAAATTTCTAATGATCAAATAGTAGAAGTTGAAAATTTGGTTAATAGACAAATACTTATAAATAGAAAGTTAAAGACATCAGTTAAACTATATGATGAAGCAAGAAAGCAAGGGGCTGAAGCATTATTTGGTGAAAAATATGGTGATAAAGTACGTGTAGTAGAGATTGGAGATTATTCTATGGAACTATGTGGTGGTACTCATGTAGATCGTACGGGGGATATAGGCTCATTTAAAATTATTGAAGAATCATCCTTATCATCAGGTGTAAGAAGAATTGTTGCTGTCACTGGAGATAGATCAATCAGAGAGATGCAAAATCATGCTAATACGATAGAAAGATTACAAGGAATATTAAAGACCCCATCCGAAAATATTATTGAGAGAGTTGAAATATTATTAGATGAGAAGAAAGCGTTGGAAAAAAAAATAAAAAATCGTAAAACAAATACTGATTTGCATGATGATATTTTAGAAAATGTAGAAAATGTTGGATTATACCAATTATGTATTAAAAAGATTCAGGCTGATTCTATAGATGATTTAAAACTAATAGGTGACAAGATTTTTGAAAAATTAAATAGTGGAATTTGCGCTCTTTTTAGTGAAGGCGAAGAGAAACCGTTAGTCGTTATCATTGTCTCAAAGGATTTAAATGATAAAGGGATACTAGCTGGAAATTTAGCAAAATCAATTGGAGAATTTATGAGTGGTGGTGGTGGTGGGAAGCCTCACCTTGCAACTGCTGGAGGGCAATCAAATAATATGTTAGATGATGCTATCAAAAAAACTAAACCATTTCTATTAGAGCAATTAAAAAATTAATTATATGGAGTATTATGCAATATCAACAAAATAAAAATAATTATTTTATTCATATTGAAAAAGATGAGAAAGTAATGGACACTCTTACTCGTTTTTGTGAATCTGAAGGTATCGACAATGCTAAAATCTCTGGTATTGGTGCTGTGAAGAATACTGAGATTGGTGCATATGATACGATTAAGAAAGAATATATACGTAAAGAATTCTCTGACGTATTAGAATTAGTAAGCTATGAAGGCAACATAACCTTAAAAGAAGGTAAACCATTTGTGCATGCTCATGTCGTTTTATCTGATCATGATATGAAACCTTATGGTGGTCATTTATTTGAAACAACTGTAGCAGCTGTGGGAGAATTTTTCTTAAAGAAATTTGATGGGAATGCTTTTCGTGAATTAAATGAAGATGTTGGTCTTCCATGTATCTGTTTAAACGAGAGATTTCAGTAATAGATTATGAAACAAGTTATACAAACTAAAAATGCACCCGCAGCTATAGGTACTTATAGTCAGGCCATTCAATATGGTGAGTTTCTTTATACATCTGGTCAAATTGGGATTGATATAGAGACTGGTAAGCTAGTGAAAGGGGGAATTGAAATTGAAACGATGCGTGTTCTACAAAATATAGAAGCAATACTCAAGGCGGCAGATATTAATAAATCTCACATTATTAAATTAACGGTCTTTTTAACTGACTTATCGATGTTTAGTTCGATCAATCAATCTTTTGAGAAATTTTTTGATAGTTTGGAATTCCCCGCAAGATCCACTGTGGAAGTCTCGAGACTTCCGATGGATGCTAGAGTAGAAATTGAATGTATCGCATTTTTATAAATTTATGATATATAAATGGATTATATTATTCAGTTTATGCATAAGTCTTATGTATGGTAACACAGATTCTGTTAAAATAAAAAATCCAAAAACTGCATTCTATTTTTCAACAATACCTGGTTTAGGGCAGCTTTATAATGGAAAAATTATAAAGGCTATTTTATTTGTGAGTTTAGAATATGCAGCATATGATGCATGGAGCCGAAACAAATATATTTTTAATAATTACGATAGTGGAGACTATAAATCTAAAAAAAAACGCTATCTTGAAAAGAGAAATAAATATGCATGGTGGATGGCATTTATATATGTTTATGGTATGTTAGATGCGGTTGTTGATGCGCATCTAAGCAATTTTAATGAATTAATGGAATCTTCTATAGAAAATCAAAGCAAGGAAGAGAATTAAAATGAATAATAGAGAAAAATGGGGTTCAAAATTTGGATTTATTTTAGCTGCATCTGGATCTGCAGTTGGACTTGGAAATATTTGGAAATATCCCCATATGGCTGGAGAAAATGGTGGAGCTGCATTCACAATTGTTTATTTAATTTGTATTCTTCTTGTTGGATTACCAATAGTAATAAGCGAGTTTGTTATAGGTAGAAAGACGCAACTAAGTCCTGTAGGAGCCTTTGAAACCTTAGCTCCAAGTTCTCATTGGAAATGGGTTGGTTTTTTAGGAGTTGCTTCTGCATTTGTAATTTTATCTTTTTACGGTGTTGTGGGAGGATGGACCTTAAGATATACTATGTTATCCCTTGTGGATGGCTTTACTGAATTTACGGGTAATTCAGAATTATCTAGTGAACGGTTTAGTTCGTTTATATCAAACCCCATCAACCCTGTTTTTTGGCAGATGGTTTTTATGGGCTTAACTATAATGGTCATCATTCAAGGTGTAAAACGTGGCATAGAAAAATGGGCAAGAATTATGATGCCTGCTATCCTGTTTATCTTACTTATCCTTATGATAAGAGGCCTAACTTTGCCGAATGGGACCCAAGCCTTAGAGTTTCTTTTTAAGCCTAAATTTGAGGATTTAACAGCATCTAGCATTGTGTTAGCACTGGGACACGCATTTTTTACATTAAGCTTGGGTATGGGAACAATGATTACCTATGGAAGCTATCTAAATAAAGATCAAAATTTAGTTTCATCTGCTTTATGGATAATTTTATTAGATACGGTCATTGCTATGATGGCGGGAATTGCAATTTTTGCTACTGTTTTTGCAATGGGTGGTAATCCAGATTCTGGCCCAGGTTTGATTTTTGTCGCTCTTCCGACAATTTTCCCAGCACTAGTAGGAGGTAGTTTCTGGGGCACCTTGTTTTTCTTTCTTCTTTTCATGGCTGCTTTAACATCTGCTATATCAATACTGGAAGTTATAACAGCATATTTCATTGATAACAAAGGATGGAGTAGGGCTAATGCAACAATGGTTTTTGGATCATTAGTAACTATTGTAGGAATATTTTGCTCTCTATCGTTCAGTAGCTTTGATGATTTTAAGCAGATATTTCATTTATCATTTTTTGATTTTTTAGATTACCTGTCTTCAAAATACATGCTTCCAATAGGTGGCATGCTTACGGGGATTTTTGTATTGTATCAGTGGGGCATTCCTGAACTTATTAAAGAATTGGGTATTGGCATGAAAAATGATAGGTTTAATGAAAGTACATCAATTATTTCTGGAATTAGTATAGGAATTTTTCTAAAAATTCTATTTATTATTTCAGTATCAGTAATTGGTTTTATTTTATTAAATGAAATTATTGCAAATATTACAGGATCCCCAATCGTAGGTTAGTGATTATGTTAGTTCAAAGAATTTTTCCACCAGATTCAAAGTTTTTTAATAAAAATAAAAATAATTTTTCTAAAATAGGAGATCAATTTGACTCTCTGAAACTCATTCAATTATTCTCAATATGGACTCTGACAATTTCTGGGTTAGTATTGGGTATAGGACAAACAGATAGATACACTTATCTAGACTGGACAAATTGGGAATCAGTTTTAATTAAATTGGTTGTGGTGACAATAGTATTCTTTTTTTTACTGAGACCGAATTCATTGTGGAATGTTGGACTGCGGCCTCTTCTCAATCATGAGATTCCATCACATATTTTTATTGCCTTTTCTTTAATTTTAGTTGGTTGGATTAATACTGCTAATAATTTTCCCAATATTATACAAATTACTGCGTACATTTTTGCTTTTCTTGGATGTTTGTTTGGATTCCAAATCAATTTAGAGTTTGATGAAAATAAGGGAGAGTGGTACAATTCTAAATGGGAGAATAAAGAGCTTTATTTTTCATTAGCATTTGTATCATTATTCATAGCGTTGATAATTGGTTTTATGTATGATGATCCATTTATTAGTACTGCTAGTGCAGTTGCTATACCTTTTTCTATAATTGCATTAATTTGGCCGAATCATATACGCCATTTACAACGATTAAGATTTTATCCTATTTTTATTTTTGCAATGTTTTTGTGTGTAAGAGTACCATGGTTTATAATCCCCTTGAGTATTCTTTTTATCGCTTTTCGTATTATTAATTATTTTAGATATGGTATTGTTTATCCTTCTTTTGGAGTTGATTTTGATGAAGACATATCTACAAGCATACGCTAGTGTATGATGTCATAATAGTAGGTGCTGGTCCTGCAGGAACAACTGCTGCTTTATATGCACATAAAATTGGTCTAAAGTGCCTCTTAATCGATAAATCATTTTTCCCAAGAGATAAAATTTGCGGTGATGCATTATCTGGAAAATCAGTTCGTATTTTACGTGAATTGGATTTACTTGATGATATTAATGATTTAAATGGCTCAGAGATTAATAGAATAACATTTGGTAGTCCGAGTAATAAACAATTTGATCTTTTATTAAATAATCGAAAAAATAATCAAATTCAAAAAGGTTTTGTTATTAAGAGAGAAATATTTGATTCATTTCTTTTTAATAAGGCAGATGAAGTAACGGAAACAATCCAAGGATTTACAGTAACAGATTTAATTTATGATAACCAGCAGATAGTAGGCATTAAAGGAAAAAGAAAAGATGGAATGATAGAAGAATATCATTCTCATATTGTGATGGGATGCGATGGCTATAATTCGATTATTGCTAGAAAAGTTGGGTTATATGAAATGGATACTGAGCACACAGCAGTTGGTCTCAGATGTTATTATAAGGGCGTTAAAGGACTAACTGATCAGATTGAACTTCATTATGTGAAAGAAGTGATTCCGGGGTACTTTTGGTTATTTCCTGCTGGAGACGAGATTGCTAATATTGGTCTAGGAATTGGGAAAAAACATCTAAAAGATAAGAATCTAAATTTAATTCAAACATTAGATCAGATTACTAAATCAGATTATTTCAAGGATCGTTTTTCAAAAGCAGAACGATTAGAAAAACCAGTAGGATGGAATTTACCTTTTGGTAGTATACATAGAAAAAACCATGGTGATAAATTTATGCTTCTTGGTGATGCCGCTGGTTTAATCGACCCTTTTACAGGTGAAGGTATTGGGAATGCTATGGTATCAGGAAAGTATGCGATAGAAGTTGCGGCAAAGAGTTTAAACGTTGGTGATCTTTCAGAAAAATCATTTTCTGAATATGATAATTTATTGTGGGATGAGATTGGAAAAGAGCTGAGAGCTAGTACAAAACTTAATAAACTAGCAAAATCTAAATTTTTATTAAACTTTGTAATGAATAGAGCAGCAAGGAATGATGAAGTTCAGGAAATTATCTCTGGTATGCTATCAAATGAGATTCCTAAAGATGAACTTTCAAATCCTTCATTTTATTTTAAAATATTATTTTCTTAATAGGATAAAAATTGAATAATAAAGATATTCTAAAAAAATTAAATCTATCAAGTTTCACAGCGTTTGATTTTGAAACGACTGGTTTAGATCCATATAATGATAAAATTATAGAAGTTGCTGCAATAAGATTTAAAGATGGTGAAATATCAGATAAGTTTGTATCGCTTATTAATCCTGAATTAGAGATTTCTCCATTAATTACTGATATTACAGGGATTTCAAATAAAATGGTTCGATCAGCCCCAACTGAAGAAGTAATCATTGACGATTTCCTGGATTTTTTAGGTGATGATCCTCTTGTTGCACATAATATTCATTTTGATGAGAGATTTTTATCACAATTATGTGAAAGACTGGGAAGGGAAGAAGGTAATAATCTTAAATATGATACTCTTCAATTAGGTCGATCTCTATTTTTTGATTTACCAGTATTTAATCTTAGTGCGTTATCAGAATATTTTGGACTTTCATCAGATGGTGCACATAGAGCTGAAAATGATACAGTAAATACAGGTAAAATTTTCATTAATATGATTGAAGAATTAGTCAGTCATCCGTTAGAAGTGATATCAAAAGTGATAGCTCTTATTAAAGATTCAGACATTCCTAATAAACAACTCTATTTAGACCTTGGGAATACATTAGCTAAATCGGGTGATATGAAAAAAGGTTTAATACCATCCAAGTATAAACATAATTATCAGGGTAATACATTTATTTGGAAAGGTTCAGGTAATCTAAATGATTTAAAAGCTGAAGATGTATTTGGAAAAGAAGGTTTATTAAAGAGTGTGCATCCAAATTTTGAATATAGATCTCAACAAGTCAATTATGCAGAGATGGCAGACTCTATTTTAAATGATAAAATAGGAGTAGGTGTAGCTGAGGCGGGAACGGGGCTTGGTAAATCGCTAGCTTATCTATTTGGAGCATTTAAGAAATCGATATTTTTTGAAGACGAAGGTCCTACTGTTATAGCCTGTAATACTAAACATTTGCAAGATCAATTATTCTATAAAGATCTTCCACTTTTAGCTAAATCAATTAATGCCCCTATTAAGGCAGTAATGCTAAAAGGTAGAAATAATTATATTTGTAAAACTCGATTTAATTGGTTGACCAGTGATAGTGATACACTAGATCCGACAGATATTGAAGCTCTGATACCAATTATTTTTTGGTTAGAGTATACTAAAACGGGGGATATATCGGAATGTTCAGGGTTTTTTAATAATAGAAGGACATGGTT
>MDTC01245685.1_pt1 | contig 10863 bp, 4 predicted proteins | sample 811181 | NCBI WGS metagenome assembly MDTC01 (sample SAMN05326644, study PRJNA326480) | marine metagenome | isolation source: seawater | place: Pacific Ocean: North | collected 2011 | reverse complement strand
GACGGAATGGTCATAGACCCTTGGGTTCTTGACAAAGAACTAGCAGATTGGGTAGAAGGTGGCGGCAATGATCCATCGGGCAATAGGTTGTTCATATCAAATAGAGCCCATATCATACTCCCATACCACACATACATAGACGGGTTGGACAAGAAAATAGGAACTACTGGAAGAGGGATTGGGCCCACCTATGCAGATAAGATAAATCGAATAGGCTTGAGATTTGCCGACCTAGAACATTGCAATTTTGAAGAGATGGCTGAACAACAAAACAACGCACTAGAGAACGCAGGTTGCAGACAAAGAGTAAATGCAAGTGAACTAGAAGAACAAGTTACTTGGATAAAAAATCGATTTAGTTCCGCAATAACTGACACCGGAATTCTTCTCGACAATGCTCTAAAAATGGGTGAAAGAATAATCCTTGAAGGTGCTCAAGGTTGCCTATTAGACATTGATCAGGGCACTTACCCATTTGTAACATCATCCGTGACTTCAAGAGGAAATTCCACTCACGGCGCTGGTATACATCCCGGGCATGTCGACAATGTAATTGGGATTACCAAAGCATACATCACACGAGTAGGAAATGGCCACATGCCAACAGAATTATTCGATGAGGTTGGTGATCACCTAGGTACTGTTGGCAAAGAGTTTGGCACAACCACTGGAAGAAAAAGAAGGTGTGGCTGGTTCGATGCAGTCGTGATGCGTCATGCAAATCGAATCAATGGGTTCACTGAACTTGCACTGACAAAACTAGACGTATTAGGTGGCTTAGATGAAATCAACATTTGTGTTGGGTACAAAAAAGGAGATTCTGAATTTAACGAAATGCCAGCAAGTGCAATCGAGCTTGAAGATTGTGAACCAATTTACGTAACTATGCCAGGATTCCCGTCTCATTCGTTAGAAGAGTGGTTAGGAATTGCACGTAAGTGTAATTCCGAAGGGCTCGGATTCAAAGGCTTGCCAGCAGCTGCCCAGAACTACATCAGCAAATTAGAATCTATTCTAGATGTAACGATCTCTTCTGTTGGACTAGGTCCAGATAGAGACGCAACAGTAGACCGCGTGTGAATCCTCAAAAGGGAGAAGCCTAACGGGAGACTACAGGGGCGCTTAGCTCAGCTGGAAGAGCGCTTGGTTTGCAACCAAGCGGCCGTGGGTTCAAATCCCACAGCGTCCACCATTCCCATTTGCTCTCACAGCGTGTTAGTTTTGTTGTGAAACATTAGGCGAAGCTGCATATTAACCTCTAGGGTATACATTCCCAATAATCGTTGATCAATACATTGCTACAAATATTAACACTCAGACTATGTTTCATGCCAAGTGATCTAAACATTGAACAGTATACCTCACAATTTACTGACCTCGATTCAAAACGACCGCTTCAGTTGTTGGCAGATTGGGTCCAGGAAGCTAAGGATTTGGGAATGGCAGAACCTGACGCCATGAATCTAGCTACGGTCGATGAGAAAGGAAATCCTCACAATCGAATGGTATTAATGCGTCACATAACCGAGCGAGAGATTGGTTTTTTCACGAACCTCAATAGCAGTAAAGCAGCAGACATCTTCGCTACACAGCGAACCTCTTGCACATTATGGTGGCCTCAATTGGAAAGACAAGTACGGATCGAGGGAACGGCGGCACAAATGCCGAGAAATATAGTTGAAGAGTACTTTCAGAGCCGACCAAGAAATAGTCAAATCGCAGCATGGGCATCAAAACAAAGCACGGAGCTTACCTCGATGGAGAGACTTCATGAGGAGTTTCGCCAGTTTGAGCTAAAATTTTCTGATAAGATAGTTCCAACCCCTACATTTTGGGGAGGGTTTACTATTCATGTTGATAAAATCGAATATTGGCATGGTAAACCGTTTAGGCTCCATGAGCGGGTCGTCCTGACCAAAGAGGATAACAACTGGTCAACGACTAGAATTTACCCTTAATCAGATTGCTTCCTGTGATGATTGAAACTGATGAATATACTCGACCAACATATTTGATTGGTTGAAGCATTCAAAGTAAAGAGTCTATCAATTACCCGTGCTTTACTAAACCTTCTGCAGATGCATGCATCAACAGTACGTCAGCATGCCAGCCCGTAAAATGTACAGTTGGACTTGGTAACTCTACGCCTTTACTTTTCATATCTGATGCAAATTTCATCAGAGAATCAAAATCCTTCGTTGACAATGGATCATCTACTGCAGAATTGGGGGCAAGAGACCAAAACAATTCCAACACATGGCCACCAATCATTGTCGGAATACCTACCATCTTTGATTCCATCAGATCAATTTCAGAGTCCTGAAGACACATTAGCATGATTTCTAAACCAGGATAATCATCAATTATTGGTTGGAGTGTGAGTAACGAATCACGCAACTTTTCCTTATGTTCAGATATTTTTTCTGGTTGCAAGCAAGAATAATCATTCCTGATATTTAGCGCTCTCAATACAATTTCCAAGTCCCAGCCGTATGTTATTGCTGCCATGTGTCGAACATTTCTGCGGAGCCATATAAGGCTGACCAACAGAGCGTCTGCAAAAGTGAATGTAAACGGATAAATCATCATCCAGTATATGTGTTGAATTTTGCCAATGATATAAATGAAAAGTTCAATTTAGCAGTATGGTTATAAGAAAAATGCTAGCAATGAATTGCATGGCATCTTCTAGGCGGTACATCATAACGTCTGCATTGTTCATTCAACTGCTAATGCTTAGCGCAGTTGCCTCCCCCCTAACTGATGGGATAAATCCCCTAGGCGACTATGCAAAAATGAACAATGATTTGATTGATGAGCTAGAGCATTCAGATAATTCGAAAACGATCCCGGTAATTTACCAACTCAACTCACCGGTAATGCCCAGCGACCGTATTCACATGGAAAATCTTGGGTTTAGGATACTTGGCGATGCACCATTGGTAGACGGCGGCCTTGTTGAAGGAACTGTTTCAGATGTGAGAAAACTATCCAATTGGGACAGAGTTGAATATCTAGAATTGGACAAGCCACTTGAGTTCTTTTACTTACCTTCCGAATGGGGCGGTGATTCATCAACAGATGCTGGAATCATGATGCATGAGACAACCCACGTCGTTACAGCAACCGACTCTTGGAGCAGAGCAATCATTTCACCAAGTGGTGAAGTCGAGTACGATATCGACCTTTCATTCACAGAGTGGGACGGCGATGGCACTGCGATAGTCGATTTGGATACAGGCGTAGATGCAGGACACCCTGATTATGACTATCTTGAACCTTGGACAGGAGACAAGGCAATCTACTCTGCTAAATTCGATGGCGTAGGATGGACTGAGACAAGGAACTCAGACACATCTTCGGGCCACGGAACACACGTCGGAGGAACAATTGCAGGCAATGGAGATGCATCTAGTGGAAGGCGTGCTGGGGTTGCTAAAGGTGGTCAATTAGTCGCCCTAGGAACTGGAGATGGAGCCTCGATTTTCGCTGCTGAGCAAGGTCTTGAATGGACTTATGCACACTCAATCCCCGGACAAAACGCCCACCACATAAGAGTCGTTTCAAACTCATGGGGAACTGATGGCGATTACAACCCCAATGGGGTGATAGCTCAACTTACTGACAGATTGACATTTGAAAATGGAGTTGCAGTAATATTTGCCGCATCAAATTCAGGGGGCTCCGGTTCTGAGTGCTCTGGCGATCTGAGGACCAACGTTTACGCAAACACACCGTCGGCAATTTCTGTTGCTGCTTTGACACACGATGGTACTGCAGTCACATCATTTTCTTCACGAGGATGTATGAACCAACAACACACATGGCCTGATGTTGGAGCACCTGGAAGAGATATTTGGGCTACTGCCCCAAGAGGTACAGCAATCGATGCCTCAACAAGAACACAAGGTGATTTGTATTACATGTCAATATCTGGGACTTCAATGGCAACACCGCATGTTGGAGGAATTGCAGGTCTTGTAATCAACGCAGCACCATCTCTAGGAGTAGCTGATTACCACCGAGATGACCACGACTTTGGAACTAGCTTAGTCGGTGGTGAAGGCACTGCAGCATATGGACAGTATGAAAATTGGGACTCAGATAATTTCAGTCGCGTACATGAATTTGAGTTGATTCTGGAATTAACTGCAAGGTATGAAGGGATGGCGAATTCATGTGAGGATGGAAATAGCGAAGATGCATGTAATGACATTCCCGAGCAATGCTATATCAGCGCTACCGGAGAATGCCACGACTGGAGAATCGGACACGGATTAACCGATACCGATGCAGCAGTAGCCTTGGCAAGAACCCTTCAATTGATGAGAGATCAAAACGGAGATGGCTTAGTTGATCATCCAGAATATGATGTATGGGATGCCTACGAAATTTATCAAGAAATGATGGGGATTAAAAGTATCCCGGTAAATACAGACAGGGTTAGACACTCGTGGAAAGGAGATTGGAATCACTTCAATAACGGAGCAACTGGTGCTGTGTATTACACAGAAGATTCTCATTATGTTTGGATACCGAATGGTACAGAAAGACTCGAGGCTACATTTGCAGCGACAGAATTTGAACTTGAGACAGCACAAGCAGGACAACTACAGCTATCGATTGATCTCGGAGAAGACGGTAGCAACGACGGGCAAGGCCAAGGTACCAGAGTCGCAGATACATGGTATTACGACCTGGATGTTGATAGTTCAGCTTGGGGTAAGTGGGCTCACTTCGATGTGACCGGTCAAGCGATTACACTGTTCGGAGTAATCGAAGATCCCGAATTTTTCGAAACTAGAATTCCATATACTGTTGATGTTATGCTAACACTAAACTTGAACGAACCAATTGATATATCGTTCGAGCAGAGACCTGATTTCTATTCTGATTTAGACCCAGCTCCTCCTTCAGATATGTATGACTCCGAAATGGATGGAAGACTCACATTTACACGCTTAGTCTATGATCAAGCATCTGTTGTTGCGCTAATCAAACCTAAGGCCACTTCTGGAGACGAGGAAAATCAAGGATTCTTCTCTTCATTAGGTGATTTATACTCAGATTATCCATTGGCGATGTTTATCCTAACATTTTTGGTTATTGCAGCTGTTATTGGAGCAGGAGTTGCTTTGATGCAATCAAATAAGTCTAATGAATTCTCAATAGATGATTCTGAAGTTTTGGAAGCAGAGATACATGATGATTCTGATAATGATGACTAGAATTTGAATAAGTATTCTAAATTAGTCCAGGCATCTGTTGTGTTAGATAGTACAATGAATGGTAATGCTGTGGCAAGCGTGTGAGCGAATCCAACCTGGTTAATTTCAAGAGTATTGAAATGCTCATTGTCGCCTTGGTTTTATTTTCTACACTCTCTATTGGTTTTCAAGTTACTGAGGAGCCTGTTGAAATCACTCAGATAGACAGTGTGAAGGGTACGCTAGAGTTGAACACACGTTCTGCAATGGATTCTCTGGGTTTAGTTGATTTCTACCCCGGCGCATCAGTGGAAATTGATATTGATGTGTTTCCAGTTATCGCAAATAGTTGTGATATTTGTGTTGAAAGTCCCACGGGATTAGTACTCACTGGAGAAGTAAATGTCTCTCAACTTAGACCAATTGATTCTGGTGGGCAGGTAAGAGTTGAAGGTAAAATAAATGTCACTCACTTGCAAGAATTTAACCAACAAGAATTCATTGTCAGAGAGTGGTTAACGATCGACTGGGATTTAGATGAGTTTTCAACACAGTGGGATATATTCATCGAGCACAATCCACCAAAATGGTCTCCTTCCAACAGATATGATGCATCATTGGTTCAGAGCGGAAGTGAAACCAAAAGCAGAGTTGGACCGGTAATTTTCGTTGAACAATTAATAGGAGATGCGATGAACATCCGTGGATGCCTACCAAATAGTCTGAATTGCGATGGCATCAATCGAGAAGAAATGAATTTGACAAGCACTATGGCAAAACCAAAGCCAGTGGAGCAGATAGAAATCAATAGCAAATGGATGGAGTATACTCCGCTTGAAAATAATCAGTCAAACACGAGTATGCTTACAAGCGTTAGAAACCTGTTTGAATTGGGAAATAGTACCAATTCCCATAACTCACATTGTCTTTCAGAAAGTGGCTCTCCACAAGAGATGCAGTCATGGTTGGTTTCGAGCGATTCCTCATCAAGTGTATCTCCCATGGGTCTTTGGCTTTCGTCTATCGGTTTACCTACTACAACAGTATCATTGTCCAACGGAATTTGGACTGAAACTGATTTTGGAAATACCGGTTGTGGTTCTTTAACAAATGATGGAAAATTGTTACTTGGAGTATCAAAATCGTAATTTTGTTTACATGATACATATAGCGAAATGGTAAGTACTAGTATATCGTGAAGAAACCATGGCAAGAAAGGCTATCACCGTTATGATTCTTTTTTTATGCATGATAATACAACCTGCTGTAGCAAATATATCTGCTCCAAATGACACGCAAGTAAACGGAAATTCAGTTTCAACCCTAAGCATAGACGGGTTTGTAACAACAAAATTCGCTAGTGTCGGTTCACAAGTAGACATCCAAGCTTACACTATTGGTCACAGCGATAATGCAATCGTTAGTGCAGATATAGTTCAATACGATATTAGCCCACTGGATTCGATAATGAACTCAGCCTTCCCCGGCGAAGGTAAGTTCCTTGACAGGGTGGTTTTGCAATCGAATGGATTACACGATAATGACTCATCAATAATGACATGGCAGGGAAGTTACACAATTCCAGTGACTTCCACTGGTGGCTTGTATGGAGCGAAAATCTTTGTCGAGGACGGAGATAGATATGCTGTTGATGACCCTACTCAAATAAGAGAAATCTTTAGAGTTGAATTTGAAAAGGTACTCTCAGCAATAGACACTGCGTGGGATACTGCTAATCCACTAGGAGAAATCGCAAATGAATTCACCGAGTTAGAAACAAAAGGAACATCCAACGGAGGATGGTCAAATTTCGTTGCTGTCGCAACCGATGGAAGTGGCGCTGGCGGTAGCAGGCAATTATGGAATTCAATGTTAGATGCAGGCCATAATCAATACAATATGTCTGCAGGGTCAAACTTCCTAGAGGCATTAATGGTAATGCTAGATTCAGATGATGCTGATGCTGGCATTCAATTTGTCGTAGGCTTGATGTCATACCTAGACAACCTTCCCCTACCAAGGTCTATGTATGACTTTGACGACTTATCTGAATACATTCAGACATTTGATGTGATTGAAAACCTAACAAGATTCGAAGGAACTGGTGATTTCGAAGCTGCTTACAACGCGCTCATTGGAAGCAATGAATGGGATAACCTTTCAGAGGCATTGGATAATCTTGCAGAGGGAATAAAACCGTTTGAATCAGCACAGACTTTAATGAGAAATATTGCATTGTTAGCGGTTTCAGACCATCCTCAAGCCATTGTTGAAGGGCTAACTGCTTGGGTACAGCCCCTGATTGATGGGGATTTTGAAAATATGACTCCTTTCCAACAATTTGTAGTTAGATTCGCTGAAATGGCTGGGGAAATAAACGGAGAAACCGACATACAAGATCTTGATGGCGATGATGTCCCTGATGTCATCAGATGGCAATACGAATACTTGCTAGACACCACTGAAGGACAAGCGTGGACTGCGAGAATGGAAAGTGACTCACCATGGGTAAACGATGCATTCGATGATTTCAACAACCTTCCAGAGGATATAATTCAACACGTATTCGATGCAATCGAACACCCGATTCTTGAACAAACTGGAGAAGTACTGGCCGAATTTGGCTCCTGGATGAACAACGCCTCTAGGTCAGAGATGAATTCGGAATGGCCGATGATGAGTGAAGACGATGAGGAGGATGGTGATGATTCAGATGGTGATGAGGGCCCACAGCAGGTAATCTTCGAAGAATTGTATCCAATGCGAACAACCGATTTTGACTCTCACTTACTAGAGGTCGGAATCAAACTAGAATTTGACCGAGCTTATTGTGAGGGAGAGACCAGCGATATTGATGAAGATACAGTAATTAGTATCGCAATGACAAACGACAGAGGATACCAAGTATCAACAGACCTTGTCCTTAGAGAAGAATGGAGTAGCGAATATGTTGGTGTTCTATTGGCACCAGCACTAGAAGACACAACTTGGACCCTTTCACAACCACTTGCCGCTTACGATAGCTGTGATATTGAAAGAGCCTACATAGAAGTCGACAGGTCGCTAAGACCATCTATGCTGTCTTCAATGGCGCTAGAAAATAATGATGAAACATTTGTCGTATCTGCTGTTGGTGTTCTTGTTGATCAAGGTGAGACTGGACAAGTTGGAACACCATTTACCGTTTCATCACAAACCTATGACTCATCTGGAATAATTTCAGATGCTGAAGCAGATATCGCTATATTGAGAATTTCTCCTCAACTGGGCCAATCTGCTGCAGAATCACTTTCACCTGTAGGAGAACATTTCGTTTACGTCCAAGATGGAAGTCTTACTGGAGAGTACACAGGAGATGATCTAGATGGAGATTTAACTATCCAATTGATGCAATTCGGCAACTATCGTGACAGAGATTACGACAGAAATCATCCACAATCATACTACATTGAGGATGTAGAAGTGTACTCGAATGGAAACTCTTGGGATGTAAGCAACTACCTCCCGTCTGAGCGCGGATTAGCTGATTTGTTAATTTCTGGAACTACAACAGAGGGCATTGAGTTCTCACATTTCAGACAAATTGCATTGCCCGGTGCATTAGGATGTGCTAGTACACAAGGTAATTCGAATGGTAATTATGTTGACATGGGTTATGAATACCGAAATTTCGAAAACGATATGCAAGGCTACGATAAGCCTGATTTGCAGTCTGTTAACATTCAGTGGGGAGATGGTGCATCCGAGGATTTCACAATAAACGACTGGGAAGATGATCCGAGTAGCTGGGCATCACATGAATACCAGAATTCAGGAACATATGGAATTGACATTACTTTCACAGATGAATTTGGTACACAGCATACGGACTCCACAACTTATGATACATATGATGGTTTTTGGCAGGAAGATTCTGAATCTGAAGATGGCGGATATTGGACTGGTTGGAAGGGTGGCTCAAACTGCTATCTAGAGTGGGATGAACAATCTACTCCTTCACCACAACTGATTGACACTTTCATTACTGACGGCCCATTTGAAGTTGTAACAGAGCAGATTATGTCTGTTGATTCTGAGGGAGTGGCAACACTGACTTTCACTCCAGAACACCCGGGTGTATATTTGACAATAGTTCAGTCTGAAGGTACCCTCGACTCTGGCGAGATAAAGACTGGAATTGGTCTTAACTTTGCATACATAACCAACGGCGAATTGCTTGTGTCTGGATTGGAACAAGTTACAACATTTGCAGGCCTTCCTGTGTATGTCGCAGACTCCTCGAATAACGGACTAAACACTATTACAATAGAACCAAGAAACATTGAGTATAGTGAATTCAATGCTACAATAGGTGTTGCTCCAATCAAATTAGACATTGCATTCCCAGACATAGACTGGGATAGTATTGGAGAGCCTGATCCTCAAACCCTAAACTTCCAAACAGGAGATACTTCAAGGAATCAGGAACTTAGATTTGAAGCCCCGATGTCATTACTTGGAATCGCTGTTCTAAATCCTGATGGCCAGATTATGGCAGAAGCCATTCACTTTGGAATCGTACTGAAAGACCCTAGCCAACTTGACATGATGGGATCACTTGGACCTGGCCAAACGACAAATATTGCATTAAACGCTGAAGATGGTGAAGCCAGCAGGATCTTCGCTGTTGCCGTTCCGAAGCTAGGTTTCGATCCAGCAAGCATAGATTTTGCCTCATTTACTTCGCTAGTTTACGAAGGAATCCGTGAAAATGTGGGTTGGGTTGCTGAGAATGAAAAATCAGAGCGAGTCTGTGAGGAAATCCAAATTGAACCAGACTATGAGAGCCAACAGTACAATCACATGATTTACTTGCAGCACAGGTACGATTCAGAATACAGGGTAATGGAGAATCTAATTGATACATCAAACGTAGTGCTTACCGACTCTGCTGGAAATGAAGTACAGCCAATTCAACAGATGGATTCCTCTGGAAACATGGTCGACTGGAAACAGTCTTGGGAAGGCTCAAGTGAAATGACTGGATTATTCAACTTAGATAGTGACGAGGAGTATACATTAACAACCAATACAGATGTAAACTCTGAATTTGAAATACGACCTTATGAATCCGACAGATTTGACAACTGCGACGCTAATCAACAAGTTAACCAAGATGATGCGTTTGCATTGTTCGATGAATTCTTTGCCGATGTCAATTCAATCGCTTGGGGAATAGGAAGCAGTGCTGACCTGACTCTGCCACACCTAGCTTCTCCAACAAGCAACTACACAGTATTAGCAATGGTACAACAGGGCACAGGAAGCACTGCAACCATTAGTGCTGCGATTGGATCCCAGATTGCTGAACCTAACCCTGAGCCTCTTGTGATGAAGAATATAACAATCGATTATATGCCGGAAAACCCATCCTCGGGTGACACTATGTTAATCACAATTACAGAGGAAGATACAGGTTTACCTGTTGATATGTTATCTGTAGTGGTCATAGAAGACGGTTTCACAATCGGAAGTGACTTGACCGATCAAAATGGTCAAACTGCCTTTGTACTGTTTGATGGAACATTCCTAATTAGGGCATCTGGTGGAATGTACAACGCTGTTGAGTTTACAATTACGGTAACACAAGATGGAAGTCAAGTCGAAGAGTCTCTTG
>MDTC01223630.1_pt1 | contig 10863 bp, 9 predicted proteins | sample 811181 | NCBI WGS metagenome assembly MDTC01 (sample SAMN05326644, study PRJNA326480) | marine metagenome | isolation source: seawater | place: Pacific Ocean: North | collected 2011 | reverse complement strand
TTAGGGTTATAAAAAATGAAATTGCGTGCTATGCCGGTATTCAAATCAGTAGAGTGAAGGTGCATAAAAAATCGATTTACAGAAAACACAATGTGGGAAACGGATTGAAGCACGAGCCAAATACCGTTTTGAATGTCCGCCCGACTAGTATGATACCCGCATATGTTCATCAGGTTGCCCTTCGCACCAGATTTTGGAACCGATCTCTTTTTAAGTGCCCACACTATAGGTTGAGATAATTTGAGGATGTATGAGTTTCTTGCGCTGGGCACAGCATTCCTTCGGGTGGTCACAAGATTAATTCACGCTGATTTAAGTCGGTCACTTGGTGGAGCTGCTTACAATCGCTTGCGGCTAACCATCATGGCATTTGTCATGCCAGCGGTTGCTTTTTTTTGGGGCGGATGGGAGACTGTTGATAGTTCAGCTGTGGTTCTTGTGATCCTATCGGGTCTTGTGGGGTTTTCCCTTGGTGATTCTGCAATGTTGATTTCGATGCAGTATCTTGGCCCTCGTCGGACGCAAGTTATTTACGCGTTTAAGGTACCAATGACGTTTGTGTTGGGAATTTTTCTATGAGCCTATGACCGAATTCGCCAACAATTTTGACCTTAAGGATTTGAAAGCCTGTACACTTTGTTCAGATCGGTTTGCCAATACCGCAACCGCGCATTCCCCAAGACCAGTGTTTCAAGGGGCAAGTTCAGCGCGTATTTTGCTTGCCGGACAAGCCCCCGGAATGCGGGTGCATGTAAGCGGCAAGCCATTCACAGATGCCTCTGGGGACCGTTTGCGCGATTGGATGGGCATTGAAGAAGTGGTGTTCTACGATCCTGAGCGCATTGCGATCATGCCAATGGCATTTTGCTTTCCAGGCTATGATGAAAAAGGCTCTGACTTGCCGCCTCCTCGCCTTTGCGCTGATGTTTGGAGACAGAAAATGTTGGCGCAGTTTCCAAATGTTTCTTTGGTAATAGCAATTGGAGGCTACGCCCAAAAATGGCATTTACAAAAACGGCAAACTGTTTCCGAAGTGATGCGCCAATGGCGCGATTATCTACCTGACGTTTTGCCCTTGCCCCACCCTTCTTGGCGCAATACTTCTTGGTTAAAGAAAAACCCTTGGTTTGAAGAAGAGTTGATACCAGTGCTACGGGAAAAAGTTCGAGCTTATTTGTAATGGATCCAAAGACACCTATAGATCGGGCCTATGCGGAAATGCAGACTGCTCCGGACGACGACGCAAAAAGGCTTCGGTTCTTTGAGCGTGTGGCGGATTCCGAATTATTTCTACTGCTTAGCAAAGAGCCTGAGGGAAATGATATCTTGCTTGAAGTATTTGCGCCTGAAGGAGGCGAGGTTGTTCTTGCTTTTGATACAGAAGATCGTCTTGTAGATTTTACTGGAAAGCCCTCTCCCTATGTAGCTTTGTCTGGCCGCTCACTCGTACAAATGCTTTGCAAAAAAGAGTTGGGTTTGGGGTTGAATTTGGGTATTTCCTCCTCGGACATCCTATTGACAAACGAAGCTCTGAACTGGCTTGCATCCATCCTTGATCAGAGCCCGGATGAAATAAAAGCCAAGCCTGTTGCTTTCAACGCCCCCAAAAATATACCTGAAATACTCCTTGCGGCATTGGATGCAAAGCTTGTCAGCGTTGTGGGTATGGTAGAGCAGGTCTGGTTGACAGGCGTCACCTATGACGATGGGCAGATGGGGCATATTTTGGGGTTTGTCGGGGCTAAGGAAGAAGCTGAGAAGGCTTTGGCTAAAGCAGCACACGAAGCTCTTACATTTTCGGGTCTAGAAGCCGGGACACTTGATGTGGGTTTTTTTGACCCCAACGAGCCAACAGTCGCTGCCATCGCTCGGTACGGCATTTCTTTTGAGCTTCCGCAAAAGCCCAAACAGGGCCTTAATCCACCTAAAGCGCCAGGTAGTGATCCTAATTTTCCACCCAAGCTAAAATAATCATTGCGCATTAGCACTTTCAGGTCACAATCCTAGAAAGTGGAGATGATGATGTTTCAAGTGAACCCCAAACGATTTCTAAAATCCCTGCACCAACTGCGAGAATTTGGTTCTTCGGGAGTGGGCAAAGGGGTTGTGCGTCCGGCTTTTAGTCCCCAAGACATCGCCGCACGAGATTGGATTGCACAGCAAATGCAAAGCGCAGGCTTGGATGCGCGGTTCGATCCGGTTGGAAATCTTTTTGGTCTTGCGCCTGAAAAAAGCCTTTTGCTGGGATCCCATACAGATAGCCAGCCAGAAGGCGGCTGGCTGGATGGCGCTTTGGGGGTTATGGCTGCGCTTGAAATCGCAAGGGCGAGTAAAGAGCAGGGTGGACCGCCAGTTTCGGTGGTCAATTTTCAAGACGAAGAGGGGCGCTTTGGTGTGACAACTGGCAGCGCGGTTTGGAGCGGCCAGCTTTCTTTGGAAAGCGCTGACCAACTTGTTGACCGGACTGGCATAAGCTTTTCTGACGCGCGCAAAACACTTGGGGATCGTTGTGGTGACTTTATCGATCCGCGCCATTTCAATGGATTTGTAGAAATGCATATCGAGCAAGGCCCGAGTTTAGATCGGGCATGGCAAAAAATTGGCGTTGTTACAGATATTGTTGGAATTCGGGACCTAAACATAACCTTCTGCGGGGCTCAAAACCACGCAGGCACCACCCCAATGGACGTACGGCAAGATGCATTTCAGGCGCTAGCCAAATTTAACCAACTGCTAAACGACCGTTTTAGAAATATAGTCACCCCTCAAACTGTTTGGACCATTGGGCATGTTGCCTTGCATCCAAATGCTGCCTCAATCGTTCCTGGCAGTGTTATGTTTTCGATGCAATGGAGAGATGGTGATGCGCATCGTTTACAGCAAATGGAAAATGTTGTTCGTGACACTGCCAGCGAAATTGCAAGAGATCAAAACATGGCACTGTCTTTTGGAACACTACGCGGACTTGATCCGGTTAAAATGGATGAAAAACTGCAGCAGGCATTAAAAGCAAGTGCAGGTGAAATAACTCCAAATGCATGGCGTAGTATGGTGTCTGGCGCTTTGCATGATGCGACAAATGTTGCCGAGCTTATGCCTACAGCAATGCTTTTTGTCCCTTCCATTAATGGGGTTAGCCATGACTTTTCTGAAGACACAGCAGAAGATGATCTGGTCACGGGTCTTAGGGTGTTAGCAAGGGCTGTTGATCAACGAACTTAAAATAATTTTTGCGTTGAAAGCTGCAAAGTGCGGCATCCATTCAAACGCTAACGCAAAATCAGTGCAAGGCCTATCTTTCCCAACGGACATCTCCAAGAAATATATATCCGGCACCATAGATTGTTTTGATAAGCTGTGGGTTTTTGGGATCTTCATTCAGCTTGGTGCGTAATCTGGAAATTCGAACATCCATTGCACGATCAAAACTTTCACCTGCGGCGCCGCCAAGAGTTTCTTGCATATGAGCACGACTTATCAATCGCTTTGGGCTTTCTAAAAATAAACGGAGTACTTCACCTTCGGCATGAGAAAATGGGGTTTCTTGCCCGCTATCATTTTCAAGCACATAACGATCAAAATGCGCAATCCAACCTTCAAACCGGGCGGTAGTGCTGGCGGTATTGGCTGATTTGTCTTTGCGCAGCCTTGCACGTATGCGGGCCACGACTTCACTGGGGTCAAAGGGTTTAATGATATAATCATCAGCTCCCAGTTCTAGGCCAGTCACCCGATCTTGGACCTGCGCACGACCTGAAATAATAATTACGATTGCACCCTGCTCTAATGCCAATTGGTGCACTAGTGTCAGCCCATCTCGGTCAGGAAGACCAAGATCAACAAGGCACACATCCGGTGTCGCTGTTCTTAATGATGCTTCAAATTCTGTGGCGCGAGCAAAGGCCATGGTTCTAAATCCCGCTTCGTTTAGCGCGCTCGCAAGCATTGAGCGGATTGCGGGCTCATCATCCAAAATTGTAACCAGTCGTTCAGTCATAAAGCGTGCCCGTTTTGTAAAATAAGTTTCAAGGTGGTGGCATCAAAGGGTTTCGGCAAGACCGTTCCTAGGCGCAAGGCATCTTGATGCAAATTATCTAATGCAGGGAGAGAGGTCATAAAGATTATAGGCGGTGCAGAACTGCTAAGATTGGTGGCCAGATCAACGCCTGTTTCTTGTCCTTCTAACCGCAGGTCGCACAAAATGAGTGATATTTCTGGCAGGCCTTTTATCAGGCTTTGTGCTTCTATGGCTGAATTTGCCTCTACGACTGCATGGCCTAACTCTGTGAGCATTAATCTGACATTGTCACGTAGGGCTGGATTGTCTTCAACCAAAAGAATCAAACCGGGTTTAGTCAGTTCAATCACATCGCGTTGAGGCAACCGCAGGACAACGCGTGCACCTGCATAGTTATTGTTCAAAATAACCTCACCACCTGACAGTTTGGCCATATCATAAACCATCGATAACCCAAGGCCGGTGCCTTCTGTACCTTTGGTGGTGTAAAATGGGTTCATTGCATTTTTTAGCGCATCTTGTGAAAATCCAGGCCCCGTGTCTGTAACAGTAAACTCAATCCATGTGTTTTTAATCTCTTGAGCACTGAGAGTTATTTTACCGCTACCTGCCAGTGCATCCCGGGCGTTGAGAATTAGGTTAAGCAAAGAATCCTGCAACATTCCGTTGTCCAAAAGGTAATTTTCGCTCGGCATGTCATTTTTGATAACCAGTTCAATATTTTGTGGCAGCGCTGACCTTGCTAGACTTGTTAGACGCTTAAAAAGAGTTGGAATATGAGTATCTTCTGGATTCAACTTTCGAGTGTCGGTCATATCTGCAATTGTATTAAGTAACGCTCCTCCGCGCGCAGCAGCATCCTTTGTCGCATCAATTAAATATTGAGCGTCTGGGTGCAAATCTAGTGTATCAAGACGGCTTTGCGCACCCATTATGATGGTCAGCAAATTGGAAAAATCATGAGCTAAGCCATTTGTCAGTTGGGCTGCCATTTGGCGTTTGCTTGCTTGTTGAAGGGCTGATCTAGCCTGTGTTTCTTCGGTAACATCCATAGATAAAATGTAGACCCCGACAATTTTGCTATTTTTTTCGTCTGGGGTTAATGCGGTCCGGATGCGCCGAGAGCTAAGATTGTCATTAAATTCGAAAACATTTGCTTCGCCCTGAAAAGCACGATTGAGTTTGCTCTTAAGTTGAGCATAGGCCTGTGCCCCAAGCGTTTCTGCAACGGTTCTTCCAATTATATCAGAGGGTCTTTCCGGCATCACAGAAGATAGCTTTCTGTTGGAATATGTATAGCGGCGGTCAAGATCTACATGCGCGATATGAGCTGGCATCATTTCAGTTGTTAGCCGCGTGCGTGCTTCGATCGCGGTTAATTCGCGCTTTGCTTGCTCAAGGGCTGCATTCGTGGCCTCTAGCTGACGGTTTTTTGTAGCCAGTTCTTCCGCATAGGATAATAATTGACCAGAGAGCTCTTCAGAATGGCCGCGCAGCATGTTTTCCTGACGTTTGATCCTGGTTATATCGGTGTAAACTGTGACCCACCCCCCTTGTGAAAGTGGTGCGCCCTCGACGCTGATGATCTGACCATTGGCCCTAACGCGTTCGACATAATGCGGCTCAAAAGCACGGGCTGTATCAATTTTTTCTTGAACAAATTTAGCTATGTCCCCGACATTGCCATATTCGCCATGCTCAACCAAATGTTGGATTGTATCTTTGAATTTGGCTCCCCGCGTTAAAAGATGCGAAGGTAAGTCAAACATCTCTCCAAACCGGCGATTGCAAACAACCAATTGAAGCTTGTCATCATAAATAGACATAGCTTGTTGAATCAAGTTCAAACCCGCTCTCGTCATTGCAGCTGTATTGCCGATGTCAGTGTCCATGCGAGACCTCCCCTTTATTGGCTAGCAAAGCAGACAGGTAACAGCTAGCAAAAGTAGCCCCTTGTAACAATTTGTAAGATTTCGGAAATCTTTCGGAAATCATTGGCAGTGACGCTTCCATTAAAATTATGTGCAAAATGCACAAATCAGGGAGGACAACATCGTTGTTAGAATCGTCTATGGGCGGTGATGGACTGCAGTCCATTCCAGCGCTTTTACGTCGCAATGCTAAAGCGATAGCGAATGCACCCGCCTATCGGGAAAAAGAGCTGGGGATTTGGCAAAGCTGGACGTGGTCTGAAGCGGAAAAGGAAATCACGGATCTTGCTCTTGGGTTTGCCGACCTAGGCGTTGGTCCGGGTGACTATATGGCAATTATAGGCCGGAATCGACCCTATCTATATTGGTCCATGATTGCTGCCCAAATGGTAGGCGCAACACCTGTTCCGCTGTATCAAGACGCGGTGGCCGAAGAAATGACTTATGTTCTATCGCATTGTGGCGCTCGCTTTGTAGTGGCCGGCGATCAAGAGCAAGTTGATAAAGTGTTGGAGATTCAGTCAGAGCTAGAAAGCTTTGAGCATATGATATACTTAGATTCGCGTGGTATGCGAAAGTATGATCATACCCGTCTTCATGCGTATGCCGATGTTCAAGCAAAGGGCCGCGCAGCAAGTGATCAGGCCAAAGCAAAGCTCGATAATGGCATTTCGGCACTGACCTACGATACAACCTGCGTCATGCTTTATACATCGGGTACGACCGGACGGCCCAAAGGCGTGGTTCTTTCGAATCGCAACATCATAGAAACAGCAAAATCTTCAAGTGAGTTTGATAAACTTGGTGCAAATGAAGAGGTGCTCGCCTATCTGCCAATGGCCTGGGTGGGTGATTTTATTTTCAGCATGGGCCAAGCTCCGTGGACTGGTTTTTGTGTGAACTGTCCCGAAAGTGCCCAAACCATGGCCACTGATTTGCGCGAAATTGGTCCGAGCTATTATTTTGCGCCTCCAAGGGTGTTTGAAAGCCAACTAACAACCGTCATGATACGGATGGAAGATGCTGGCCGCTTTAAAAAGGCATTATTCGATTACTTTATGGCGCATGCTGGTAAATTCGGATCAGCTATTTTGGATGGCAAGCAAGTGGGTATTTGGGATCGCATCAAATATTCCGTAGGCGAGATGCTCATATATGGTCCTTTGAAAAATACCTTGGGATTTTCAAACGTACGGGTCGGTTATACGGCAGGTGAAGCTATAGGTCCGGAAATTTTTGATTTCTATCGTTCGTTGGGCATCAATCTGAAACAGCTATATGGCCAAACTGAAGCAAGCGTTTTTATTACCCAACAACCAGACGGAGAAGTCCAGAGTGATACAGTTGGGGTGCCGAGCCCCAGCGTAGAGGTTAAAATAGGTGATAATGGCGAGGTGTATTATCGCAGTCCAGGTACATTTGTAGAGTACTACAAGAACCCGGAGAGCACTGCAGAAACCAAAGATCCCGAAGGATGGGTTGCCACAGGGGATGCGGGCTTTTTCGAGGAAAGTACTGGGCACCTTCGAATTATTGATAGGGCAAAAGATGTAGGCAAGTTGGCAGATGGTTCGATGTTTGCGCCTAAGTATGTGGAAAACAAACTAAAATTCTACCCCAGAATTCTGGAAGCTGTACTGTTTGGGGCAGGCAAAGATCGCTGCGTTGCGTTTATCAATATAGATTTAAATGCGGTGGGTAATTGGGCTGAACGCAACAACATTGCCTATTCAAGCTATCAAGAACTTGCGAGCCACCCAAAAGTTTTGACGGCCATAAAAACGCATGTCGAAGAAGTGAACCGATCTGTGGCGCAGGATACGATGTTATCTGGTTGTCAAATCCACAGGTTCTTAGTGCTGCACAAAGAACTGGATGCAGATGATGGCGAGCTTACGCGCACTCGAAAGGTACGCCGTAAGATTATCGGCGAAAAATTCGAAGATCTGGTAACGGCGCTCTATGACGGATCAAAAAGCGTCTACACCGAAACTGAGGTGACATATGAAGATGGTGGAAAAGGCAAAATAACCGCAACGCTAGAGATATGCGATGTGCCCGTAGCAACCGGGTCAACGACCATAGCAGCGGAATAGAGGGTGAGCAGGTGAACGATACAGCGACAAATTATGTCACAGAAGACGGCCGCACCATAGGTGGTGTGATCATGGAGATGAAGAACATCACTCTTAGATTTGGTGGTGTTGTTGCCATCAAAGATGCGTCGTTTGACATACACGAAGGAGAGATTCGCGCCATTATTGGCCCGAATGGTGCCGGCAAATCGTCCATGTTAAATGTGATTAACGGGTTTTATCACCCTCAAGAGGGAGAGGTTTGGTTTCGTGGAGAAAAGCGCCCCTCGATGAAGCCCTATGAAATAGCTGAGCAAGGCATTGCCCGGACTTTTCAAAATATTGCATTATTCCATGGTATGACAACTATTGAAAACGTGATGACTGGCCGTCAGTTAATGATGAAGAAGAACTTCTTTTGGCAAATGCTTCGCGTTGGACCAGCTTTAGACGAAGAAGTGGAACATCGGCGCAAGTGTGAAGAAATAATTGATTTTCTAGAAATTCAGGCGATTAGAAAGACACCGGTTGGCAGCCTGCCTTATGGTTTGCAAAAGCGGGTAGAGTTGGCGCGTGCGCTGGCCATGGAGCCGAAGCTGCTTTTGCTTGATGAACCGATGGCAGGAATGAACGTGGAAGAAAAGGAAGATATGTCCCGTTTTATTCTGGATGTAAATGAACAATATGGCACAACGATTGCTCTGATTGAACACGATATGAGCGTCGTGATGGATCTTGCCGATCGTGTGGTAGTTTTAGACTACGGAAAAATGCTGGCGGATGGCACACCAGATGAAGTTCAGAAAAATCAGGCAGTTATCGATGCATATCTGGGGGTAGAGCACTAATGGGCGATATAATTTATGGCATTTTCGCCGATCCATTTGTTCAGATGTGGCAAATGCCTGACTTTTTGATGCAAGTCCTATGGGAAGGCTTTGTCGCAGGCATTCTTTATGCGCTTATCGCACTAGGCTTTGTTCTTATTTTTAAAGCGTCTGGGATATTCAACTTCGCTCAGGGCATTATGGTTGTGTTTTCTGGCTTGACCCTTGTTGGATTGCATGAACTCGGGGTGCCAGCATGGTTGGCCCTATTATTGACGCTCGCCACTATGTATGCGCTGGCTTACTCTGTTGAGCGTTTGATTTTGCGAAATCTTGTCAATCAACCCGACATTATTTTGTTTATGGCGACAATTGGGCTTACGAATATTCTCATAGGGATGGGGCAATGGATATTTGGTGGTGAAACCAAAACCATGATCACCAAGGAATTGTTTCTGCCCAGCGGATCGTCTGTGTGGGAGCCGGGCGGAGGTTTGGTAATTTTCCAACACATAGACATCGCTGCCGCAGTGATTGCCGCGGTTCTCATCATCGGGTTGGCACTTTTTTTCTCAAAAACAAAGGTTGGCCGTGCTTTAAGAGCTGTTGCCGATGACCATCAGGCCTCATTGTCCGTCGGAATTTCCCTTAATCATATTTGGGTAATTACATGGTTTGCTGCAGGTATAGTTGCCTTGGTGACTGGAATTATGTGGGGCGCGCGTTCAGATGTAAGTTTCTCACTGCAGATTATTGCTCTTAAAGCGCTACCAGTTCTTGTTCTTGGGGGGTTCACATCTGTGCCCGGGGCAATTGTCGGAGGCTTAATCATCGGCATAGGCGAAAAAGTCTTTGAAATATACTGGGGCCCACTGTTTGGCTCGGGGGTTGAGGGCTGGTTCGCCTATGTGATTGCTCTTGTCTTCTTGCTGTACCGGCCACAAGGCCTGTTTGGCGAAAAAATTATCGAAAGGGTGTAGCCGATGTTTTACCGCGAAGCAGGCCAGTTCAAGGCAACCTATCAAGAAGATCTTCAAGCGTTTCCTATTCGTCAGGATAAAGTAGGCATAGGCATTTGGCTTGCCATCGCATATCTTTACATTCCGTTTTTCGGAATCCCGGGTTTGGAGTATGGGTTTGCACTAAACGCCATAATGATCCCGGTTTTAATTTTTACAATCACGACAATAGGATTGAATATCTTGGTCGGGTTTACGGGCCAAATCAGCCTTGGAACAGGTGCGTTTATGGGCGTTGGTGCGTATTCGTGTTATAAACTGACGACTTATTTCCCTGATATTAACATAATACTACTCATTTTCTTAAGTGGGTTTGTGTCAGCAGCTGTAGGAGCACTTTTTGGTTTGCCAAGCCTCAGGATCAAGGGATTTTACCTTGTTGTAACAACACTTGCAGCACAGTTTTTTCTCGAGTGGTGTTTTATCCGTATTCCTTGGCTGTACAACTTTAACCCGTCTGGTGCGATTGAGGTACCTCAACGCGAATTGTTCGGTGTCATCATCACGGGTGCTGCGGCCGAACCGGTTGCGCGGTATCTTGTCGTTTTGACGATCTTGATTGTGATGACAATCATTGCCGGAAATATCGTAAGAGGGCGAATAGGAAGAAGCTGGATGATGATACGCGATATGGACATCGCAGCTGAATTGATTGGGGTGCGGCCTTTGCGTGCAAAGCTCTCCGCATTTGCTGTTTCATCTTTCTTTTGTGGCGTTTCAGGCGCTTTGATGATTTTCTTGTGGCTTGGAGCAGCTGAGGTTGAAAGCTTCGATGTGAACCATTCATTTCTGTATCTCTTCATGGTGATTTTGGGGGGATTGGGCTCTATAACTGGCTCCTATATGGGGGCTGCCTTTATCTGGACTTTCCCGCTGATCTGTAAAGAGATTGGACGGGAAATGTTCGGTATCAACGCTGCCGTTATGGAGAACTTCTCGCTTGTTGCAATAGGTGTAATGATTGTCTTCATTCTGATTAAGGAACCACATGGG
>MDTC01113555.1_pt1 | contig 10863 bp, 5 predicted proteins | sample 811181 | NCBI WGS metagenome assembly MDTC01 (sample SAMN05326644, study PRJNA326480) | marine metagenome | isolation source: seawater | place: Pacific Ocean: North | collected 2011 | reverse complement strand
ATTGGTATACAATCTACTACCTATGTTCCACAATTGCGAATCAAAGATATGGATCGTGATCCTTCATTGATGAGTGAATCTGGTGGAAGGCATAAGCAACGCTGGGTCTACAGTGATGGTATTCAGTTAGATTACAGGAACGGAATTAGTCCTAGCTTTAGCGATTTGTCGGCACCATATTCCCAAGATGTTGAGGTCGCCTTCGTATTCCCTGGTGATACAGTCTCTATGGAAGGTCAATATGCTTACATTGATGGAATCAACAATGGAGTTTATGTCCTTCCTGAAGGTGAATTTACCCTTGAGGTCACACGACAAGAGGCAATGATGGACGGTAACAAGGGTTACCTTGCTTATCCAGCGGGAGGAGCTGATGGCTCAAGGACAGATGGTCCAACACTCCACACAATCGATGGTGGTGCGTTTAACATCAACATCACAGCACCGCCTCTATCAAACGAGTATGTGTACACGTTCAGGTTGGTCAATCTACCAGAGGGAGCAACAGATACAACAGCATCAATTTGTGACGGTAATAGCGCCTTTGGATGCGCATCATTCACAATTAAGGTTGATGGGCAAAAGCCAGAAATTGAAAAAGATTCATGGTCAGCAGCATCTGGATTAAGCCAAGAATCTCTGGGCAATACAATGCCATCCTCAACAATGCATTGTGTAGATGTACAGGCAATAGTTGAAGAGAACGCTGCGTTAATTGCTGGTGAAGTGAACCTAATGTGGTCTTTCTACACCGATGCAGATTCTAATCTGACATGGCCAGTTTACGGCCAGAGATTTGGTGCTGAACCACTGACCTACCCAATGGACTTGAAGATTCAAGGTGGCGACTATCTAGTAAGTGCGGAGTGTGTTGACTTGTGGCCAGATCCAGTGGACCCAACTCAGAACCAAATTACGAGTATAGACATCGTAATGTGGATTGAGGGTAGAGACTCTGCAGGTTGGACAATCGATGGCGGTGGACCGAATAGCGGAGGTGGTATCAGCTCAATTTATTCCGCAGATCCAGAGCACAACTCACAATACAGACTTGTGTATGAAGAAGCGAAATTCGATGTAATAGAGGTTAGAATGACTCCAAAGAGCCCTGCTGTTGGAGATATTCCTGAGCTTGAAATAACTATCAGAAACACCGGAACCAAAGATGGAAATGTGACTCTTGAGATTCAATCTGTTAAGGATGGAGGATTCCCAACTACAGAATTGACTTTCTCAACAGATGAAATTCCGCAAGGTGAGAGCCTAGACATTTTCGTAACAGATTTGGAGATATTTGCATCAGCAACTAGCGGGATGTATTTCCTAGTTGTCGAAGCTGAGTCAAATCAAATTCTGTGGAATGGCTCTGAGAACTCAAAGTCGTTTAATGTCGCAGAGGCAAGTGACGATGAAGGGTTCTTATCAGGCGCTGGCATGTTAATTGTAATCGGATTGGCAACACTGATTTTGATACTACTTGTTGTAGTTGTGATACTAGCCAGGAGAGATTCCGGTGATGGAACATATGAGTATGAATATGAGTATGAGGAAGAGGAGAAGTCCTATGCAGAAGTTCCAAGATCCGGACCGCCATCTGCGGGCCCACCTCCTGCATCAGCCCCAGCTGTAGATCCACTGATGGCAGCAGCTCTTGCAGAGTTCCCTCAGTGGGATCAGGCGACAATCCAAGGCTACTTTGACCAAGGATGGGACATTGATAGCTTGAGAGATTGGGTTAACAATAATCAGTGATTCAAGATGAACCTTGATTGGGAGGATATTCATTGGGAGGACCCCGATGGAGGTACTATCGTATTGCACGGCATATTGCCTACAGTAGTATTACCCAATGGTATGCGCCCAAGATTAACTTGGCACGGTCTTGGGATAATGGGGTCATCTGAAGAAATAGATGTATGGGCAGAAGAGGAAAAATCCGAAAAAGAGGACCCTGGGATTAATCTTGACAGCGCAATATTGAATGGTGGATTAGACAGTCTTTACTTAGAAATGCTGACATGGGTCGAAGAATTACAAGTTGGTAAATTCCCAGACCCAGAGCCAAGACGTTTGCATAAAGCGGCAGTAAATCACCAACGTCCGGTGTTTTTTGCTGAGCCCGATATGGATGATGAACTGTGGGCCGAATATCTTGGAAGAGAAGCAAAAGCAATGACAAAGCCGTGGAAATTATTTCGAATAGTTTTCACATCGCGCAGGTGGAGAAAAACGATCAAGAAAATGAGGAAAAATGTCGTTGAACAACCACCAAGAGAACCTGATGGTCTGCAGGCTGCTAGTGCCTTGGCAGCTACTTGGTGGTCTTTAAATCGTGAAAATTCTGATGCCGAACTAAGCGCAGAAAAGGACAGCAGATTTGCTGCAAGACTCCGAGGAGGTCTTGCAAAACTAAGACAAGACCATGGCTCAGAAGCAGTTCTTCTAGTTCCAATTCAACAGGCTTGGAGAGAATCAATGCTAAATGCACTGAATTCAAACCCAAAACCAGAGGAGAGTTCATCACTTGTTGTTGCCTCGGGGGTAGAGGAGGAGTAATCATGAGCCGTGCAGCGAACATGGAAGTCCGTGTTGAAAATCTTCTTGTTAGGTTCAAACCAACACCTCCAGTTGACCTAGAAGAGGCCGTTGAAAGGCTAGGTGGAGTAGTCAACGGAGATGTCATAATCAAGATGCTAGATGCGCCACGTGCAACACTAATTATCGACTCAGAAGGACGTATCATTGTTCATGGCACGCACAGAATTGAGGCTGCCCGTGCCGCTGCAAAAGAAATGTTGCTAAGAATGGGGAGAGATGACTCTGGTTTGGTTACAGAGTTGGGCCCGATCGTGGCCTCGTTCAATTTTGGCGAAGAAATTCCTATTCACAACATCAAGATGAATTTAGGTAGTGGCACATCATCAATTGATGAAAGACTTGGATGTCTTAGACTAAACGACACAAGACATGACCTAGAGTTACTAATCTGGGAAAATGGTAGGTGCGTCGCTCTAAATGCTAGGCATCCGAACATGGTTGCAATGTCAGCTGTTCATTGGAAAGCAAAATTTGCTGACAAGAAATCCTTGAAGGCGTGAGATGATGGATTGGAAAGGCCCAATCCTAGATGATCATTTTCATCTTAACAGAAATGGTCGTTTTTTAGATGCTGTAAGGGATTTCAAAAGAGTTGGAGGGACAGATTTAGTCCTAGTCCATTGTCCGGATTTTTCTAACCCTCCAACAACCAGAGAAGGGCACAAACAAGCATATGCTGACACCGTCTCGATGTCAGAACAGGTCCGAGAGTTGGGCATAGGCGTTCGAGTTATATTAGGTCCTCACCCAGCAGCATTCGCACATCAATTTGAAACATTACAAGACCGAGCAGAAGAAAACTACTGGGATAGTATTGAAACAGCGCTTGAATATGTGCATGAGGGAAAAGCACACGGAATTGGAGAGGTTGGCAGACCTCACTGGAAGGTATCTGATGAGATATGGGAGCGCTCAAACTCATTACTACTAGAGACAATGAAAATGGCTGCAAAAGAAAGTATACCTCTCCAACTACACGTTGAAGGAGAATCTGATGAAACATATCCAGACCTAGCAGTCATGGCTGATAAAGCAGGATTAGATAGGAAAAAACTGGTTAGACATTATGCTCCCCCGAGAGTAGATTCCTCTTACACTTTGGGCATAACTCCAAGCGTTTTAGCCGGTAGCGGTTCAATCGATCAACTCATGAAGACATTTGAACAATCATCAAATGGATTCATGTTGGAAACAGACTATATGGACGACCCAAAAAGACCTGGAGCTGTTTTGGGGCCAAAGACAGTACCAAAACGTACTAAACAACTTCTAGCAGCAGGTCTTGACGAAGAAGTTCTCTATCACACACATGTTGACTTACCTGAGCAAATTTACGGTTCGATTTAACCAAGACTTCATGACCTTGGATACTCTCGCAGGGACTGGTGGAAACATGAAGAGAGCGATACTAATCTCTGTTATCATGTTGTTCTTACTCGTTCCAATTAATGCACAAGCACAAGGTGCACCAATCGGAGTTGAAGTTGATTGCGACCAATCTACAATCAATATCAATGTGCATCCTGAACAAAATGAACCAGTTAGCGTAATGTGTACTGTTACAAACACAGGCTCCTTCTCCCAAGATGTTACTATCGAGAGTGAAGTAGAAGGAAATGATTTCTCATTATCACTCTCTGAAGACTCCTTTGACAAGATGGCTGCGGGCGATGAAGAGACATTCATGGCGACCTTTGCTGCTTCACCCAGAATCGCTGTAATCAGTGAAGATTTTACTATCACTGCAAGGGTTACTAACTGGGGCATGGAGCCTGTAATGGTTCCATGGGGTCAAATGAATTCAACAGGAGAAATTGGCGGAACAGTCAACTCAATGCCGTATTCAAGAATGGATCTTGAAGTATCAAACCCATCTACAAGAAATATCGAGGTTTCGGAAGAAGCAACTATACAATTTACAATTTTTAACGATGGAAATCGAATAGATAATCTCGAGGTAGAGGTACTCAACCAACAAGAAATTGAAGATGCAGGCTTCAAATTTGTATCAGACCCGTTCTTCAGGGCGACAGTAAACCCCGGCTCCTCATCGGATCAAGGAAACATTGTTATTGAAGCTCCATCAAGTGCTTCCAGCGAAATTTCGGTTCAGGTCGAACTTAGAGCATATTCCAAACTAGACACCTCAGCAGAAGCTAGCGAAGTTTCGATCAGAGTGGTTGTTGCACCATCCAGCGGAGGCGGTGGCTCGATCGGTTTGAATGATTTTGACACAATGGATCAGGATAGTATAGCTATGATTGGAATGGCAGGCGGAGGGCTAATCGGCGTTATTTTCCTGCTTGTAATAATCTCTAGACTAACCAAGAAGGCAGGTAAGCAGAAAATCGCCGCTAAAGAAGCAAAGCGACAAGCCAAGGCTGACAGAAAAGCATCTAAGAGAAAGAAGAAATCTAAGGTAGTTGAAGAGGAAATTGAAGACGATTTTGATTTCGATGATTTAGATGACTTCGATGATGACTTTGATTTTGATGATTTGTGACGGTTTTTGGTTACAAACTGGAGAATTAAATTCACTTCATTAATCGCTTTCTAGCATACTTTTTGCATGGTAACAGTCATAGGCGTAATGGCTAGGGAAACACCTACCCTAAGGGTAGGTGCTAATCATGCTTGGTTTACAAGGTAAAGTTGCATTCATTTTCGGAGTGGCAAGTGAAGACTCCATTGCTTGGGCTATTTGCCAGAGTTTGGCAGAGGCAGGGGTGACTCTGTACTTGGGTTATCAGAAAAGATTCATGTCAAGAGTCTTTCAGTTGAAAGATAAATTGCCAGCCATAGCGGGATTCTATCCTCTAGATGTCGCAACAGATGCAGATACCAAGGAATTTTTCGATGCATTTAGCAAAGATAATCCAGGTATGAAAGCCGACATAATGGTCCATGCTATCGGGTTTGCACCAAGAGAATGTTTTGATAGACCAATCCTCTTTGTTGACGATGCAAGTATCAATACTGCCTACACAATTTCTGCAAACTCACTGCAGAGGTGTTTGAAGTTCGGTCTCCCATACCTAAATCCAGGTTCTTCAACAATCACTCTAACATATGCTGCATCGACTAGGCACGTGCCTTCTTATGGAATCATGAGCATGGCAAAAGCAGCACTTGAGTGTTGGACTAGAGAATTGGCATGTCATCTCGGACCTGAGGGGCATAGAGTAAATTCAATCTCAAGTGGTCCCATACGCACTATTGCTGCAAGTGGGATACCTGGTTTTGAGAATATCCTCGATCATGTGGCTGATAATGCACCTCTTCGTAGAAATGTTACTCAGTCAGATGTAGCAGGTTGCACGACTTGGCTAGCATCCTCACTATCTTCGGGAGTTACTGGTCAATGTATTCATGTCGATGCTGGGTATTCAATCACAATGGTGCCTCCAAGTATAATGGGTGAGTGAATATGACAATCAAGACTGCAAATGGCAAGGAAGTCGATGGTCTCAATCAAGCTCCATTCGAGCCTATTGCTGTCATTGGAATGGCTGCCCTTATGCCAGATGCAGAATCGATTGAGGAATTTTGGCAGAATATTATTGATGCACATGTTTCGATTAAAGAAGTCCCAAAGGAAAGATGGGACCCTGATATTTACTGGGAGAATGGTGCACCTGGAAATGTAACAGAAGGAAAGACTTACTCAAAAATCGGTGCCTTTGTTGAAGGCTATGAGTTTGATTGGAGAAGATGGAGACAGCCACCTGGCTCATTGCCTCAAATCGATCCATGCCAGTTATGGGCAGTAACCGTATCAGCAGACGCCATTGATGACGCAGGCTATGGTGAAGGTGGAAAAACTCTGGACAGGGCAAGAACTGGTGTAGTTTTTGCTAACGCTCTTGGTGGTGAAAATCGCTCAGAATCGAATCTCAGAGTCTTCAGTGCGGAGTTACGTCAAATCGCAATTGATAGCGGTGCGACACCGGAACAAGCTGACGCTATGGTTGAGAAGGTGTGTGAAGGGACGCCGAGAATAGACGAGGATACAATGCCTGGAGAACTGGCAAATGTAGTCAGCGGAAGAGTGGCAAATCTACTTGATTTACAGGGTCCAAACTACTCCACAGATGCGGCATGCGCATCTTCTATGGCGGCCTTATTGGATGCATGCAGACTTCTTCAAACTAGACAAGTAGATACTATGCTTGCAGGTGCAACAGACCGTTGCATGGAGGCTCCTACTTATGCAAAATTTAGTGCGATTGGTGCATTATCACCATCACACTCAACTCCATTTGACGCTAGAGCAAACGGATTTGTAATGGGAGAGGGAGCAGGTGTTTTACTTCTCAAGAGATTATCCGATGCAATGGCTGATGGCGATGATGTCAAAGCCGTTATCAGAGGGGTTGGCGGTTCATCAGATGGAAGAGGAAAAGGTATCACGGCTCCAAGCCAGAGAGGTCAGGTACAAGCCGTTAGTAGAGCATATTCGCAAGCAGAATATGCTCCATCTTCTGTAGAACTCGTTGAGGCTCATGGGACTTCAACCAAGGTTGGAGATGCTACTGAATTGTCGACACTTTCCCTTCTGTGGACTGGGCTAGACGGAGGAGATCACATCGCAGTTGGATCTGTCAAGAGCCAAATTGGTCATCTTAAGGCCGCTGCAGGAATTGCTGGAATAATGAAAGCGGCAAACGCACTCTATCACAAAACAATCCCTCCTAGTGCTGGCTTCATTACCCCTAACCCAACTGTTGAGTGGCAGGAGATTCCGTTCTTTGTACCGACAGAGGCTAGAGATTGGCCAGAACCAACCAATCACCCAAGGAGGGCTGGAGTCTCAGCGTTTGGATTTGGAGGCACAAATTTTCACGTTGCGATCGAAGGATTCGACCATGACTATCACACGAATTTAGTTGAACAGTGGAAAGGGCGTTGGGAAGCATATTCTGGAAAAGAAATGGAATCTGAATTAACACCCTCAATGACACACGACGAGATTAAATCAGTTGAAGGTGGAATTTTGCTTATCTCAGGTAGCGATATCCATGCTGTGAAGTCCAAACTAGAGAGTGTAGTATTCTCTGGCTCGAATTTCGATGATGATCCAAACGGAATGAGACTCTCATTCACACTCCCTAAACATTGGTCATTTAGCGTATCCGATAATGTCCGATTGGCATTAATCGCTACAAGTTGGCAGGAATTCGAGAAGAGACACTCTCTCGCATTGAAGGCCATGATTGATGAAGATAAATGGGGATTCTTGATGTCCCAAGGAATTCTGATAAGTTCCGACCCAGCACTACCACCTGAAGCAAAAGTAGCACACATGTATCCGGGACAAGGCAGTCAGTATGTTGGAATGACAAATGACCTGAACTCGAGGTACACAGGAGTTGGTGATGTTTGGAAAAAAGCAGATATCACAATGGTTGATGTTCTTGATGGAGAAACTCTCTCTTCCTTTGTACTTAGAGAGGGTTTAACAGACGAGGAGAAGAAAGAAGCAGAGCACAAACTCAAGCAAACTGAATACACACAGCCCGCAATGCTTACTGCAGATCTAGCAATCGAAGCCGCATTAAACGCTCATGGCCATATGCCTGATATGGTTGCAGGACATAGTTTAGGTGAGTACGCTGCTTTGATGAGCGCAGGAATACTTGACATGGATGGAGCCCTAAGAGCAGCTGCTGCCAGAGGCACTGAAATGGGCAGCGTTGAGATAGAAGATAAGGGCCTGATGGCGAGCGTATCTGCGCCATATGATCGAATTGCGGAGATTATCGAGGACATAGATGGTTACGTAATTGCTGCAAACAAGAACTCTCCGAAAATGACAGTTATTGCTGGAGAAACTGCTCCGGTAAAAGAGGCAATGTCTCGGTTTGAGTCCGAAGGGTTCCAGTGTGTCGCATTAGCAACCAGTCATGCCTTCCACTCACGTATTGTCGCACCTGCAAATGAACCGCTTCGTAGATTTTTAGAAAGCCTCGACATTAGGTGGCCAAGAATTCCAATTACTAGCAATGTGGATGGCGGTTGGTATCCTATGGATAATAGTGGGGATGCCAAAGAAGCAATTTTGTCTAAATTAGCGCCTCAGATGGCATCAAGCGTTGAGTGGACCTCACAAATTAATTCAATGTTTGAAGCAGGTGCAAGATTGTTCCTTGAGGTAGGTCCCAAAAGGGCGTTAACAGTTTTTGCTTCACAAATCCTTGAAGGAAAACAAGCATTACCTGTGATGACTAACCATCCCAAGGCAGGCGGGATTGCAACATTTTTGTCAGCACTTGGCACGCTTGCTTTGGCTGGTAGAGTTCCTGATTGGCCTGACAAAAATAGCCCACATCTTACTGAGGGATTCCGAGCAGGCCCAATTGAATCAAAGGCAAAGACTCGGATTCCAACTCAATCTCTCAAGCAAAGAAGCAGACCATTACCCAGCAAAGGAGGCGAAGCTCCTGCTCAAGTAATGTCAAACTCAACACAAGCATATGTAGATCCAGATGCAGCAAAGAAAGCGCTAGTGGGTAATTTAATATCTGCTCAAACAGGATATCCAGCAAAATTCTGTCAAGGAAATGTCGACATGCGTGTAGTTCTAGGAATGAGCGATGAACAGATCCAGAGTGTTGTCACAACTGTTCATGCTAAGTGCAGCACAGACTCAGACTGGGATATCTCAGTCGCAAAGACTCCTGCTGATATTACAAGGTGGATAATCGATACTCCAAAACAAGGTAATAATTCGAACAGAGCAACAAAATTCGACGATAGAGGTGATGACCCATACGTAATCACCGGAATATCCCTTGGTCTTCCTGGAGGAGAGCGAGTATTCGATGAAGGTAACTTCGAGAAGTTAGTGCGCGGAGAAACCTGCATCTCCGAGGTCACAGATGATTACAAACAAAGGTTGCTTGACAAAAACATAGTCCGTTTAATCAAGGGTAGAGATGGCAGCGTTGGCATGGAAGCTGCTAAGGAATTTGGAGATATTCCTCAGTTAGCCGGCATCAAATCTGCATTCGACCCCACCGAAGAGTTTGGAATTGATGCCAAGATTGCTGCAGCTTGGGATATAACGACACAACTTGCTTGCGCTGCAGGGCTGATTGCATTAAAGGATGCAGGAATTCCCCTAACTCCGGTTGAACAAGTTGGAAAGGGCGGTCTCAGATTAATACGGTCATGGCAAATGCCATCCGCATACAGAGAGAGAACAGGGGTTGTGTTTGCATCTTGTTTTTCAGGACATCAAATGGCTGCTAAGCATGCGAAAGTAAACGGTGATGATGGAGAGGGGAGATTCGATAGAAGATACTTGTTCCAAATACTGAACATGGGTCATTCTCAGTTCGCTCAACACGTCGGGATTCGAGGTCCGAACACAACAATCAACCTAGCTTGCGCCTCAGCAACAGCTGCATTCGGCGTAGCAGAGGATTGGCTTGCGAACGATCGGTGTGACAGAGTTGTGATTATCTCAGCAGACGATGTCACTGGTGATGATTTGTGGGATTGGATTGGTTCAGGATTTGCTGCTAGTGGTGCAGCTGCTACGAGTAATGTGATAGAAGATACAGCAATCCCATTCGATAAGCGAAGAAACGGACTTATTTTGGGAATGGGCGCTGCTGCATTCGTCGTTGAGCGAAAATCAGAATCTGACGCTAGAGGTGTTCAACCTATGGCAGAATTACTTGGAACAAAGATAGCAAATTCAGCATTCCACGGAACAAGGCTAGATGTTGATCATGTCGCACAAACCGTTGATGATTTCATAACAGAAATGGAAAACCGCTGGAGCCTCAATCGACATGAAATAGCACCAAATACAGTCTTCTTTTCTCACGAAACGTTTACTCCCGCCAGAGGAGGTTCTGCTCAGGCTGAAGTTAAAGCGCTTAGAGATACTTTTGGAGCCAGCACAGATTCTCTTGTCATTGCGAATACGAAAGGCTTCACAGGACATCCTATGGGTGTTGGTATAGAAGATGCATCGATGTTTTATGGACTAATGACAGGAAGAATACCGCCAATTGCTAACCATAAAGTGCAGGATGAAGAGTTAGGTAATCTCAATCTATCCAAAGGTGGAGATTACCCCAATTTGCGTTATGGAATTAGATTTGCAGCAGGTTTTGGCAGCCAAATAGGTCTTTCATTAGTCAGAAAGTTCGATCAGCAGGGAGACAGAATTGACAAGAAAAAATTGCTAACTTGGAATCAAAGCCAAGCTGGTACAGATAATCTAGAATTAAGAATACTCGAAAATAAATTGGT
>MDTC01006607.1_pt1 | contig 10863 bp, 9 predicted proteins | sample 811181 | NCBI WGS metagenome assembly MDTC01 (sample SAMN05326644, study PRJNA326480) | marine metagenome | isolation source: seawater | place: Pacific Ocean: North | collected 2011 | reverse complement strand
CCAGAGTTCACCCAAATAGACATAGAAATGTCTTTTATAGATGAGGAAGATATATTTAATCAAATGGAAGAATTAACACGATATATATTCAAAACTGTATCCAAAATTAATTTACCTCAGACCTTTCCAAGAATCACTTATCAAGAGGCAATGGAAACATATGGTTCTGATAAACCCGATACAAGGTATGGCCTCAAACTAGTTGATCTTAAAAATTATACGGATATTTCGGATTTCAAAGTATTTAGAGCCGTAGAAAGAGTCAAAGGGATCATTGTAAATGGTGGTGAAAAATATTCAAGAAAAATGATTGATGAGTTAACTGATTTCATTAAAAAATACAAGGCTAAAGGACTGGCGTGGATGAGATTAAAAGGTGGTGGTTTTGAAGGTGGGGTGTCAAAATTTTTTTCCGTTGAATTGCAAGAACGAATGAAGAATGAACTGGATATTAAAGATGGTGACATCCTTTTTATGGTTGGAGATAAATCAAAAATTGTATTAAATGCTCTTGGGCACTTAAGAACTGAAATTGCCAAAAGAGATGATTTAATCAACCCAAGCAAATACTATCCTATATGGGTGACAGAGTTTCCTATGTTTGAATATGAAGCGGAAAATAGCCGCTATTTGGCAATACATCATCCATTTACTGCTCCAAGGATGGAAGACATTAGTTTGCTAGATACTGAGCCTTCCAAAGCGCTTAGTAGAGGTTATGATTTAACAATGAACGGATATGAAATTGCTGGCGGATCTATTAGAATACATTCATCAGGGGTACAAGAAAAGGTATTTTCATTGCTAGGCTTGAGTAAAAAAGATGCAGTGGATAAATTTGGATTTTTAGTTGAAGCGTTATCATATGGAGCTCCACCGCACGGTGGTATAGCATTTGGATTTGATAGGCTTGTTATGTTACTTGCGGGCACAGAAAATATTCGTGATGTAATTGCTTTTCCAAAAACTACTTCAGCAGCATCATTGATGGACAAAAGCCCTAGCCGGGTTAGCGATACTCAATTAGAAGAATTAGGAATTACAATTAAAAAGCGCTAAAAATAAAAAGTTATCCCTTTATATATTTAGGATTTATAAGAATTAAAAAAATATAAGATGCCAACCCAACTGAATTGAAAACCATACACATTACCATTATTTGATAACTGGCAGCTGTTAAAGGTGGAGTTCCAGACAGGATTTGTCCTGTCATCATTCCCGGTAATGCAACTAGTCCAACAGCAAATAGAGAATTTATAGTTGGAATTAAAGATGCTTTAAACGCAGCTCTTTTTGCATCTTTATAATCAATGCCATTATCAGTTTCTGCTTGTAATCTTTCAGCCGCAAGACTTACTCCATTCATTGCACTGGAAAAAATCATCCCTGCTAATGGAATCATAAATCTAGGCATATACCAAGGATCTAAATGCAATATTAATTGTGTGACAATAAATAAAACTATACCGCCTCCAAGTGAGATCGCAATAATAGCATACTTTAATAAGTTAATTCTTTTTTTGTTTAAAATTTTTAATGCAATCCAACTTGCTATTAAAACCATTGATATTAAAAAACATAAAACTATAGTTGAGCTATTTGAATTGAAAACATAAGATAGAAAATATCCCATCATAATTAATTGCCCTAACATTCTTGCAAGAGCATATAAAGAGTTTTTCCATTCAAGAGACCAAGAATAAATAATTAAAGATACTATTCCTGCAGGAAAAAAAAGGATTAACAGTCTTGAAAATGGAATAGCGGTTATTGTTTCATCCATTAAGCGATAAATCTATAACTTGATACCATAACTAAATAAAATCAATATTGTTAGTATGTAGAAAATAATGGTTAGAATTATTGCAATTATTAAACTAGTCCAAAAATTTAAACCAGCATTTAATAGAAGAGGGAAAGATATAAAAAGCATTAACGAGGGGATAACCATCCAGAAGATACTATTTGACAGATTTTTAATTTGCTCAATATCTTTAGATTCAAGGTAAATCCATATCAAAGATAAAACAGAGATAATAGGAACGGACGCTATTAAACTACCGAAAAAACTACTCTTTTTTGAAACTTCAGAAATCAAAGCAATTATCAATGAAGATATTAACAATTTGAATAAAATGTATTTCATTCTCGTTTACTTTCAAATTTTTTTCAATCAAGAAAAAAGAATTTTATATATCAACGCCTTTATATAATATATCATGATAATTCTCATAATCACTAACGACTTCATTTAAATAGAATAGCGTTTTTTGTAGTTTTTAGTTTATTCAAAAAGAATGGATTCATTTTCTAAAAGAGCTTTAGCTTTTTTTTGATAAAAAAAGTTGTCAGCCATAATTTCAGGGTGTTCATTTAGATCGGCTTCGACGATGTTTTTTAGTATATTGTGGAAATCCTCCCTTTTACCTGCTTTTTGGTAATAAAATTGTGCCATTAATACCTTATTTCCAAAATATTCTGGATTTGCAGCTACCGCCTGATCAAAATATGTTTTCGATTGAGATAGCTCAATTCCGGGAATCCGCGTATATAATGATCCAAAAAATCTGTATGGACCACTAAAGTAAAACCCAGGGTCAAGACTAATTATTCTATGCATTATTACTTCTAATAATTCCCTATGTTTAATCCTAACTAAAACAGGTTGGTTGTTCAAATACATACCTAAATTGATTCCCCACCAGTACAACCCTGGCACTGTGGATAGTGGAGCATCTGCAATTGCTGACAATAATTTAAAGCTACTATCACCTTCAGATTTATTATATATTGGAATAAAATCTTCATGGTTCATAATAGCTTTTCTACATGACTGACTACCAATTAAATATAATGAGTCTTGAATTTTTAGATTATTTTCAAAAAAATATCCTTTTGTAAAAGTGATTTGGCTATATAAAATAGATAAATTAAAATCATGTTCGCGCTGTTTGTATGCAAGGCTAATAAAATGCTTAGCTTTATCAAAGGCTAATGGATCTATTCTTTGATCCCATAATAAATTACCTTGTTTGATTAAATAATCAACACTCTGAACTTTTGCATTTGAATAAATAGTGCTTTTTGCACAGTTTATACCGATTCCAAACAGAAAGTAAAGTGATAACACATATAATATATGTTTAAAGTAAAATATAATTATTGAACCTAATTTTTAGGTATGAAATTAAAAGATAAATAGAATTTTGGAAAAGATCATTGATATTAAAACCATAGACCCAATTTCTATATTAGGTATTGCAGATTGCAACTTAAAACTTGTTCAATCAGAAATTCCTATAAGCATTGTGGTTAGGGGTCAAAAACTTAAAATCATAGGCGGAAAGGATAATGTGAAACAAGCAGGTCAAATCCTTTTTGAAATGATAGAAACATTAAATAGTAAAGGTAGTTTGCATAAAGATGATGTAAGAAATCTTATTTCAATGATAAAGATGAATGTTAATAAAAATGGTAGAAAAAGAATTAACTATCACGATAAAATATGTTTTTCTAAAAAAGGTATTATTAAAACTAAAACAGATGGGCAAATAAAATATTTTAAGACAGTTAATAAGAACGATGTAGTTTTTTGTAATGGTCCGGCGGGAACTGGCAAAACTTTTTTAGCTGTATGCTTTGCAATTTCAGCTTTAGAAAATAATTTAATTGATAAAATTATCTTATGTAGACCTGCAGTTGAAGCAGGGGAAAACCTAGGTTTTTTACCTGGAGATCTTAAAGATAAGGTTGATCCGTATTTAGCGCCGCTATATGATGCATTGCGTATCGTATTTGATGAAAAAAAACTAATTAGGCTGCTAGAAACTAAAACAATTGAGATAGTTCCATTAGCATATATGAGAGGTAGAACACTTGATAATTCTTTTATGATTTTGGATGAAGCCCAAAATGCAACAATTACACAAATGAAAATGTTTTTAACCCGCTTGGGAGTTGGATCAAAATCTATTATTACAGGGGATATTACTCAAATAGATCTATCCTCTAAGCAAGAATCGGGTCTTGTTCAGGTGGTAGAGGTTCTAAAAGGAATAAAAGGTATTGGATTTGTTAAATTAACTCAAGATGATGTTGTTAGACATCACCTTGTAAAAAAAATTATAGAAGCTTACGATAGATTTTGATTAATTAAATGTGCAAATTCTCCCAATAAATAACCAGATTTATTACAAATACATTTAAATAAAAAAATTATAAAATAATGAGTTCATTTTCAGTAATTCTAAAAGCTAGACGTACTCCTATTGGATCCTTTCTAGGCAATTTTTCATCTCTCTCAGCTTCTGATTTAGCCTCATTTGTTATAAAAGATATTCTTAAAGATAAAAGATTAAATCCAAATGTGATTAATGAAATTATTCTTGGCAATGTTTTATCCGCAGGGCAAGGTCAAGCACCTGCTAGACAAGCTGCTCTTAAAGGAGGATGTACAGATTCTATTGAAGCACTCACAATAAATAAAATGTGTGGATCTGGTTTAAAGGCAGTAATGTTGGCAGACCAGACTCTTAGGGCTGGAGATTCAGATATAATTCTTGCAGGAGGCATGGAGAGTATGTCTAATACTCCTCACTTACATATCAATTCTAGAAAAGAAACTAAATTAGGCCACTTTGAATTAATTGATAGCCTAGTCCATGATGGATTGTGGGATGTATATACTCAGCAGCATATGGGAAGCTGTGCAGAATTATTGGTGACTGATCGTAATTATAGTAGAGAAGATCAAGATAAATTTGCTATTCAATCTTATTCAAAAGCATATAAAGCATATGAGAAAAATTTACTTGAAAATGAAGTTGTACCAATATCAATTTGTAATTCAAAAGGCGAAAATATTCTTATTTCAAAAGATGAAGAGCCATTCAAAGCAAAAATAGGTAAGGTCCCTCATCTGAAACCTGCTTTTAAAAAAGGAGGAACTATAACTGCTGCAAATGCCTCTAAATTGAACGATGGTGCCGCTGTTCTACTAATCACAAATGAATACGAAGCAAAAAAATTAGGAATAAAGCCTTTAGCAAAGATTTTAGCTCATGCATCAGTGGCTCATGAACCAGAAAGATTTACCTCTGCACCTGGTAAGGCAATTAAAAAAGTATTATCAAAAGCAAATTTATCAATAGACAGTATTGATTTATGGGAAGTAAATGAAGCTTTTGCCGCTGTTGCAATGGCCGTGATAGATGATTTTAGAATTCCTACAGAAAGAATAAATATTTATGGAGGTGCTGTTGCTTTAGGACACCCGATAGGCGCGTCAGGAGCAAGAATTCTAACCACCTTATTAACGGGAATGAAAAATAAAAAAGCTAAAAAAGGTCTTGCTACTATATGTATTGGTGGAGGCGAAGCTTCAGCAATTATTGTAGAAAACTATGATTGATTTTTCTAAATCCCTGGAGCAAAAAATATTGATAGAAATCAAAAGAGATTTTGCAGAGTCAGTATTAAAACAAGGTGTAATTATCAGTGATTTGATTAAATGACATTGAAAAAAGCAAACATAAATTGGGATTCTTTGGGATTTGATTTAGTTCAGACCAGAAGTATGTACACGGCCTACTGCCGTGCTGGACAAAACTGGGAAAAGGGGTCATTGATTCCTTATGGGAACATAGAATTATCTCCAGGTGCTGTTGTCTTAAACTATGGGCAAGGAGTTTTTGAAGGAACAAAAGCATTCCAGACTTTAGACGGAAGAGTAGCTTTGTTTAGAATAGATAAAAATGCAGAAAGGATTGCTTGGTCAACAGAAAGACTTTGTATACCTAAAATGAATCATGATTTTTTTATCGATGCTGTTTTTAAAACAGTAAAAGACAATCTTGATTTTGTGCCCCCTTATGGAAAAGGTAGTTTGTACATTCGACCAATTGTTTGGGGAACCTCTCCTGCTTTAGGTGTTCGTCCAGCAAAAGATTATAGGTTTGTAATATATGTATCACCTGTGGGTCCATATTTTAAAGGAGGTATAAAATTACTAAATCTAAAAATTGAAACAAATTATCATCGAGCTGCTCCGAAAGGTATTGGAAATGCTAAGGCAATAGGTAACTATTCAGCATCTTTATTTCCTTTAGCAAAAGCTAAAGAGCAGGGGTTTGATGAAGTGATTTATTTAGATGCCATATCTGGAGATCGAATTGAGGAGATAGGGTCAGCTAATATATTTGTATATCATAATGGTATCCTTAAAACTCCAAATGTTAGTGGATCGATTCTCGATGGTGTGACTAGGGACTCTGTTTGCAAAATCGCCACTGAAATCCTTGAATTAGAAGTTCAGGAAACTGATATCTTTTTATCAGATCTTTTTAGTGCTGATGAAGTTTTTTGTACAGGTACAGCGGTACAGATTACTCCAGTGGGAACTGTAACTCACAATAATACTTTACATAAATACAATAATGGAGATATTGGACCGGTAACAAAAAAGCTAAAAAAGACTTTAACCAAAATACAAAGAGGAGAATCTAATGATCTTTTTGGGTGGCTATTCCCTGTAAATATATAATAATTTTTATTGAAGGTATAAAATGACATCGGTATTTGAGAATATGGATTCTAATGAGCATAAAAAAATTGTGTTTTGCAGATATAAGGACACCGGTCTAAAGGCAATCATTGCAGTGCAAAACCCTACAATTGGAACTGCTCTAGGAGGCTGTAGGATGTGGAATTATAGAAATGAGGAAGCCGCATTAAAAGTTGCTGGGAAAAGAATGAAGTATATTGCTATATTAAAAAATATATACCTCCCCAAAAAAATGTGATGTTTCGACGTGACAACAATTAAATTACATCCGCGTAGAGCCGCTAGACAATGTGTCTTAGAAGCGTTATTTGCTTACCAGTTTTCTAAAAATGATAAATTTGAAATTATTGACGGATTGGTAAATAAGAACTCTGTCTTAAAAGATAATTATGTTTTTATTAAAACTCTTTTTAATAGCGTTTTTACAAAAAAAGAATGGACAGAAAATATTATTAAGTCTCACCTTGAGAATTGGGAAATCGACCGTGTAGCACAGATCGATAAAATATTACTTAAAATGGGCATTTGTGAAATTTATTTTATAAGCGATATACCTCCAAAGGTTACTATCAGTGAGATGGTAGAAATAGCAAAAATTTATAGTACTGATGAAAGTCCCATTTTCATTAATGGAATTTTAGATGCAGTTTTCAAAGATTATTTAAAGGAAAATAAAGAGTAGGCATTGAAAATGATTTTATCAAGAATATTTGGCACAAAATCTGAACGCGAAATAAAAAAATTATCTGTGGAAATTGATAAGATCAACCAGTCTTATGAATTGTTTTTAAAAAAATCAGATGAGGATCTGATAAGCAAAACAAATGAGCTTAAAAATTATGTTGTCAATTGTCGTCAAAAAGCAGCAGAAGCTCTAAAAAATATATCTGAGAACAAAAGTAGAGATGAAAAAATCTTAAAAGCTGAGCAAGATGCCTTAGACTCGATAATGACAGAAGCTTTTGCTATTGTGAAAGTTGTATGCAAAAGAATGTGTGGGGAATCCTGGAATGTTTCTGGACAAAATGTGACATGGAATATGGTACCTTACAATGTACAGCTGTTAGGAGCTATCATCCTGCATAAGGGCAAGGTTGCAGAAATGAAAACAGGTGAAGGAAAGACGCTGGTGGCGACAATGCCGATATACTTAAACTCATTGACAGGCCGTGGTGTTCATGTTATTACTGTGAATGACTACCTCGCCCAAAGAGATGCTGAGTGGATGGGAGAGGTATATAAGAGATTGGGCTTGACAGTTGGTTACATTTTAAATTCTATGGACAATGGCAAAAGAAGAGAAATGTACAGTCGAGATATCACTTACGGTACGAATAACGAATTTGGATTTGACTATTTACGGGACAATATGGCTTTACAATCTGAAGAAAAAGTGCAAAGAGGACATTCGTTTGCTATTGTAGATGAAGTAGATAGTGTTTTAATTGACGAGGCTCGCACACCCTTAATTATATCTGGAGCAGTTGACACTCCAGTTGATGAAACTTTTACAAAATTAAAACCAGGGGTGCAAAATTTAGTAAAAAAACAAACATCCTTAGTTTCTGATTTTGTAAAAGAAGCTAGGCAGTATATTGATAATGAAAATGAAGAAAAAGCAGGCCTAAAATTACTACAGGCTCAGCGAGGAATGCCGAAACATCCTCAAGTAATGAAGATATTCCAAGAAACAGGAATGTTAAAACTATCTCAAGAAACAGAATCCATATACACCCGTGATAAAAAAATGCATGAAGTTGACGACGAACTATATTTTGCGGTTGATGAAAAAAGCCATGTTATGGATATTACAGAAAAAGGGAGGAATCTCCTTTCACCTGATAACCCGGATACTTTTATTATACCAGATCTTGGAGAGTTATTATTAGAAGTAGAAGAACGTGAGGGATTAACTAATAAAGAAATAGAATATGAAAAAGAAAAAGCTCATCAACTACATGCTGAAAGAAGTAGTACTATTCATAATTTTAATCAACTACTAAGGGCCTACACACTTTACGAGAAAGACGTTGAATATGTCTTACAAGATAGAAAAGTAATGATAGTAGATGAATTTACAGGACGGGTTTTACCTGGAAGAAGATATTCTGATGGGTTACATCAGGCGCTTGAGGCAAAAGAAAATGTACGAATTGAAAGGGAGACTCAAACTCTAGCAACAATCACAGTTCAAAATTATTTTCGTTTATATGATAAGTTGGCAGGGATGACTGGTACTGCTGAGACTGAAGCTGAAGAACTTGGGTCTATATATGGATTAGATGTTACCGTAATACCTACTCATAGGCCAATTTCCAGAGATGACCGTGATGATTTAGTCTACAAAACAAAACGAGAAAAGTATAATGCTGTAATTGATGAAATTTCTGATTGCCACGGTAAAGGACAACCTATCTTAGTTGGGACTATTTCTGTGGAGGTATCTGAGCTACTATCGCGTATGCTAAAGAGAAAAAATATCCCGCACAATGTTTTAAATGCAAAGCAACACAAAAGCGAGGCTGACATCGTTGCCAGAGCTGGTCAAAAAAGTGCTGTAACTATAGCTACAAATATGGCTGGACGTGGTACAGATATTAAATTGGCTGATGGTATTAAAGATGTTGGAGGTCTGCACATCATTGGTACAGAGAGACATGAGTCAAGGAGAATCGACTTACAACTTCGGGGTAGAAGTGGAAGACAAGGTGATCCTGGTTCCTCAAGATTTTATTTATCTTTAGAGGATGATCTAATGAGGCTTTTTAGCTCTGATAGAGTTGCTTCAATTATGGATCGTATGGGAATCGAGGAAGGTGAAGTAATCTCAGCAGGAATGGTAACAAGGGCAATATCTGGTGCTCAGAAGAAGGTTGAGGTTAGAAATTTTGGAATTAGAAAACATTTATTAGAATATGATGATGTCATGAATCAACAAAGGCAGGTAGTGTATGATATAAGGAATCAGGCGTTATCAGGACAGAATATGCGCGATTCTGTTCATCAGGTCATAGATGATTTTATTTTTGAAGAAATTAACTCCCAAGCTGATTTGGGTACTCCTGACATGTGGGACTGGGAATATTTAAAACAACGTTTTGCATCGCATATTATGGTTGATTTTTCCTATGATAAGCTGCAAAAGGATCTTGGCGAAACTGATAATAATGAAATAATTATTGATTGGATTTTAAAAGAAGCAAAGTCTATTTATAGATCAAGGGAAGACTTAATACCTGATCAGATTATTAGAGGTTTTGAGCGCTTTATAATGCTGAGGACTATTGATGAAAAATGGAAAGACCATCTTTATGCTATGGACCAATTAAGAGAAGGTATAAACCTGCGGGCATATGGACAAAAAAATCCATTGTTAGAATACAAATCGGAAGGATTTAAAATGTTTCAAGAGATGATGGCGGATATGAGCGCAACAACAGTTCAAAGGTTATTTAGAACTCAACTTCAAGGAATGGAGGAGTCCTCAACTACTAGAAAGCCAATACTTAGAAATATGGAAACCTCTCATCAAGATACAACGGGAATGGGGCTTCAAGGCGGAGGTTCAAAGCAGGTTGTAAATCAACCTAGTCAGGTCAGGACTCCTGTAAAGGTAGATCAGAAAATGGGTCGTAATCAAAAAATATTAGTTCAGGGTCCAGATGGAAAAAAAATAGAAATTAAGTATAAAAAATTACAAAGCTATTTAAGAAAGGGTTTTACTCAAATATAGAATGAAAAATAAAAATTTTAATACTAGGGCCATCCATGTAGGTAATGCACCAGACAAAGAAACTGGAGCGGTTATATCTCCTATTCATCTTTCGTCCACATTTGAACAAAAGGAGGTTGCAGTACATAAAGGCTATGATTATTCAAGGGCAGGTAATCCTACCAGGAAAAGATTTGAAAAAAATATTGCCTCTTTGGAAAATGCTAATTTTGGAATTGCTTTCTCTAGTGGTATGGCTGCTATTACGGCATTATTCCAAACGATGCGTCAAGGTGAACATGCTATTATCAGCAGAAACGTATATGGAGGCACCCACCGGGTTGCAACTCGAATTTTAGCTAATCATGGTTTTGAATTTGACTTTGTTGATACGCGGTACCTAGCAAAAGTTGAATCGAATATCAAACCAAATACAAAATGGATCTTTGCTGAAACTCCAACTAATCCTCTTCTCGAAATATGTGATATTGAAGCATTGTCAGACCTATCAAAGTCTAAGAATGTAAAATTAGCCATCGATAATACTTTTATGAGCCCATATGGACAAAGTCCTATAACCCTTGGTGCT
>MDTC01169653.1_pt1 | contig 10864 bp, 12 predicted proteins | sample 811181 | NCBI WGS metagenome assembly MDTC01 (sample SAMN05326644, study PRJNA326480) | marine metagenome | isolation source: seawater | place: Pacific Ocean: North | collected 2011 | reverse complement strand
TTGCTGACTCATCAATTTAATTAGGATGTTGCTTTATTTATTGCATATGTAAAAAACTATTCAAATAGTTAATTAACAATAGAAACTGGCAAAATTTACGACAATACAAAATGAAAGCAAATAACGAAAATAATGACAATACGCATGACTTATATGCGGTTCGTTTGGAAAAGCTTGAAGGTCTAATAAAAGAGGGGAGAAATCCTTTTTTAGCTAATTTCGAGCAAAAATTCTCTTCTGTAGCGGCACAGTCACAACATGATGAAAGCTTAGAAGAAGATCAACAGCCAATTGTTAAGGTAGCGGGGCGTATCATTGCCTTTCGTATTATGGGCAAGGCAAGTTTCATTAAACTACAAGATAGCGCTGGGCAAATTCAATGTTATGTGACCCGTGATGAATTACCTGAAGGTGAGTACAATACCTATTTTAAAAAATTAGATCGCGGAGATATTATTGGTGTGGAAGGCCGATTATTTAAGACTAAAACAGGTGAAATCACAGTCCGTGCTAGTGCTTATACATTAGTCTCGAAATCTTTGAGGCCTCTTCCAGAAAAATGGGCTGGTTTGACAGATGGCGATAAGATTTACCGTCAACGCTACTTAGATCTTATCGTAAATCCGGAATCGAGAACACGCTTCAAGCAAAGATCAAAAATTATTCAAGCAATGCGCACCTATCTATGGGGCTTAGGCTTTACAGAAGTGGAGACACCTGTTTTGCAATCCGTAGCTGGTGGTGCTGCTGCTAGACCCTTCGAGACTCATTTTAATGCATTAGATTGTCCGTTTTACCTCCGAATCGCACTTGAATTATATTTGAAACAAATGCTGGTTGCTGGTGAAGAAAAAGTTTTTGAGATTGGTCGAGTTTTTCGTAATGAAGGGTTATCGCGTAGGCACAACCCTGAATTCACCATGCTTGAGTTATATCAAGCCTATACCGATTTTCGTGGTATGATGAATTTAACCAAAGGTTTAATCCAGCATGTAGCAGAAACAGTAATTGGGGGTTTGACGATAAAAAGACCGCACGGAAAAGAGATCGACCTAAGTGGTGAGTGGCGAGAGGTCGCTTATAAGGATTTGATTAAAGAAGCGACCGGAGATGCTACATGGTTTGAGTTATCAAAAGAAGAGAAGTTGAAAAAGTCGAATGCATTAGGGATACAAGTCAATCCAGACTTAGAAGACTATGAAATCACAAATAATGTTTTTGAGAAGTTGATTGAACCGACCTTGATTCAGCCAACTTTTGTCACACATATCCCGAAGCAATTATGCCCATTGGCTAAAATTACACAAACAGATGAGACAACAATTGACGTATTTGAGTTATGTATCAACGGGCAAGAAATTGCACCCGCTTACTCAGAGCAAAATGATCCATTAATTCAAAGAGAAATGTTCTCAGCTCAAGTCGGCGAAGAGGTGCATGATATGGATACTGAATTTCTGACTGCCTTAGAATATGGAATGCCTCCTGCAGGCGGAATGGGATTAGGGATAGATCGATTGATTATTCTACTAACTGGGGCGGAGAGCATCAGAGATACGATTCTTTTCCCAAGTTTGAAGCCGACAAAAGACTGAATTAAACTTACTTTTCTTTATTAGGTGTGGTAAGCAATAATCGTGTTTTAAGCCCAGGTAAATAATCAGAAAACTCGGCATTCTCTGGAGCATTACGAAGTGTTCTTTGTACCATGCCCATTTTTGCATCAAGGTTATCAACCATAGAAACAAAAACGGCTTCGGGAGTGGCTGCCATTGCTGCAGCTCCCCATTCTTTTTCGCCTTGATGGCTCAGTATTATATGTTCCAAGCGTTCTGTTAAATCTTCACTGAGATTTGATAAAATAGCTGCTTTCCTTGCAACTTTATAGCCGAGTACTACATGACCTTGTAAGATGCCAACTCGAGTGGTTTTTGTCGCAATATCTCCCTCGTATTCTTCTAATTTTCCAATGTCGTGTAAAACAATACCGGCAATTGCTAAATCAAAATCAACCTCTTTATAAATTGGCAATAATGCCAGTCCAATTTGCAACATGTGGACCGTATGTTCTAATAATCCATGACGATAAGCATGGTGCATGGCAATGGCAGCAGAAGCATTACGAAATGCTGATTCATGGTTCTGGATGACGTTTTCGACAGTTGCCTTCAATGAAGGGTGTTTAATCTGTTCTATGCCAAATGTTAATTGATCCCAGAGATAAGATTCACTTTCGGGCGGTACCTCTATTAATTGATGAATAATTCCTTGATCAGTCGCTTCTTCCAATGAGTAAAGTGCTACTGAATAAATATCAGGAGAGATTTGTTGATTATAAAATCGGGTAGTTCCTTGAATCTTGATTAAGCTACCTTCAGAAATATCCTCTAGTGTAACATAGGCATTACTTTTATTAAAGATATTAGTAACAAAGGTTCCACTAGCATCAGAAAATTCTAAAAGAAGATAAGGGTTTCCGTTTTTAGCAGTTTTGGTCAATTTACGCTTAATAAAATAAATTCCCGCAAAGGCTAATTCAGAAGATGGATCAAGAGCTTGGAGTTGTTTTATAGATAAATAATCAGTCACATATCTTAGTATTAGAGATATTAACAGAGATGCAATTGGAAAAATAAATCGAGAAAACTCTTCATTAATTGAGAAAATTTATTATTCCTTAAGTGAATTTTTTCAGTGATACAAATAAGAGGATAAAAGTAAACATGCCTAGAATCGCTGCATTATTTTAGGGTATTTCTACAGTTATAGACTCCAGAGGAAAATTCTCAGTTGCTGGTGCATCAGGACTTAAATATAATGAAATTTGCCGGCTGGGTGTGAATGCCTCATTGATAGTGAAGTCATCCTGACCACTTAATGCAGTTTTTGTATTTAAGTTAAATTGATTTCCACCTTCAAAAGATAAAATGGCTTCATTCGCGGATTCTTATATATATCGTAAATCAATAGTATTCAAAATACCTGCAACATTGAATGAGAAGACAATGGTTTCTTTGCCATTTATATTATCAATTCTTTGCGTATGATCAGAGAGTCCATCGCTATTAACACCAAATCATTCAGCGCCACCGTTTAATTTAGCTTTTGTTGAGGTATTATTCAGCAGAGCCTCCATAGAAAGGGTAATACCAAACTGAGTAAAAGAGGCTTTAGAATCTTCATTATCAAAAGAAGAACCAGCAGCTGTAAGTGCGGCACCATCATGTAATGAAAATTGTATGGATTGTCCCATTAATGGAATGATTAGGACTACTTTTAATAAGCATAGTAGACATATTTTTGTTACTAAGGTTTTTGGGAAAAAAGTAGAAATTGTAAATTTCATAGTATTTAGCTAATTTATTTATCGTTATTTTTCAAATAAAAAAATATTTTATTTAGATCAGTCCTAAAATCATTTTCCCTTCTTCTGTGATCATTTCTTGGTCCCAAGGCGGATCCCAAACAATGCTTACTCTTGCCTCTTTGACCCCGGGTATAGTTTCAAGGTGATTTTGTGCATCTTCTGCAATTGCTGGCCCCATTCCACATCCAGGAGCTGTGAGTGTCATTTGCATTTCGACAATGTGAAGTTCCTCTTCTTCTTTTATCTCTAGTGAATATACCAACCCTAAATCAACAATGTTAACGGGTATTTCTGGATCAAAAACTTTTTTCAGAACGGTCCATAAAGCATCCATTTTAGGAGGACCCTTGTGGTTCTGACCTGAACTTTTCTCGTTTACGACAATTGTTTCGCCAAGTGCATCAGCATCACTTCCTTTAATTCGGAACATCCCATTTTCTGTCATGATGGTGAAATTTCCACCTAAGCGATGAGTGATGACAACATTTTCACCTTCAGCTAATTCCATGGGTGTACCTTGTGGAATTAAAGTAGCTTCTACCGATCGTGATAGTATGCGTTTATCTTCTTCCATATTGCTTATGACTTTATTTTGGAGGCAAACTTTTCTTCTAAAAGCTTTCGGATATTTTCAGCTAGTGAATCTGAACCTAGTTTTTTAATAATTTCTTCAAAAAATCCGAGCACAATTAATTGCATAGCAACTCTATGTGGGATACCCCGACTGAGCATGTAGAATAATTCATCTTCGTCGATATTGCCAGTTGTTGCGCCGTGTGAACATTTTACATCATTGGCAAGAATTTCTAATCCAGGAAGTGCATTAGCATCGGCTCTTTGGTCGAGTAATAAATTACGATTTGTTTGGTAAGCATCGGTTTGTTGTGCTCCTTCTTCAACTTGTATCAGCCCTGAAAAGATAGTTCTACTCGTGTCAAAGAGTGCATTTTTATAGAGTAAGTCAGATACTGAGTTTGGGGCATTGTGAGTCTGGAAGGTTCTTTGGTCAAACTCCTGAGTCTCTTCTGCAACGGATAAAGAATACATGGTTACGTGGGCACCTGAGCCATTGATTTTTATTTGGTTCTCATAACGGGCTTTTGCTGCACCCAAATTAATGGCAATGTTTTCAAGTTGTGTATCTCTATCTGCAATAGCTGAGTCTAATTGAAAGGAAAGGGTTTTAGAATTAAAGTTTTGAATTACTTTTCTATAAATATTTGCTGACGGGTGACCTTGAATGTTACTCGCAGAAATATTTAAGCATCGGTTTTCCTCAGTCGTTGAAGCTAAGACATCAATCAATGAAACCTTTGATTGTGCTTCGGCAATGATGAGCGTGTGTGGGCAAATTAGACCTTTATCGGCATTAGACCAATGATAAACTGCAATGGGTTCGTTAATTTCAACACCTTTGGGTACATAGAGTACCGCACCTGCTTTGACATTAGAGGCGTGCAATCCAAAATATTTTTGAGAACCTAATCGGGTAGAATCTTTCAAAAAATAGGGCTCTAATAAATGAGAGTGATCTTCAATAGCTTCATTGAGTGATAGAAAGCGAACACCTTTATCAATCAATTCTTTCGGCAAGGGTTTAGATTGAACTAAATGATCATCAACAAAAATGAGTTCAGAGATTGGGTCTTCAACCAGTTTTGATTTGGACAATGCATAATCTATAGCATGGTCTTCAGGCATTGGCGCAGATTTGAAGGCATCAATGTCTTCAGATAAAACAGAAGCAAAACGCCAGTTTTCATCCTTTGCTGAAGGCACTGGTAAATTAGAATAAGTTTCGTTGCCAGAATTGCGTCTATCAAGCAACCATTGCGGTTCTAGTGCATTAGCGGTGGTATGTGTATTGACTGTAGTATTCATTAAATGATGAAGCTAAAATTATAACTATGATTATCCGACGGATCCTTCCATTTCCATGTCGATCAAGCGTTTTAATTCTACTGAGTATTCCATAGGAAATGCTTTGAGTAGATCATTGACAAATCCATTGACTGCAAGACTCATCGCTTCTCCTTCAGAGAGACCTCGTTGCATCATGTAGAAAATTTGTTCGGCACTAACTTTTGAAACACTAGCTTCATGTTGTACCGTATTGCCTTCGCCTCTAGTTGTGATCGCAGGGTATGTGTCAGTTCGACTATTCGTATTTATGAGAAGAGCATCGCATTCGGTATTATTTTTACAATTTTTCAAATGCTTTGGCATGTGCACTTGGCCTCGATAAGTCGAACGTCCTTTACCAATTGAAATTGATTTTGAAATAATGTTACTGCTTGTTTCATCAGCAAGGTGAATCATCTTAGCTCCAGTATCTTGGTGTTGTCCGTCATTTGCGAGTGCTATTGATAACACTTCTCCACGGGCTTTTCGACCTTTGAGAACTACGCCTGGATATTTCATGGTTAAACGTGAACCGATGTTACAATCGATCCATTTAACTTCTGCATTTTCTTCTGCGTGCGCACGTTTAGTGACTAAGTTAAATACATTATTGGACCAATTTTGAACCGTGATGTACTGGATTTTTGCATTCTTTAATGCAACGAGTTCAACAACCGCACTGTGTAAGGTAGCCGTCTCAAATTTTGGAGCCGTACAACCTTCCATGTATGTGATTTCTGATCCTTCATCGGCTATGATGAGGGTTCTTTCAAATTGCCCGAAGTTTTCCGCGTTGATTCGGAAATATGCCTGTAATGGTTGTTTTAATTTAACGCCTTTTGGGACATAAATAAAACTGCCACCAGAAAATACAGCACTATTGAGAGCAGAAAATTTATTGTCGGCAGAAGGAATAACTTTCCCAAAATAGGGACGAAATATTTCAGGGTACTTTTCTAACCCTTCTGTAGAGCCGACAAAAATAACGCCTTCTTTTTCTAAATCTTCTTTCATTCTAGAATAAGCAGCTTCTGAGTCAAATTGTGCCTCAACTCCAGCTAAGAATTTTCGTTCTTGTTCAGGAATGCCTAGTCGTTCAAAGGTTTCCTTAACATCGTCAGGCACCTCATCCCAAGTGCGACTTGGTTTTTGCCCTTTGGAAAGATAATAACGTATATTATCAAAAACGATGTTTTCTAAATCTTTGCTCGCCCAATGCGTAGGCATGGGTTTTTTGTTGAAGATTTCTAGTGCCTTGAGTCTGAATTCTTTAACCCATTCAGCTTCATTTTTTACTTTAGATATATAGGCTACTGTTTCTTCATTGAGTCCAGTACCTGCATCATAGGTGTAGTCTTCGGGGAAGCTAAAGTTGCCTTTTTCGTAATCAACTTTGATGGCTTCTTCTTGTTCGTTGATGATTGATTCACTCATTATTGGTTTGATTGGCTGGTTTTATTATTGAGCTAAAGAGGAGACAAATGAGTCTTTTACCCAGTCGTATCCTTTGGATTCAAGCTCTTTCGCTAATTCAGCATCTCCGCTATGCACAATTTTTCCATTGTACATGACATGCACAACATCAGGAATGATATAGTCTAAAAGCCTCTGATAGTGAGTGATAATTAGGAAGCCTCTTTCTGGACTTCGCATTAAATTAACTCCATCAGCAACAATTTTCAGTGCATCAATATCTAAGCCTGAATCCGTCTCATCCATTATGCAATAGTCTGGCTCAAGCATAGACATTTGTAATACTTCGCATCTTTTTTTCTCTCCACCAGAAAACCCTTCATTGAGCGATCTTGCTGTGAATTTTCGGTCGATCTTTAAAGCGTCCATTTTGTCGTAAAGCTCTTTATAGTATTCAACAGCATTAATACTTTCATTCTCTGGTAGGCGCGATTGCTTTGCCGCACGAATAAAATTGGCTATACTCACTCCTGGAATTTCTAAGGGATATTGGAAGGCTAAGAAGAGACCAGCTAAACTAATTTCATCAGGCTCTTTCCCTAGGATAGATTCGCCATTTAGCAAGATCTCTCCAGAAGTGACCTCATAATCCTCATGCCCTGCAATGACTTTAGCTAGGGTACTTTTACCAGTTCCGTTCGGGCCCATTAAAGCATGAATTTCGCCTTTAGGAATATTTAGGCTGAAATCCTTGAGGATGGGCTGTCCGTCAATGTTTACGTTTAAATTAGTGATTTCTAAGGATTGCATATACAATTATGAATTGTTGTTAATTTTTTTGATCGAACCATTGAAGTTAATATCAATTTGTTCGGGTTGGAAATTTTTCGGCAGATGTTTTTTTAAGGTATCAAATACTGAGGCTGGCAAGTCTACGTCATAAATAGTGCCTGTATCTTTACAGAGAAAATGTGCATGAGGTTTTAAATTTGGACAGTATCGAGTGGACTCTCTCTCAAAGTTTACTTGGCGAATCAGCCTGCTTTCAACTAATGTTTCGAGGCAATTATATATAGTCGCGAGTGAAATCGAGGGCATGGTTTCTCGCGAACGGGTATAAATCTCATCCGCAGTCGGATGATCTTTTTTATTAAGAATTAAAGAAAATATGTGTTCGCGCTGTTTGGTTGGCTTTAACGAACTTTTCTCTAGTGCATTCTTAAAGATTTTTTTATATGCTGGAGATAAATGCATGTACATTTAATCTTTATATAAAATCATGAAAAGACAAGTGTAATTAGAATAATTCTAAATTAATTTTTGGAAACTCGACTTTTTTCTAAACTTTAGCACTAATTAAAGAAATCATGGCAGGATATAAGGCATTTTTATCGGATATTTCAAAGTTGCAGTCGGAACGATTATTTCTTGATCCTCAGGAAAGTCATCACTTGTGTCGTGTATTAAGGGCTTCAAAAGATAGTGTCGTAGAGGTTTTTGATGGGAAAGGTACAATCTATAAGACTAAGCTTTTGGAGGCAAATCCTCGGAATGCAGAATTGGAAATAATCCAAAAAAAAACCTATGCTTTGCCAAAAAGGGAATTGATTTTGCTTATGAGCATCCTAAAACCAAAAGCAATGGATCAAATATTAAAACATGCGGTTGAGATAGGGATACAGAGAATTATACCAGTTTTTAGTGAGCATAGTGCCTTTAGGTTAAACTCTGAAAAAATGGAGGAAAAATTAAATAAATGGCAAAGTATCTTAATTGAATCATGTAAACAAAGTGGGTGTCCACTTTTGCCTCAAATGCATGCGATTGAGTCTCTTGAGCAGTTTTTTTTAGGGTATGCATCTGATTGGAAGCAGAATGCTATGGGGGTTGTAGCTAGTTTAGAAGGTGATGCTGATTTATTATGGGATAGATTAGAGCATGCTTATGAAAGTGAAAAAATGATTATTTATGCGGTAGGTCCAGAGGGTGATTTTTCAAAAACTGAATATGAAGCATTTAAAGATTTAGGCTTTTTAAGTTCACGACTAGGGGCGCATGTCTTGAGATCGGAGACAGCTGTTACTTACGGTCTTAGTGTAATTGATCAATTTTTGCGGACTCGCTAAGATTATCTGTCATGAATGATTCAGATCCAAATATTCTAAAGGATCATTTTTTCGAACGAGATTCTTTTTTAGTAGCGGAAGAGATTTTAGGCTGTGCCTTAGTTCGGGAATTACCCGATGGAAATTTAATTCGTTCAATTATAAGTGAAGTTGAAGTTTATGATGGCTTCTTAGATAAAGCTTCTCATGCGCATCGAGGAATTACAAAGAGAAATCAAGTGATGTTTGGTCTTCCAGGAAGAGCCTATGTTTATTTGTGTTACGGAATGCATTGGCTTTTAAATATAACAACAAGGGAATCAGGGTATCCTGCTGCTTTATTAATCCGTTCGGTGAGTGATTGTAAGGGGCCCGGTCGTACTACTCGTTTTTTTCATATAAATGGTGAGCAAAATAACCAATCGCTGAATAAAGAAAATGGGCTATGGTTAGAAGCGAATAAAAATAAGCTCCTGAAGAACATAAAGAAAGAGCTAAGAGTAGGTATTGATTATGCAGGAAAGCCTTGGGTAAATAAACTCTACCGTTATGGCTTAAAGTCTTTAGATGATTGCACTAATTAAAATTCTAAAGATTTATTTATTCAGTTTTTATTTTGTGAACGGATTGCTTTTAAAATATTTTTTTTGAGATTCTTTGTGATTTTAATTGATTGCAAGGCATTATGTAGCTCCTCCTCTAAATTGAAATCTTTAGAAAGGTCTTCTAGGATTTTTTTAAACTGATTATTATCCTTAATTAACTCTGAAATTGTATCTTCATTCAGTATCTTCTTTCTTTTTATTTGGTTTAGGATTTGTTTTTTTGGATGATGTGGGTTCATTGTCTTTAGTTTTATCGGTCGCTATATCTTTAAACTTTAAGACAGATTTTAACTGCTTTTTACCTCTAGATAATCGCGACATTACAGTGCCAATAGGAATAGTTAGGATGCTTGAAACCTCTTTGTAAGAAAGGTCTTTTAAGTAAAAAGTATAATTACTTCTTTATAAATGGGCTCGATTTTATCGAGTGCACTGAGAACACTATTTTTTTCTTCTTTATGAATTATATTTTGAGTTCGTTTACTAGGGTCTTCGATTTCAATACTTAATGTGTCAAAATCATTTAAGCGTGCGGCTTTTCTTCTTTGATTTAAAAACTCTCTATAAAGGGTGGTAAATAGCCATGATTTTGTTTTTGAGCTATTTTTAATGGTGTGACCTTTTTTGCTGTAAATTAAAAAAGTTTGTTGAGTAAGGTCAGAAGCTTCGTGCGGACTTTTACTTAAGCTGTAAGCAAAACGATACAATGGCTAGTAATAAGCTTCAATGATTTGTTCGATTTGCTTTTGAGAGCTCGTTTTTGGAGTATTAGAGTTATCTTTTTCTTCTTTAGTCATTTTGGGGATGATTGAAGTAGGATAATGGAATTATGGACTCTTATGATGAGTTAAAGTATTAACATCGCATCGCCATAAGAGTAGAACCTATAATTATTTTTAATCGCTAAATTGTAAAGTTTTTTTAGCAACTCTACTCCATGAGTAGTATCTGGCTCAAGGAAAGCTGATACTAAACAAAGTAAGGATGAGCGAGGTAAATGAAAATTGGTGATCATGGCATCAACACCAAGAAATTTAGCAGGTGGATAAATATACAGATCGGTACTGGCTGAGAAGGGTTTATCAAAAAATTGTTCTAGAGTATCTGAGTTTTTAGATAGGTGTGCATAAAATGATTCTAAGGATCGTACGCTAGTTGTCCCAACGGCGACTCGCAATTTTGAGCCTTTGGGCTGTAAGGCTTTTATGGTAGCTGGAGGAATTTCAAAAGATTCTCGATGGATCTTATGGTTTTCTATCGCATCGACTTGTATCGGCCTAAAGGTTCCTATGCCAACATTTAGGCTAAGGTCTAAAAAATCATGTCCTTCAGCTTTCAATTTTTCAATGAGTTCATTTGTGAAGTGAAGTCCCGCGGTTGGTGCAGCAGCTGCAAATGGTTTGTTGTCATCCGCATAGACAGTTTGGTAACGCTCAGAGTCGAGTTTATCTCGAATGTCTTTTTTTTCCCTT
>MDTC01091918.1_pt1 | contig 10866 bp, 9 predicted proteins | sample 811181 | NCBI WGS metagenome assembly MDTC01 (sample SAMN05326644, study PRJNA326480) | marine metagenome | isolation source: seawater | place: Pacific Ocean: North | collected 2011 | reverse complement strand
CTTGGGTTTTAAAATTGGCCAGTTCCCGATTCGAAAGCTTATTTTATTCCCGTATCCACCGCGACGCAGCATTCTTCTTATGTAGTAGGGGGAAAGAAAAATCGCGAGGAATGGAAAAAAAATTCGATAGAGGATAATCACTGCAAATTATGTGCTGGTGCCGTCTTTACCATTGCCAAATGAGAGTTAAATACGAGACTAAAGAGAACTTTTGACTTATGGAGAATCCTGACCGAATCGCGAATCTTTTTTCAAGCTGTTATGAAAATGACCGGGCTGCCTTCGTCGGATATGTCTGTGCGTGCGATCCTGATTTTGAGACATCTTTAAATGTCTGTCGTTCCCTCATTGAAAAGGGAGTTGATTTACTCGAGCTAGGGGTTCCCTTCTCTGATCCACTCGCCGATGGTTTAACCAATCAACTCGCCGCTCAAAGAGCATTGGAGTCAGGATGCCAACAAGAAGATGTTTTTCGTTTAGTCGAAGAAATCCGTAAATTCTCGGACCTCCCAATTGTTTTTTACACCTATTATAATTTGATCTTTTCACAGGGGGTCAACGATTACGTTAGGAGAGCAAAAGAGGTTGGGGTGGATGGACTGCTTACCCTCGACCTTCCACCAGAGGAAGCCGAAGAACTGGTTGAGATTTCCAATCGATTTCAAATAAAGAATATTTTTATTATTGCTCCCACTACTCCCGTGACTCGAATTCCTGTGATTGTCGAGAAAGCATCCGGTTTTTTATACTATGTATCTCGCGAGGGAGTGACCGGAGAAAGAGAAGATCTGGCTGGCGATTTAAAAGAGCGTGTTCAAGCAATTCGTGAACACACAAACTTACCAGTGGTTGTAGGATTTGGAATCTCCAATTCAGAACAAGTCCGAGAAGTTTCCTCCTGTGCAGATGGAGTTGTGGTTGGAAGTGCCTTGGTAAATTGTATTTCTGAGAACCTTGGTGATTCAGTGAAAATCAGTGAAACTATTGGAGAAAAAGTGGAGGCCTTGACCACGGGTTTGGCTCGATCCAGTTGACCGCTAATCGTGACCGGTTCATTCCCGTCTCAGCATCATGGCGAGCTTTACATACTTGCCGGTGTAACCGCATCTGGAAAATCAAATGCCGCCTTGGAATGGGCCTGTTCAAACGATGCAGAAATTCTTTCTTGCGACTCAATCTCTTTTTACAAAGGAATGGACATTGGTTCCGCAAAACCTACTTTTGAAGAAAGAAAGAGAGTCCCTCATTATGGAATTGATCTTTTCGAGGTTCGAGACCCCTGCGATGTTGGGCGATATGCAGAATATGCACAGAGGAAAGTTGGTGAAATTATTTCCCGTGGCCGTAAGGTTCTGGTTGTTGGTGGAAGTGGATTTTACTTACAATCTTTTTTTTCCTCTATGGTCGATCAGGTTGAGATTAAAGATTCGGTGCGTGAGCAAGTGGATGACCTGTTTAATTCTCTGGGTCTCGTAGGCTTATTACAAAGGCTTCGTTCCTTGAATCCGGATGGGTTGGGAGAGTTAGATGTGCTCAATCCAAGGCGAGTGATTCGAGCTCTTGAGCGGTGTCTTGCTTCAGGAAAAAATCTAGCAACCTTGAAACAGGAATTTGATTCCTTACCGAAGTCTTTTCCGAATTTTAAAAAAAAAGTATTATGGTTGAATCGTGAGGATTCCGATTTAGTGCAAAGAATTGAAGAACGAACCCGGAAGATGTTGGAGAGAGGACTGCTTGATGAAACCCGGACTTTACTGAAACTTGGGTTAGCTTTTAATCCAGCGGCTTCTTCCTCTATTGGATACCGAGAAGCAGTCAGTTGTTTACAGGGCAATGTACCAGAGTGTGAGTTGAATCAACTAATCAATGCATCCACAAGAAAGCTAGTTTCGAAACAAAGGAAATGGTTTCGAAAACACTTGGGTGAAAAATCGCATCTTGTTTTGAATCATGGGCAAGAACTTGAGGGAACCGATCTCCTTTGGGATTCAGGCACTTGACCCTTGCCCATTCTTCTGAAAAGTTTGTTTATTTAGGAAGATAAGTTTTCCCGAATCTGAAAATGAAACCCTTTAAAAGAATTGCCATACTATCCAATGCCACAAAAACTGGTACAGAAGAAGCGGCAACTCATCTCAAGCAATTAGCTGAGCAGCATGGAATTGATGTAATCGTAAGTAATAGGCTCCCAGTGCCTGAAGGAATCCTTCAAGGTGCTGACGCTTGTTTTGTAATGGGGGGAGATGGGACTTTATTAAGCGTAATGTCTGAAGCCACCAGGTATAAAGTTCCAGTTGCCGGGGTGCGCTATGGACAACTTGGTTTTCTTGCCACTATTTCTCCCCAGGACTTGGAGTCGAAAATGCCTGCAATCTTTCGTGGGAACTATGAGGTAAAAACAAGAAGCTTACTTTCTTACGGTCAAAAAAATGGTGACGAAAAACCTGCTCTGAATGACTTGGTCGTAAAGAGTGGGTCCAATGGTAGGCTCGCCCGTTTTTCCGTGTTTTCAGACGCTGAGAAAGTGGCGGATTATTCCTGTGATGGAATCGTTTTTTCGACTCCTACGGGTTCTACGGCATATAACCTGGCAGCTGGCGGACCAATTGTTCATCCCGATGCTCAGGTCGTTTTGATGACGCCAATTTCCGCGCATACTTTAACCAGTCGAAGTGTTGTTTTTCCCAGTGGTGTTTCTCTTCGGGTTCATTCACATGACAACCCCGACCCTCCACTGGTCTCCGCAGACGGACAACCAGCTTTTAAGTCTCCGCCTGAATTTCCACTCGAAATTTCAGTCTCCACTTCCACATTCCCACTCTTAGCAGAGCAGGACCATTCTCATTTTCGCGTTTTGCGAAACAAATTAAAGTGGGATTGAAAACTTACCCTCTCGCTACACTGGTTTTGAGTCATGCTTTCATCGGGGACTAGAATTGGTCCTACCCGTATCGTTTCCTGGTTAGGTGAGGGTTCTTGTGGGCAAAGTTATCACTGCACACAATCGGAAGGGGAACAAAAAGGATCAGATGTATATGTGAAACTGATCCCCCGAGACCTTTCCGAAAAGAAAGGCTTTGGCGATTATTTTCTTCAAGAATGTCAAGCCCTTGAACAGTTAAATGGTCCGGGAATTTGGCCGTTGAAAAAATTTGGGGTCATGAAATGGAAGCATTGGATCAAGTTTTCATGGGTGGATGGAAAGGTCATTGAAAAAGAAGTACCGAGTGAAGAATCTCCCGGAGAAATGGTAAAACAAGAATTTACGATTCGCTCTTTAGCTGATTTGATGGAGCATCAACCAGAAGAAATCGACCCCGATAAACTTCTTCAATTGATGACCTGTTTGCATCAAGGATTACATCGAGCCCATCTAAGTGGCGTAGTTCACGGGAATTTAAAACCCCGAAATATCCTGCTTGAGTTTAATAATTCCGGGTCCTTGAAGGCATGGGCAACTGAATTTGGACTTTGGAAAATGAGTTCTTTCAGGAATATTGGAGAGGAAGAGACAATCGACAGTGGAACACCAATCAATCTTGAAGCCCAGCACTCCCACGAAGAAGGAGCTAAATTCCGTCCAACCACCAATTCTTCAGGTGATACTCCTGAGGAAAAATCTGATATTTACGGTTTGGGAAAGATTGTTCATTGGGTCATAGAAAAGAATAATTCCAAAGGGCCGGAATGGACGGAATGGAATACATGGGCAAATCAAGCAAGTGCATTAAGCTTTCCTTCAGTTGGTCACTCCATGGAAGCGATGCCAGGAATTGATGATCTTTCGCAATACGGCATAAAAATTGAAAGGGAGGGAGAGGAAGGTCAAAGCGATGCCGAGGAGATTAGAATTAAACGTGAGCAAGAATGGGCTTTGGCAAAACAACTCGAAACTCTTCGTTTTCGTAGAAATATGACCAGTTTAATTGGCGGAATAAGCTTTTTACTGTCCCTGTTTTCAACCATTTATCTTTACCTGTATCCATCGCCTTGGACCGAATATTCTCTCGAAGGTTTGCTTGATAGTTACCAACTTGGAGCAGGAATGATGTCGGGACAAGCCTGGGGGATTGTTCCAAGAGCATACGACGACGAAGGAAAAGGTGGGCAAAATGTTGTTGGAGAATGGACTAGAGAAGATGGATTCTTCAAGTTGAGCTTCAAAAAATTCAAAAGAAACCTCAATGAGGAAGGTGACAAAAAATTGTGGCAATTCATCGGTCAGGGAAAAACCACTGATGATGATTATTACATCTGGCATGATTACTTAAGCTATGAAAAAGACCTCGAAACTTTACTTTTAATTAGACGGGTCGACGAACATCATATTTATGAACCAGGAAAAGAGGGGGAGGGTTTTCCGCGTCTGTATCCCCGGGAAAGAATTAATTCGAGTGCAGGTAAGATTCGCCGCGCGGAACTTCCTTTTAAAAGAGAAGGAAGCAGTAAGGTAAAGTGGACATTATTCTTTGGCGTTGGTTTTTTACTAGCCAGTTCTATTTATCATCGAGAACTTGGAAGGCTCGAAAGCGAGCATAATAGAAATGATTGAACTCAATTCTCTTTTTATTATGAATGACAATTCTTGGATGAATCATTTCTTAAAAAATTCTAAATTTATCTTGCGGAACATAATTTTATTGTCGGTCTTATTTTTTTTATCTTGTGCCAGGGAATCCCCGGAAGGTCTGTACACGGGAGAGATTAAAGACTGGATTCATGAAGTTTTCGAAGGTAAACTCGTTTCTTCTTCTGAGGAAAGTTCGATAAAGTTGATTCTGCGGCAAAGCCCAAAAGGAATGATTGCCGATATGCATTTCTCTCATCCAAAAATGAATGAGATTATTAGAAATGGAACCTGGGAGGTTGGAGATGGAGAGAGAGTAATCCGCTTTGATGATGGAAAATCGCCCTCCCAATACTACCTCATTAAAAGGGGGGTTCGATATGCTTTTCAATCTAAGGAAGGATTGAGTAATGAGGATGGTTCACCGATTTTGCTAATGAGAAACGAAGGACTTTCCCGAAAAGCATCCTATCCTTTGGGCCTCACCTTTTTAGACCGAGGGGTGGCTCGTGTGGAGGGTGCAGGAGCGAATGATATCTTATCTGGAGAGTGGCGTGAAGTGGGTGGGGGAGTAGTGGTAGTTGCCAAGTTGGAACCGAGCAAATCGGCTAATGAAAAGGAAGAATTTCTCGAAACCTACAAGTATTTTTTAAAGTGGGCGAATGAAGAGTCTCAAGATTTATTGCTTGAGAAAATCGTTTTAATGAGGCCGTTTTTGAAAGATGATGGTTCCAAAAGACAAAGTTGGATGAGTTCCTTAGTCTTTTCTGATCTGCCACGACTTAAACCAACCGGGCAATAAGCATTTCACCAACTTTCTAAGGTTTGACGTTCCTAAGAAGGTCCACATTATAGAGCACTTTTTTGTATTCATTCGTTCTATGATAACTGCTCTTCAGAATCTCATATCCAAAAAAGGTAAATTCGTTTTTATACTTCTTTTGGTCGTGGTAAGTATATCCTTTGTTCTTTATCTAGCTCAAGGTGCATCTGTATTCGATCATTTGCCAGATCCCAACTACCAAAAAAAAGAGTTTTACGGGGTTGATTTAAATGACCCGGATGAAAGTCGAAAACTCTCTATTTCTAACCAAGTCGCATCCGATTTCGGAGCTATCGTTGGCCCTGTTGGGGAAGTTTTCGAAAAAGCCGATGTTCGCTACCTGGAAAGTTTGCAAGCCCAGTTGCAGAGTGCTTTCCAGTCTCAAAGTAGAGAGATAGACCAAGAAGCACTCCAGAGGTTGTTTCAATACATGCAATCCTGGTCGAACTTTCCCGACTCTTATAAAGTCATGGAAATTGCCCGGTCGGGTAACTATGATCTTGATTTTTCCGACTCATCTTTAAAAGCAAAATTAACAATCGATAGTCTTGCAAATAAGCTGGAATTTCTCCCTCTCCAGATCAATCATCCTGGAATAAATACTTACTACGATAAATTTATTCAAAGTCTAGATCCCAGCCTTGCCAGCGAAGAAAATCGAACACAGGCTTTTGAATTTATTGGACAAAGAAGAGGGGTATCCCTTCGAGGTGTGGATTCAATCTTATACTCTCATTTTCGGGCCAAAGCATTGGATCGCTTGCTTGGAGGTTCAGGATATACCTTGGGGATTGAAGGGGAGCTTGAACTCCACCGCACAAATTTTGCTTGGGATGGAGATGCTTACTCACTTAATTCAGACGACTTTGACCACCTTGATCCTCCCTTGACGACTTTAACCCTTAATGAATTACCTGCTGAGGGAGATAGGTTGGGCATTGTTTTTGCATCGAAAAGAGGAAGCTTTGAGTTTGTTCGGGAAAACAAGGAGAGTAACGGATCTAAGCATTTTATAAAATTAACCGATGATATAAACAGTACTCTTTCTGCACTTTCAAAAAGTATAGTTGATTCTGCAATCGGTCTTTCGGTGACGAAAAGTACAGACAGTTTGACACTACGCTCCAATTTATCGATTTTGCCTGCTCAATTACCCAAGTTTTCGAGCAGTTCACAATCATTGATCATCGATCGTTCTTTGCAGTCCGAACTGGCTGCTTTGCATGAACTCAGAAAGGAAGAGGATTTATTTGCCGAACCAGCTCGCACATTCGCCACTGCAGTTGCTTTCAACACAAATGATTTTCTGATTCCGTTACCGGAGCCTGATGAAGAGAGGATGCGCTCTTATTTTCAAAGGAACAAGGACCAGTTTCTTATCCCTTCTGATCCTCCCTCCCCCAAATCTGAGGAGAATTACGATCAGTTAAAAGGGGCGAAGGGTCCCTTGGGGGAACCCGATTCAAACAGTTCTAGTTCACTGGAACTTAATCTTCTTTCAGAATTACAAGAAGATTTAAATGTTAGCACCAAAAATGAAGTTACCTTTGAAGAGGTTAGGGTGCAGGTTAAACAAAGAATTATTGATGGAGACAAAATTGATGCTGAAAGAGATGCAGAGGAAATGGCACAAGAAGCTGCTCTTGATTTCCTTGAGGAGATTAATGGCTTGAAGGATCTCTTACGCTCACAGTATCCGAATTACCAAGAGTTAAGAAACTCCACTGAATTTGAAGAACTTATCAAGTCCACGACTGCCAAAACCCGCTCTATTTCTTTTTCGAAAAAAGACATTTCTATACAGGGTAGAATCCTTGGACTTGAAAGAAGGGAAAGTGAAAAAAGATCAAACCGTGAGCCTCTCGAGGAAGTAAACTCCCTGAACGAGAGACTTTTCTTCACGAGATCGATACGTAGAACAAAAGAAGGTTTTTCGATCTTTGTCCTTGATCGGAAAACTGATAAAACCGCGGGAAAATTTGAAGACGCGAGTTTCGCTCTTCTTTACAAGGAATACGCAAAAAATTTAAGACTGGAAGCATTCAATGCATGGCTGGATCAAGTATTTATTGATTTAGAAGGAAATCGCTCTGATTATAAATCTGGTCAATTCGTTTCCGTAGAGAAAAAGAGCTCGGCGACTTTGGGGGGTGCCTTCGATAAAAGAAGTAGGAAATTGTCGAGTGAATTATCCTCGCTTGAAAAAGAAAGAAATGAAATTTCGGCAGCCGCTAGAGATTCCAATCAAACAAAATCGCAAAGCAAAAGAAAAATTGAAATTGATGAGACAATTGAAAAAATTCGGGACCAGCAGTCCGAGCTCAACCGAGAAAGGGCATTGGCCAGTCGGTTGATTGAATCTGCAGTTGCAATGGAACCCGCCGGGAATTGGGTTGAAAAGGAAAGAACTGAAAACTCAGCACTTTTTATCCGCCTGCGTGGAGTCTACACCATGCGATCGCAAGAAGTGAAGAGTGATGAAATTTCCAACAGTGTTGCTGATTTGGAATTTGTACGGGCGGAGAAAGGAAGAAATCTAATAGTTGCCGATTTAATTGGTCAGGGACTCTCTGCTGCCGAAGCTAACTAGTTTTGGTCACTGTCTTTTTTCCCAAGCAACGAAAAACTCCAGGTTCCCATCCGCGCCCCGTGGAATGGCGTCAGCATTCTCGAGTAGTTTACTGTTTTCCAATTGTTCGGCGACGTACACTATAATCTCTTCTTTTACTCGGGATTGCACTTTTGCGTCTCGTATCACTCCCTTGTTCTCACTTGCTTCTCTCCGGGTACATTCGAACTGAGGCTTCACCAAGGCTATCAATTTTCCTTCTTGCGCTACAAATTTCCATGCCTGAAGTAATACTTTGCGAAGGGATATGAAGGATAAATCTATAACCACAAGTGGAAAGGGTGAATCTGGAATTTGAGATGGAGACAAATGCCTGAGGTTTAATTTTTCGAAATTCCTGACCCTCGAATCAGATCGTAACTTGTAATGTAATTGGCCGTGCCCCACATCCACACAGGTTGCTTCCTTCGCTCCTTTTTGAAGAAGGCAATCAGTAAAACCACCGGTTGAAGCACCAAGGTCCAAAACTCTTAGCCCATGTGGGTCGATTTTACTGCTTTCAATAAAATTTTCCATTTTCAATCCACCACGGCCAACATATTTCATCGGTTTTAAGATTGTGAGGTGGGTTTGAAGGGGGAGAAGCTTGTTTGCCTTGTCGAGTTTTTCCGTACCCGAGCGCACCTGTCCGGCGAGAATGTATGCTTTCGCTTGGGTACGAGTTTCACACAACCCTTTCTCTACCAAAAGTTCGTCAAGTCGTTTTCTATCAACTTTTTTCATGCCTATATATTTGAAGCGAATGTCTCTACGATGAGCAATAGTTCATTCTCTTGAGACAAAAAAGTTTGATTTTTTTCACAAATTATAAAAAGAACTTGACGACTGTGGGTTAAAATGGCAAGAAATGGGTTGTAATGGAATTAATTGGATAAATGGAGGAGAGTTATGCCGGACAGCGGAACAACTTTCTTTGTGGGAGAATTCACCCATGCCCTCGACCCCAAGGGCAGGCTGACTATTCCTTCGAAGTGGCGAATATCGGGTGGAGACAACACCTACCTCGCACTTCCCAATCCAGGAGGTTACATTACTGTCTATCCGCCCAAAATGGTTTCGCGTTTGGAGGAAAAAGTTGCCGAAGCAAGTCTCAGCGATGCACGAGCACAAGCTCTGTTGATGGAACTTTTTTCGAAAGCTCATTCCTTTGGTTGCGACAAGCAAGGTCGGATCAACCTGAACGACAAACTTTTGGAGCATGCAGGCGTTCATGACAAAGCGGTATTGGTCGGAAATTTTTCTGCCTTCGCGATTTGGTCTGAAAAAGGTTATTCCAAAAGAGAGTCTGCGGATCAGAGAAATATTTTTGATGCGATGAGGGAGTTGGGGTTATGAATATAAAGAACTCGTTTTGGGCGACTTTTAGGGTGGTTGCCTTTTTTAGGGGACTGAGTTCTCTTCTAGCCCAACTTCCTCGCGCTTCTTATGTGTCAGGTCTACGGCGCGGGGGGTGTGATGTATTGTGGTGCGGTTGAATTCTTTTGTGCGCCTTCTTCTGTGAGGCATATTCCGGTCTTACTTAACGAATGCATGGCTTTTCTGGAGCCAGAGAAAGGCGGGGATTTTGCAGATCTTACTTTTGGGGGAGGCGGGCACAGTAGGGCATTGTTATCTGCCAATCCAGCAAACACTTTATTGGCAATGGATTGTGATCCCGATGCCTTACTGAGGAGTAATGAAGTCAGTGCCGAGTTTTCAGATCGTTTTCGTTTTGAGGATCAATCTTTTCAAAAACTTGATCAAGTTTCGTCCCAAAATGAATTTGATGGCGTGTTAATGGACCTTGGGATTTCGTCGTTTCAATTAATGGAACCCCTCAAAGGATTTTCATTCCGTTTGGATGCTCCAATCGATATGCGTTTAAATCCCAGGGTGGGCCAAAGTGCGGCAGACTTTCTGGAAACTGCAAGTCGCGAAAGTTTAGTTCGTGCGGTGAGAGAATATGGTGAAGAAAGAAGATGGAACCGAGTCGTTAATGCAATAATCGATGCCCGTGGAACCGGGGTTCTTGCTCGCACAATAAGTGCTGCAAATCTTGTTGCGACTGCAATTGGAGGAATTCGCTCGAGGCAGCGCATTCATCCAGCGACAAAAACTTTTCAAGGCATAAGAATCGCCATTAATGGCGAACTGGAAGCGCTTTCCGTGACTTTGCCTAAAGCTTTTAGGTCACTCAAACCCGGGGGGGTTCTTGCAGTGATTTCATTCCATTCCCTTGAAGATCGAATCGTTAAGCGTTTCATGAGGAAGATGTCAGGTCGCCCTGAACATAGGGGAGACTCAAGACTGGTTGGCGAAAGACAAGTAAGTGCCGAAATGATACAGGCAAAAGCAATTCTCCCCGGAAAAGATGAAGTAAGCGAGAATTCACGGAGTCGATCGGCTCGACTTCGGGTCTTAAGAAAAACAAAAAACCTCGAATTTTAATTATCTTGAGCAAACGAGTGACTATATTGATTCTTTTAATTATTACCTTTTTTGGGGCGGGTTCCTTGGGATTGGTTTGGATGAGAATGAAAGTTTCTTCAATTGCAAAGGAATGCGGTGAATTAGAGGATGAACTTGAAATTGTGGCACGTGAGGTACACGAACTTCGTGCACAGCGGTCTCGGGCAATGCGTCCCTCTAATCTGGCTTCGATGGTTGCGGGGCGATTAAAAATGCCGGATCAAAAGCTTACCTTTCATGTGACTAAAGTAGACTTGGAGAGAAAATTAAATAATATTGATGGAATTACTCTGAGAGGGACTTATCGTTCTCAAGGTGTATTTGCCGGCGGGCGGGGAAATGAAAAGTTTTTTTATTTCACCAGTACGATTTTATTTAGTATTTTTCTCAGTCTCTTTT
>MDTC01244000.1_pt1 | contig 10867 bp, 10 predicted proteins | sample 811181 | NCBI WGS metagenome assembly MDTC01 (sample SAMN05326644, study PRJNA326480) | marine metagenome | isolation source: seawater | place: Pacific Ocean: North | collected 2011 | reverse complement strand
TTATTCAAAGTACATTAACAAGAAAGCTAATGATCAAGAAAAAATAAAAGCTGGACAAAAGGCAATTCTATTTAGTCTTGGCACATCACTTATAATGGGACTAATTTTATTATACTTAAAATTTGATGATCCAGATTCAGCGTTTACTCACACCTTGAATAATTTAAGGTATTATATAAATTGTGGAATTGTAGTGTTGATATGTAGTGCAGTTATTTTGTCAAAGCCCCGACGAGAGATTGTCTTATTTGCATTTATTGCAACACTTCCTATAAATCTCTCTTTACAGATTTTCTTTCCAGAAATGAACTATTTTATAAGAGCTTTTTGGGTTATTTTTATAGGACTCTTTATAACAATAGCTGGTAGTAGAGGAAAACTAAATTCCTTATTATCATTATTTAAGCCAGCAAATAGTTTTATAAGAAATTGTGGTTGGGCATTAGCGATTAGCCTTATTTTGCTACATGTAATTTTTCATTAAAAGCCTTCATTAAAGAGGTTTTTTGTTTATTCCTAATTTAAAAGGCTTGAGATAAGTATAAAGAGGTCTACCGTTTAAACCCGCAAGCTCCATGATTAGGATGGCTTTTTACAATTTAGTCTGGAGATAAAAATTGCTTGGAGAGGTGGTACTGCTCGTCTGAGTTTTCGTAATAGTTAATTCTTCTTCCATAAATATTTGATTCTAAAATAAGATCGTCTTTTTCTTCAAAGCGCCTGTATTCTAGAGGAACTGTGTCAACTTCATCTATTTTAAAGTATCCTGAAGGAGGCTCTATGTAATACTGGCTAGAATTATTAATGGGAATTAAAATAATTATCATGAACCCTAGAATAAGAAACGATTTTCTAAAACTCAACAGCCTAAGCTTAATGTCTTGACACAGAAAAAACACAACTATTAGGTCTATAAAAACATAGTGAATTTTGGGTCCTGATGAAGGTATTACTATCATGTTTAAAAGTGACAGGGCGTAAAAAAGCAGAAGAATGTAAAACACTGTTTTGTTGTGACAAAACTTTTTAAACACATAATATGGGTAATAGAATGTCATTGTAGCATTTAATAAAAAAAAAGTCTGAGTAACTTTACTATAATTGCCAAAGGCAGGTCCCGAATTTGGCTCTAGTTGAAATAAAATTTGAAGTATAACTGAGGTACCCAGAATAAGTAAAGGAATCAAGCTAACTAAAGATGCTTTATGTTTTTTTATAATAATAAGGAAAAAAATCAACGGTAAAAAATAAATTAATGAGCTTAGAGAGACTTGGTTTACAATTGTCACATCATATATATTATACAATTGGTTTTGAAATAAAAAAGACCCACCCCTTCCATACAAAAAGTTATAAATAAACTCCTCTTGACCGGGCGAATACAATTGAGTAGGCATATGGCCAGAAAATGTCATTGCCACAATATTAAGAAGAGGGAGGGGTAATAAAAAAAGCACCTTTGACCTTATCAGGAATTTATAATTATAAATACCAAGTAACACAAACAGTACAACTCCTGGAAAAACGTGTCTAGACAATGAAGAGGCAAAGAATAATAAAAACAATAAACCATAATCTACATTCTTGTTTAAGTATAAGGAAATTGACAAGAATAAAAACAATATAGGAAGGGTGCCGTTAGTGCTAATTAACCACATAACTATTGGTATAGAAAAAAGTAATGTTTTGTAAAACTGTGATCTTATATTTTTTTTCAAATTTTCTTCAAACACAAAAAACATAAAAACAATAATCAAAAGTTTGTAAAACTTATAAAGAAAAATGTTTTTTAATCCTGCAAAAAATAAAAATATTGCAGCGAATGAGCCAGGAAAGAAGTGATACTTTGACCAAGTCACAGGGTAGTTGTCCCAGATTTTAATTCTTGAAGAGTAGCCTCCTTCAATTATTTCATAAGGGATTCCATAAAAATATGGGTCGAGAGCACTATAAAGAAAAGTGACATTTAGATTAATAAATAAATAAACCAGGCTAACTAAACCAGCTGCAGTAGCGAAGATAACGAACAAACTGTTGTTTCTTAAAAATTTAAAAAAAGATGACCGGTCTTTAAAAATTTTATAAATAAAGATTAATAACGAAACCCCATAAAACATATAAACTAGATAATTGCCGTAGACAAGGTTATAAGACACAGTAGCAGCAATTAAAAAAGCAAAAGAGGAAACGCAAATTAACAAAGAAGTAAAAGGTTTTTCTTTGATAATACCGTTAAAAGAAAACAATGACACTAGGGTTAAGCTTATAACTGTAAACAAACTTAAGGCATGATCAAGAATTAAGCTTTCCATAAGTAGATATTATATAAATATATTAAAAAGGTTTTTGCAAACAGCAACTTGTAGATTTAGTTAAAATTTAGCTCTATTAATATAGCTAACGGTTCTTTTAATTATTTTTATTTTTTGAAGAAGTGAGCCTCCTCCGCCTTTTGGAATTCCATGTTGTCTGTCTTTAAAGTATACCGGGAACTCTAAAATTTTTCCAGTTTTTTTTGCTTTTAAGCAAAAGAAAAAATCTAAAGAAAAATCATTAGGCGCTTCTCCAGCTATTTTTAAGAAAAATTGTTTGTTGAAAATTTTTGGTTGCGCGTTAATTTCACTAACCCAAATACCCAGTTTAAAGTATGCATAAGCAGACATTCCAAGAGACAGAATTTTTGGAAAAAACTTTCGTGAAACACGCTTTCCTTTGATAAGAACTACTTTTTGGTTTAAAAGACCCAGCCCTCTAACAACATCTGATAAATCAGTTTGAAGATCTGCATGTGTCCATGCAAGAATTTTATGAGAGGCCTTTAGTAATCCCTGAATAATACCGTTACCATAACCTATATTCTCTTTTAAAGTTACTACACGGATATTGTTTTTATTTAAGTTTTTAAAAAACAATTTTGATTCATCTGTTGAACCATTATCTACGAAAATAAATTCAAAATTATAATTTTTGTTTTTTTCAATTATATCTTCACAGTCTTGTATAAGGGTCTCAAGGTTTAAAAACTCGTTATAACACGGAATGACTATTGAAATACTCAGCTTTTCCATAATTCAGGGTTTTTTGTACAAACCGCATCAATATTTAACTTCTGATACCTTGTTTTTAACTCTTTGATTATCTCAGTGTTAAAACCCCTTAGCTCAGGTGACATAAGGCAAATTTTAAAGAATTTAGATAGCTTTATTAAATCTGTAGGTTCAAAATAATCTCCTTTAAAAGAATCAATCCAAACCCAATCAGATTTATTCTTAAATTTTTCGGCAGATTCATATGGTTCATATTCTGAAAATCTAACTGCACTTTTTTTACACCCAGTCTGATAAGTTTTAATTAAGTAGGGGGTTGTCATGTCCAAGAAAAAGAAATTCTTAATCTTGAATGTTTTTAGAATCCCCAAAACTCTTTGTTCAATTCCCTCCGTTTTGATGTTCAAGATTAGGCCATTATGTGAATACTTTTCCAAGAAAATCTCAAAATTAAGTCCTTTTTCAAACGGATCATGATGAAGTATTATTTCATTTCCCTCAGATCTTAAATCAATCTCAAGACCAAAACTTTTAGAAATACTTTTGAGTTGTTCTTGTGTATTTACCCTATGAACGTATATGTTGTTAATCATTAGATAGATCTACTAAGTATTTTATATAATTATATCTTTTTTTACCAATTTTGTGATTGTACATTTTTTTTACTACTGTTTGAACATCTTCAACTCTTATTGATTCAGTAACAAATTTTGAGGGCTTTATAATATTCTGTTTAATTAACGAATAAGAGTCTTTCCAGTCATCATTTATGTTTTTAAAGTTAGAGTTCCAGGTGCCTTTTATATTCAACTCTTTGCGAAGCACTGAGCTAATTGTCTCTTTTGGTATTTTTAAGTCCTTGTCAATGTTCCCAAGCCAAAGAATCTTTCCTTTTGGTTTAGCTAATGAAATTGAACGGTTAAAATTTTTTGAAAAACCACTCATTTCAAAAGTGTAGTCAAAATGGCCCTGATAGTTCTTTAAAAAAGTGTTCCATTTTTTTTCTGAATCTAATCTTTTTTTAATTACTGATGATTTTGATTTAATTAGGTCAAGTTTAAAATCATTTCTATCAATAATTAATATTTCTTCAAAATCAAAGCTATTAATTAGTATTTCAGATAACATTAGGCCTAAGAAACCACAACCTATGACACATGTTTTTTTAGTGTTAAAGTTCTTTTTATTAAAAATACCTATTTGCTTGAGGCCGTGAACAACTACAGAGAGCGGCTCTAACATGGAGGCGTCTTTTAAGTCTACATTAGAGTCTATTTTAAACAAGTTCCAGCTTTTTACTGACATATACTCTGAAAACCCTCCGTCATTTCTTGATCCATAGTACTTGTAGTTTGTGCAGGTTGCATACTCTTTATTTTGACAGGGATTGCACCTGAAGCATGGCAACAAAGGAAAGACTGCAACCGCATCTCCATAATTAAATCCAGTTACTTTATTACCCAGTTTTTCTATTTTTCCAGCAAACTCATGCCCCATGACTAACGGATAGAAGTAGGCTCCATTGTCAAAGCCTCTGTATATATCGGAAGAGCATACGCCACAGTTATCAACTCTTATTAAACACTCATCGTTTCCAATGGTTGGAATACTTTTTTCGATAATCTTGATTTTACCGTTTGATTGTAATGATGCCGCTTTCATTTTCTAAAAATATAAATTTTAAGAAGAAGATAATTTAAAATTCCACTAACTAAGATAGCAGGAATTTGAGCTATCCTCATATCAAAAAGCAATAATATAAAAACTTTTAGAGCCAGCAATTGAATTCCCAACACAAACATTTGAATAGTTAAATAATATAAAAACCTACTTTTAAAAGTTACAACACTATTAAATGTGAATTTTTTATTAAGAAAAAAATTAGCTATTAGTCCAACAGAAAAACCACATAAACCTGCAACAAGAGGCTTAGAAAAAGCAAGTAAAATTATCAAATATGAAACATAATTTAAGATATTAGTAATTATCCCTACTACAAAATAAGTTATCAGCTGTTTTTTGTTTTTCAATATTGTTGATTTCAAAGTAAATTTCTTTTACTGTATCGATTGTAAAAAAATTCTTCCCAATAATAATAAACTTCAAGTTCAAAGGGGTCTCCAAAAGATATCCATTTATCAACTTCGAATACTTTAATTGTTTTCCCTTTCTTAATTAAATAGTTTAGACTGTTCCCTATATAGTGCTCGCCATTAATACTGTTATCATCTCTAATAGATACTTCTGCTGCTTCTATAAAATCTGAAGTATTTCTAAACCAAAAGCTTCCAATTACCATATGATCATTTCCTGGGTCTTTTGAAATCAAAGCCTTTTCTACTACTTTTTTAACTGTATTGGTTTCTTTGTCTATTTCACAATATGCAAAAGCCTTATGATTTCTTACAATTATATTTTTGGTTTTAAAAGTCCATATGTAAGCGTCTATCTTTTTATCATTACAACTTTCAACCCATTCTTTATTATTAAAAATTGATACATAATCGCAGGAGGCTATAAATAAAGAATTATTCTTTTTTAACTTGTCTTTTACAAGTAAACATGTAGCGGCCTGCCCTGATGTTGTCTCGTCAATAAGCTTGATGAGGCAGTCTTTAAAGCTTTCGTTAACTTTTGTTAATAAATTTGAGTTTTTAAGTTTTATAGAGTTTCTGAAAATAAAAATCCATTTTTTTGCTTTAGGGAAAGAGTTAGATGCTATAGAAAACATTGATTGGTTTCCTATTTGAATTAATGGTTTCAATACATTATAGCTTTCTTGTTTGAACCTAGATCCTAGCCCTGCCATTGGAATTAAATTGACATCAGAGTGAAGGTCAGCATCTGCTGAGAATTCTTTTCCTAAGAAATACTCTGACCAAAACCTATACATATCATAATCCTCAGGCGTTCCTAAACAAATAAACTTTTTAACTTCAGTGATAAGAACTGTTCCTCCATTTTTTTTTATAATGTTTGCTATTAAACTTACATAGCCTTCCTTTAGAATACCAAACCCGGCTTTAATCAACTTTTGTGCATTTATTTCAAATGTGTTCCAATTTTTAAAGTAATAAATACCTGAGTTGGCATACTCATTAGTTCTATCATTAGTAAAAGAGCTCTTCTCCTTTAAATTCAGTAATTCATTGTTTTTATCAACTTGTGTGTAAGCATAAGTAGTTTTTCCGAAAGATGCAGGATGAAATCCTTTAAATGATGGTATTACCATATCATACTCATGGACAGAATTTTTAAACTCGTTATAATTCCATTCTACAAAAAAATCACAGTATGTTAGAATAAATGGCTCTTTTTTTGGAATATCTTTAACATATAGTGCCGAAGAAATCGGCCCTTCTTCATGCGGCTCGATTACTGTAATGTTAAAGTTTATTACATGAGTTTTTATTATGTCTAAAATTTCAGGATATTCTGAAATATGGGTTTTATTAAAGACAAAATAAAAAGTGTCCTCTTTTGAGAACATTTCTGTAACATGAATAATTATTGGCCTGCCGTCTATTTCTAGTAGAAATTTTGGTTTTATGTATCCTGCTTTACTGAACCTTCTAGATTTTCCGGCCAAAGTAATTAATATATTCATTCTTTGTTATATAAATTTCCTCCAGTATTGAACAGACTCAATTAGAGAGTCTTCAATAATACTATCCCATGGCTCTCTCTCTTTAAAGCTTAGTTCTAAAATAAGATCAACATTTTTTATTTTTTTTGCTTTTAAAATATCTAAAATTAAGGTTGGTTTGATTTTTCCTTCTCTATTATGCTCCTTAGTAAAAGGCCAGTGTCCACTTTTATTATTAGAACTTTGTTTTAGATGAATCACCGGGCTTTCCTCACAAAATGTTTCAAGCCATTTGTACGGATTATTATCATCTGGATTTAAAGACGAAACGTCTCCGTGATCAACATCAAGACAAATTTTAAAGGGTAGGGGGCTTTCAACATTCAGTTCAACATGAAGATCTTTGCATTTTTCTATAGTTTCTCCGTATTCCCTTCCAATAGACATTGGTTCCCAAAGAATAGTCTCAATACCAATTTTTTTCCCGTACTCTGCTATTTTATGCCAGTTTTCTATATTAATTTTCTTTTTTTCTTTAAATATGTTTTTGTCTAAATACTCTTCGTGGGTAAGTATACCGAAATGGCTCCCAAAAGTTGTTGCTCCCATTTCAATTGATATTTCAGCAAATCTTTTAAACCATTCAACCCAGTAATTTCTTATTTCTTTGTCTGGGTGTGCTAAATGATTAAGCCTAGTAAATGCTCCTGTGAAAGTGGAAGAAACCTTAATGTTGTATTCCTTACATGAATTATTGATTTTTTTTAACTGGTTTTTAATTATTCGCGACGGTAAACTGGGGTTTAATAAGTCTGCTGTAAATTGAACATTGTCTACCCCGCATTTATTAACTACTTTTGTCCATGCTTCGGGGTTGCTATACCTGTTTACTGCAAACCCTGTGTTTAATCCTAAGTTATACATAGTTGTTTATTTAATTTTATCTATTTCTTCTCTAATTAATTCAATAGATTGTTTTATTGTTCTGTCTTTTCTAAACAATCCGCTCGAACCAAGGACTAGTGTGTCAGCTCCAGACTTAATCATGTTTTTTATGTTATCTAAGCTTACATTTCCATCAACAGAGATCTTAAACTTTAAATCATATTTTTCTCGAAGCTCTCTGACTTTATCTATTTTCTTTAAAACCTGGGGGACCATTTGTTGGCCCATGTATCCAGGGTTAACAGTCATTAAAATTACCATGTCTATCTCCTCAAGAAGGTATTCTAGCGTTTCAGTTGATGTGCCAGGCGATAAAGCAACTCCAACTTTTGCCATGTTTTTTTTAACATAGACTATATCCCTGTGCAAGTTTCGGCATGCCTCTTGATGAATTGTGTAGTAATCTTCTTTTGAAATATCAAAAGAATTAAACAACCTTGATGGTTCGTCGGCCATAATATGAAAGTCTGATTTAATAGTTGTATTCTCTCGTATTAAGTTTATAATCGATGATCCCATTGTAAAGTCAGGAGCAAAATATCCGTCAATTACATCAAAATGTAGATAGTCTATTTCGTTTTCTTTTAGTTCCTCCAATTGTTTTGATAGTTTTAGCCAGTTTATGCACATTATTGAGGCTGAAAGAGTGATTCCTTTATACATTTTATTTTTTGTTAGGCTTAATGATAACTTTAAGGTTTTTTGAGTTTGAAGCGCTCTCAAAGGCTTCTTTAAATTCCGTAATAGAAAGTGTCTTTGATATAAGTTTTTTAAAAAACGCTCTGTTTTTACTTATTAAATCAACAGCCAAAGAGTGTTGTTTTGGTGATGATCCATGAGACCCAGTCAAGACGTTCTCTTGGTAATGGAGTTGATTTGTGTTAATTGGTATACTAGGGGTATCTGATGGAAGACCACCAAAAAAATTTACTACTGTTTGAGGAGCCAAAACGCTTAAGGCTTCATGGTGTGAATTCACGTTGTTATTTGCAGTAAAAATTAAATCTATGCTGTTTTCGCAAATTTTGGTTATCCAGTCTTTGAGTTTTGTTTTTTTGCTATTAACCGAGTCTGTTATAAAATCAAAATCTTTTAGTAATTTAAGCCTATCCTCTGATATGTCTGTCATGTATACTTTTTTAATTCCTGTGCTTCTTGCTAAAAATGCTAGCATTAAACCGATAGGACCACATCCCATTATTAACACGGAGTTATAATTCTTAAATGAAACTTTATCAAATCCATTTATACAGCACGCTAACGGTTCTGCCATACAAGCTAAATCATATTCTAGGTTCTTTATTTTTTTTATAGGCCCATGCTCAAGTGTGTGTTTATTCAAAACCATATACTGGGAAAACCCTCCTTCAAGCTCGTGACCAATTGCTAGGTTTTCACTACAAAAATTAACATTACCACTTATACAGCTTTTACATTTGTAACACGGCACATCTGCACCAACAGAAACTCTATCACCAATCTTAAAATTTTTTAAATTTTTAACTTTAATGATTTCACCTGCAATTTCATGGCCAGTGATTTGTCCACTTTTAACTCGGTTATTGCCAAACCTAATTATCTTAAGATCAGAGCCGCAAATACCACACGACTCTACCTTGAGAAGTGCTTCATGGTTTTCAAGTTCAGGAATTTGTCTTTCATCAATTATCATCTTGTTTTTTGAAATCCACCTCAGACATTTAATCTTTTCCATTACACAAAAATTATTAATGGGAAGTTAAACGCAAGTAATAGTATTATTAATAAATAAAAAAATGGTTTTTTTAAATTTGTAAAAGTATAAAAGAAGAAGTTTGAGATTTTTATAGAAGCTCTATTTGACTCTGGTCCAAACCTGTAATTAATTGACTGCCGAGACAAATAATAAATTATAGGGGTGTAATAGAGTAAATGAATTACAAATTGTAAAACCTGTTTGTTCAAAATATTTAAGTCTATAATAAATATTTTAGAATAAACTAGAAGGTTGATAAAAATTTCTATACCTAAAAAAAGGTATATATATTTAAATTTAAACCAGACTTCATATGGATCTATTCTTTTGATTTTAAAAAACACAAAAGATAAAAAGAGTGGCAAAAAATTATATAATACCAGGTTGTAGTAGTCATAAGTAATAGTAGTTTCGCGATTCTCAACCACAGAATTCTCTAATACTCCCGGAAGAAGAAGAGCAACAGTTAGCGTGATATGGAAAAGTAGATATTTCATGCCATGCTTTGCTTTATACCCGTCAAAACACAAAACAAAAAACCATAGCAACAAAATAAACACAGCAGCGAGTGCATTTATGTAAAAAAACAAAGTAGAGAGTATGGTAATTATCCAATAATTTTGATACTCCCACTTTTTAATGTTAATTATGCTATAAAATAAAAATAAAAAAAATAACGTTGACAAAGAAGGAAAGGGGAATTTAAAAATTAATGGAAAATCAGCATAAGAAAGCCCGTCCATATAGTTAGACTGACTTATTGAGTACAAGAAATCACGAAAATTTTTTTCACTTGAAATAGAAAGAGAAAGAAGAGAAAACAAAAAAGCATATTTTGGTTCAATAAATTTTGAGTAGACTTTAAACATTAAAACAAGAATAAAATATGGTATTACTATTATATTTATTGCTGCTAGAATATAAAGAATTTGTGAGCTTTTGATTAGCTCAAAAATATAAATACTGATAAATGGCTCAAAGTAAAAGCTATTGGGATAAAGGTTAAAAACATCCTGAACATTGTTGTTGTTTAAAAGGGCTACATACCATATTATCAATATAGACAGATAAAGCAGTGAAAACTGAAGCAGTGGCTTTTGATTTATTATAGCATTCGAAAAAAATTTCATATTAATTATCATGGTTTTTTTCCAAAAAGCAAGTCTTTTAGTTTTATTAAATAAAGTTAAAGAAAATAAACAAAGCAGAGATAAATTAAATTAGTCACTTATTTCATGACGAACTATTTAGTAACTAATATTCTCTTTTTTTAATTCTTCATAGAACCCTGCCATTGCAACAGAATATCTAGGCACTAACCAAGCCCACCAAATAAATAAAGTGAAAATACCTGCAATCAAATAAAGTGCAGCTTCAAGATTAAGCATGAATAGTTGCCATTTATGGCCCCTCATCATCTTTTCACTCTTATTAAAAGCCTCTATTACGCCAACATCGGGATCATCGGCAAGGATATAAAACACCTGTGAATACATTAAAGCTAAAATTATACCAGGGACAATAAGCAAGATAAAACCAAGTATAATTACGGCT
>MDTC01212573.1_pt1 | contig 10867 bp, 12 predicted proteins | sample 811181 | NCBI WGS metagenome assembly MDTC01 (sample SAMN05326644, study PRJNA326480) | marine metagenome | isolation source: seawater | place: Pacific Ocean: North | collected 2011 | reverse complement strand
CTTTGGGAAACAAGGAGAAGCAAATGCAGTAAAATATCTTGAAAGAATAGGGTTTGAAATTATTGAAAAGAGCTGGAGGCATCATAAAAGCGAGGTAGATATAATAGCGAGACAAGGTTCAACATTGGTATTTATAGAGGTAAAATCAAGAAAAAATACGATTTTACCTGTTGAAGAATTAATTTCTAAAGCTCAAAAAAAAAGAATTATTAAAGCTGCCCATCATTTCATTACAAGCAATGAAATAGATTTAAACATAAGATTTGATCTTATATATATTGATGCGAGTAAAAAAACAGCTAAATTGAGCCACTTAAAAGAATTTTTTTCACCTGATTTTGATTAGAATAAACAAATATATTGCAGATGCTGGTATTTGCTCAAGGCGTGAGGCAGATCAATTAATAAGTGCTGGTAAAATAACTATCAATGGAAAAGTTATTACTGCTTTGGGCACCAAAGTTTCTGAAAATGATTCTGTAACCTACAATGGGAAAGTACTTAAAGCTGAAAGGTTAAAATATATTTTAATTAATAAACCTAAAAATTACATCACTACTGTTAAAGATACCCATGATAGAAAAACCGTAATTGACTTAATTGAAGGTGCTTGTTCTGAAAGATTATATCCAGTTGGAAGATTGGATAGAGACACTACAGGATTACTTTTATTGACTAATGACGGGGAATTAACAAAAAGACTAACTCACCCAAGTTTTGGGGTGAAAAAAAAATACGTCATTCAGTTAGAAAACAGCATTCACCCTGATTGTCTTAAAGAAATGACCAAGGGAATCAAATTAGAAGAGGATGAGGTAAAGTATGATGAAGTAAAATATGGTCGTCAAGAGACAGACAGAACTCAACTAATTGTTACGCTTCACTCTGGTAAGAACAGAGTTATTAGAAGAACAATGGAATATTTTGATAAGAAATTACTACACCTTGACAGAATAGAATTTGCAGGAATTAAAAAAAATGAATTGGTCAGAGGTTCTTGGAGATTCTTAACTCCAAAAGAAGTAGGATTCCTTAAGATGACAAAAGTTCGCTAAGTACTTTTTTTGATGCATTTTGCTCAGCAGCTTTTTTTGAAGAACCACCTCCTTCTCCAATATTTTTTCCATCGAAAATAACTTTAGAGCAGAAATGATTATCATCTATTTTTTCTGAGCTATTTTCAGTTTTATAAATAATATTTTCTCCTTTTTTTTGAAAATAAATAATTAATTCACTTTTGTAGTCTCTATTTTCTTTTAGAATTTTATTTAAGTCAATATGATTATTTAAAATGAACTTTTCAAAACATTTTTTTGCATTCAAATAACCTTTGTCCATGACTATAGCCCCAAATAAAGCTTCAAAAGCATTTCCAACCAATGATTTATAAGTGTTTTTGCCTTTTTGGTACAAAAGGTGTTTTTCCAAACCAATAGCAATTCCAAATTTGTTGAGCTGTTCACGACTCACAATTTTAGACCTTAATTTTGTTAGGTAACCTTCTTGTTTGGTTGGATATTTTTTAAATAGATAGTCAGCTACTACCATTGAGATGAAAGCGTCTCCCAAAAACTCAAGTCGTTCATTGTCAATTTTTTTACCACTAATATTTTTGTAAGAGCCATGAGTGATGGCTTCTAAATACACAAATTCATTGTCAGGCTTAATGCCTAAATCAGTCTTTAAGAAGTTAATAAAATTAGGAGATAGGGTTGCTGATTTCTTTTTTTTAAAGAAAAGTCTAAGCATTGTATTTTTTGACAATAACAGAGGAGTTATGTCCTCCAAATCCAAAGGTATTACTCAAGGCTGCGTTAACAGTTCTTTTTTGGGCCTTATTCAGTGTGAGGTTAAGATTGTAATCAATATTTTCATCTTCATGTTCGAAGTTAATTGTTGGAGGAATTATTCCTTCCTGAACTGCTTTTATACTAGCTATTGCTTCAATAGCACCAGCTGCTCCAAGCAAATGACCAGTCATAGACTTTGTACTACTGATATTTAGGTTGAAAGCATGATCACCAAAAACTTCTTTGATTGCTTTTGTTTCAGCAATATCTCCAAGCGGAGTTGAGGTACCATGAACATTAATGTAATCAATATCTTCTGGAGACATTCCAGCATCTTCTAATGATAAACGCATAACATTGATAGCTCCTAATCCTTCTGGATGAGGTGCAGTGATATGATGAGCATCAGCTGTTAATCCACCACCAACTACTTCAGCATATATTTTAGCTCCTCTAGCTTTGGCATGTTCTAATTCTTCAAGAATCAAACATCCAGAACCTTCACCAAGTACAAACCCATCTCTTGTTGCATCAAATGGACGCGAAGCTGTTTGAGGGCTGTCATTTCTAGTGGATAATGCTCTTAGAGCATTAAACCCGCCTATTCCGGTGATATTTACTCCAGCTTCGGACCCGCCGGTTACTATAAAGTCTGACTTGCCTAACTGAATCAGCATCATGGCATCAATAATAGCATTTGTAGATGATGCACAAGCAGAGACTGTAGCATAATTTGGACCTTTTAGCCCATATTTAATAGAAATGTGACCAGCAGCAATATCAACAATCATTTTGGGCACAAAAAATGGATTGAATTTTGGTGTGCCATCACCTTCTTTATAATTAAAAGATTCTTCTTGAAATGTTTTCATTCCACCAATTCCTGAACCCCAAACAACACCTGCTCTGTTTAAATTAACAGTTTCTAGGTCAAGGTTGGAATCATTTATAGCTTCATGAGCTGTAGCCATTGCATAAATTGAAAAGAGATCCAATTTTCGAACCTCTTTTCTATCCATAATTTCTAATGGGTCAAATCCAGTTACTTCACAAGCAAATTTGGTTTTAAATAATTCAGCATCAAATTTAGTGATGTTATCTGCGCCGCTTTTTCCAGCGATTAGATTCTTCCAATAATCGTCAACATTATTACCAATTGGTGTTAAGGCACCCAAACCAGTTACAACAACTCGTTTCTTTTCCATAACTTAAATTTACTTGAAAGGTAGATTAGACCTAATTATTTATTCTCTTCAATGTAAGATATTGCATCTCCAACAGTTTGAATATTTTCAGCCTGCTCATCTGGGATAGCAATATTGAATTCTTTTTCAAATTCCATTATTAATTCAACGGTATCTAATGAATCCGCTCCAAGATCATTTGTGAAGCTTGCTTCAGTAGTTACTTCTCCCTCGTCAACTCCTAATTTATCAACGATGATAGATATTACTTTAGATTGTACGTCTGACATTTTATGTTTTTTTAATTGTTTTGAACTGCAAATAAATAACATTTCCTGTATTGAACAAAATACTTTTCTTTAAACTTGCTCAATAATTAAAGTTGACGAATAACTTTTCTATTTTTATATTTCTAAAAAAAATATTGTGAACGTAGCTCTACTTGCATCAGGAAAAGGTTCAAATGTTGAAAATATACTCTGTTATTTTAGAAATCACTCAAAGATTAAAATTGCTCTAGTAGGCTCTAATAATCCTAAATCTGGCGCCCTCATTTATGCGAATAATTATTCTGTGCCAACTTTAGAATTTTCTAAAAAAGAACTAGAGACAACTACAATTTTACTCAGCACTTTAAATAATCATGATATTGACTTAATTGTTTTAGCGGGTTTTTTATTAAAAATACCTGAATCTTTTATTGATTCTTTCAAGGGGAAAATAGTGAATATTCATCCATCATTATTACCTAAGTATGGCGGTAAAGGAATGTATGGAGACCACATACACAAGACGGTGCTTAGCAATAATGAAAAAACGACTGGAATTACCTTCCACTATGTTAATGAAAACTATGATGAAGGAAAAATAATTGCCCAATTCCCTGTATTTTTAGAAGAAAATGAAACTTTATCTTCTCTAAAAGGTAAAATTAGTCAATTGGAGTGGTCAAAATACCCCTTTATTATTGAGCATTTATGTAATGAGTGATATTCAAAGAAAAATACATGAAATTATTTTTGAGGCAGATACCCCGATGGGTAAACTGTTTGATATTTCATTATTAGTGATGATACTTTTAAGTGTTAGCGCTGTAATGCTTGAAAGCGTCGAGATATATAGTCTTTCCTATGGAAAGTATTTTGAGATTGCAGAATGGGTTTTTACTTTTTTATTTTCAATGGAATATATACTTAGAATTATTTCTGTAAAAAAACCATTTAAATATATTACTAGTTTTTATGGTATCATTGATTTATTGGCTTTAATCCCTTCCTACTTAGGCTTTTTTATGGGTGCAAATACCTTATCTTCAATTAAAACAATTCGAACCATCAGATTAATTAGGATTTTTAGGATTTTAAAGTTGATTCGATACATTAAAGAGGCAGCGGCATTAAAAAAGGCTTTCATTGCCAGTAAGCAGCGAATAATTGTTTTTCTATTCGTTATTTTATCGATTGTAACTTTAATGGGCACAATCATATACTTGATTGAAGATCCAGTTCATGGTTTTACTTCAATTCCAAGAAGTATATATTGGGCAATTGTGACTTTGACAACCGTTGGTTATGGTGATATTGCGCCACATACGCCATTAGGTCAGTTTTTTGCATCAATTATTATGATATTGGGTTATGCTATAATTGCGGTTCCTACAGGGGTGATTTCTGTTGAATTAGCTAGAATAAATCTGAATACACAATCCTGTCCATCATGTGCCAAAGATAGCCATGAAGACGATGCAGAATACTGCAAATATTGTGGAGACGAACTGAATCCCATATAAAGATGAAAATAACTATATACACAGACGGATCAGCAAGAGGAAATCCAGGAAAAGGCGGCTATGGTATTGTGTTAAGTGCAGGCAAGCACTACAAAGAAATTTCACAAGGGTTTAGACATACTACTAATAATAGAATGGAACTATTGGCTGTGATAGTGGGTTTAGAAAGTTTAAAAAAACCAGGATATGAGGTATTGGTTGTTTCAGATTCTAAATATGTTGTTGATGCAGTTTCAAAAAGATGGGTTTTCAATTGGGAGAAGAAAAATTTTAAGGGAAAAAAGAATCCAGACCTTTGGAAAAGGTTTTTAAAGATATACCCTTTACATAATATTAGCTTTAGATGGATTAAGGGCCATGCTGGCCATGCTCAAAATGAGATTTGTGATCAATTAGCTGTAATGGCTTCAGAAAACACTAACTTATTGATTGACAAAGGTTATGAAGAGGTTAGTTCTAATCAACTTTTTAACTAATGAAAGCCATTCATTTAGTAAGTTATGGTCCCCCTAAGCAAGCTTTTAAAGAGGCAAAAGTTGATTTACCAGTTCTTAGTGCTAAAGACGATGTTTTGATAAAGGTCCATGCATTTGGGTTAAATTTTGCCGACATCATGGCCAGAAAAGGTTTGTACAGAGCAACTCCACCTTTGCCAGCAATTCTAGGTTATGAAGTAATTGGGGAAATTATTAAAGTACACGATCAATCTCATGATTATTTAGTTGGGAAGAGAGTACTTACATTAACAAGATTTGGAGGCTATGCAGAATTTGTAAAGTCAAATATTTCGTCTGTAAAAGAAGTTCCTTCAATTATTTCTGACGGTCAAGCATTGGCTTTAGCGACGCAATATTGTACGGCTTTTTTAGCAATGGAAAGTTGTACGAGCTTAAAAAAATCAGACACTATTTTAGTACATTCAGCATCCGGTGGTGTAGGAAGTGCAATTACTCAGCTGGCCAAGTTAAAAGAACTCAAAGTTATTGGCTTGACAAGATCCCAAAACAAAGTAGATTATCTTAAAAGTAATGGAGTAGATGTTGCTATTGTTACAGCAAATGAAGATTATCTTTCAAAGATTAAAGCTGAAAAAATTCAAGCAAGTTTTAATTCAGTTGGTGGAGATACTTTAAAGAAAGATATTCAGTTATTAGATGTGGGTGGACAAATAGTATTTTTTGGAATTTCTGATAGAACAAATCAGAAAAAAGGCCTGCTTTATACTCTTTTACAACTATTTAAAATAGGGAAAATTCACCCAGCTAAACTGCTTTTAAATTCACAATCAATACAAGGGCTTAATTTATTGGCATTGGGAGATAAAAACCCTCAACAATTAAACAATGCATTAGAAGAATTAATTTCTTTAACGCTTGAAAACAAAATCACTCCTAAAGCAAATCATGAATTTAGTTTTAACGAAATAGCCGCTGCTCATCAAGGTGTTGAAGAAGGAAAATTCACGGGAAAAGTTTTTGTAAAAGTTTAAAGTTAATGAAAAGAATATTAGCCGTCTTTGTTATTTTTCTGGTTGGTGTTAGCATTATTATTTACATTAATAATGACTTAATGAATCTTAAAAAACTCCCAGTATTATCTCCGTGTGATGTTAATCCAGAGTTATATGACAGTTCGCTCTATAGAAATTGTATTGGTCATAAAATTACCAATTTCAACTTAATTGATCAGTTAAATAGAAAGGTGAATCTAGATTTATTAAAGAATAAAATTGTAGTCGCTGATTTTTTCTTTGTTTCATGTCCTGGGATATGTCTAAAAATGACAAAAAACTTAGGAGATATTCATCAACAATTTAAAACAGACACTAATTTTCTAATTTTATCTCATACGGTTTGGCCTGAAGTAGATAATATTGATGTGCTCTATCAATATGCTGAAAGTTACAAGGCAAATCATCAAACATGGAGATTTCTAACAGGAGATAAAAGAGAACTTTACAGATTAGCGAGAAAAAATTATTTAGTTGCACCAGATATTAATGACTTGAACTTTGATCACGGATCTCAAGCAGATTTTATTCATACAGAAAATATTGTACTAGTGGATAAAAAACAAAGAATACGAGGATTTTATGATGGTACTGATATCGAATCTATGAGAGAGTTAGTTGACGATATTGAGATTTTACAACGAAACTAAATGTATTTCTTCAATTTCTTTGTTAAGTAATAAAAAGGGAGCGTGTCTATTAAAGCTATTACTAGCTTAAATAAATATCCCGAAAGAATAAAATATACAAGAGAATGAGTAAGGTCTCCATTTGCAAGTTTAGGGAGTCCATCTACTAAAAAATGGGTAATTAGTATCACGGCAATACTGTCAATTAATTGACTTATGATAGTAGAGACATTATTTCTTAACCATAGTTTTTTGCCTCCTGTTTTTTCTTTCAAAAAATGAAAAATACGTACGTCAACAAATTGAGCACTTAAATAGGCAATCATAGAGGCTATAGTTGCTCCAATTGTTAATTTTCTTATTTGATAAAAAGCATAATCAGAAGGCACAACTGCTTTGTTGTCATTTACAGTTATTTCAGGCAATCCGTTAATTAGTAATTCAGGCGGGTCTAAAACCCCAGCTAACCAAACAAAGAAAAGCACCCAAAAGTTCAACCCTAGCCCCATCCAAACTACCCAATTGGCACGTTTTTGCCCATATAGCTCACTTATTAAGTCTGTACACAAAAAGGTAATGGGATAGGGTAAGACTCCAATAGCGATAACGAAAGGGATATCGAATCCAATAAAAGAAAATGAATAATCAATAAATTTTGAGGTTCCAAGTACATTAAGTAATGTTAATGAGCCTAGGAATAATCCTGATAAAACTAGAAAGATAATTTCCTTACGATGTGGATGTTTGGAGATATTACTATTAATAGTCAAAGATTGTGGTTAAATACTATTGAATACCATTTTTACCAAGGATACCATTACCTGCAAAAACACCATTTTTAAAAACTTTGATTTTTTCCAATAGGCCGTATTCGTCATAGATATAATGTCTTCCATTAAATAAACGCCCTGACTTAAATTCTCCATCCATCAAAAGATTTTTGTCTTTGTCATAAGTTTTTCCGTAGTTATTCACCAGTTGATTTTGGGCACTGTTAAAAACCCCTTCAATTTTAGGCCCTTTTTCAATTAGCGGGTCTTTGAATTCAACTATGGGTTTTTTTGTTTCATATTTTTTGGTTGATAGTGAGTTTCCATTTTGAAAAATAATTTCTTTTTTCTTGTCTCCATTTTCATAATACCAAGTGGCTCCTCCATTTTCTTGACCATTAATAGTGTTGAAAGAAACTTCTTTTTTGCCATTGGCATAGAAGTAATCTACTTTGCCCTCTGTTTTTCCTGATGAATTGAATTTTTTCGCCTGTCTTAATTGACCATTTGGCCAGTACAGTTCATAAGATCCTGTAAGCAATCCAGCATTGATTGTTCCTTTTTCTTCAATTTTTCCGTTTTGAAAATAGGTAGTATATGCACCCATTGTCCTCCCATATTTAAAGTTTATTTTACTTCTTACAGCTCCGTTGGGCCAATATTTAATCCATTTACCAGTTTTTCTACTATTGACATACCTTCCTTCTTCTACTTTATCTTCAGCTGCAAACCCTTTTTGTTTACTGATAGACCCAGTTATAATCCAATAACCAGTTTTTCTACCATTAACAGGATCAACCCTGTTAATAGTGTCATTATTTAAATTACAAACACTTTTTAGAGGGCTTAAAATAAGGATTAAAAATCCTAAGCTATAAATGAAGTTTTTGCTCATATAATTTTGACAAAAGTATGAAATTCAATTACTAATATATAAAGTTGGTGTACATTTAATATAATTATTTAAACCTGTATTGTGAACATCATTGCCATTCAGTCAGATATATTTTGGGAAAACCCTAAAGAAAATAAATCAGTTCTAGAAAAGACCCTTGCTAATTATAAAAATTACGACCTTATTATTTTACCTGAAATGTTTACAACCGGATTTTCGATGAATCCTATAAAAATTGCAGAACCTCATTTGGGTGAATCTTGTCTATGGATGCAGCAACAAGCACAAAAGTGTAATTCTACTTTAATTGGTAGCATACCAATAGTTGAAAATGGTAAATATTATAACCGTTTATATGTGGCTTCAAAAGATTACATTTCTTACTATGATAAGCGACATTTATTTTCAATGGCTGATGAAAATATTCACTACAGCCCAGGAAACTCAGATTTGATAATCAACATAAATGGGTGGAAGATAAAACCACTTATCTGTTATGATTTACGTTTCCCAGTTTGGTCTAGAAATAAGCAGAATAATGGAATTTATGATTATGATATATTGATATATATTGCTAATTGGCCCCAAGTTAGGATAAATGCTTGGGTAGATTTATTGAAAGCAAGAGCCATAGAAAATTTGGCATATGTTGTTGGCGTTAATAGAATTGGGAAAGATGGTAATGGTGTTCAATACAACGGATCTTCAAGAGTGTTTAATTTTAAAGGAGAAAGAATAGATGAGTTCTTAGAGAATGAATTTAAAATTCAAAAAACACAATTTGATAACACAAAACTTATGAAATTTCGAAATAATTTTCCGGCTTTAAAAGATGCGGATGAATTTAATCTAACGCTTTAAAATCCCAGTTAACATTAGTCGTCCAATTTTTTTTAAGTTTTATTTCATCTTGATAAAAGTATATTTCCTCTGGTAATCTTTGTTTTTTTATATCTCCGGAAGTCCAATAGTTATTATTATCCTTATCTGAAATAATTTTGATATTATAGTTACCTGGATAGCAGTTTTTAAAAACGGTGTCAATGGTCTGGCCTTTAAAAGTAAATTCTTTTTTAATTATTTCGTTTTGAATAATCTGAACAATAGAATTATGATGAGGGATATTCTGAATACTTAGTTCAAAAGAAGAAAGTTCTTCATTGGATTTCAAATTAAAATTCACTAAACTAGTATCTTCTTTATCATATTTAATCCCCTTAACACTTTCTGGAAAAAAAGTCAATGTATAGTTCCCAGGACCTGTTAGAGGCGCTATCTTTAGTAAATTTCTTTCATGAGATGATTTGTAAGAAATAGGAATGCTGTCTTTAGAAAGTTCAAGTTTAGAAGTGTCAATTCTAGTAATAAACTGATTAAAGAGTAAGTCTAGGTTTGGGTTGTAGGATAAACCAATATTTTGAGATTTTTTATAAGATAAGAGTTTTAGCTCAATTCCTTTCTCTTTTGGGATTGCTCTTAGTGTGTCACAAAAAGCAGCTGATTTTCCATTTATAATAAGAATGTATTTTTTAGCAGTATCATTTATATAAAATTGATGTTTAGTTTTGTCTTCAAATGAATAGTAGTTTGTTTTACTATTGGTGTCAGTAACAACACAAGAGTCTATTGACTGATTAAATTCAACTTCTAATAGCCCTAAATTATTTAAAGTCAAGTTTTCAATTTTTATTTTTTTATCAGGCTCAAACGCATCAATCGTATAAGCTTCACAAGTGTCTATAATGCTAATAGTATCGATCATAAAACCTTGAACGCCATTTAGCGTATCTAACACAAAGTCTTTGTTTTTGTCCTCATAGGCAGTTATGAAGTATTCTCCTTTTATTATATTTTTAATTTTAAATTTCCCTTGAAGATCAGTAAATCCATAATATTCACGTTGCTCACTTGCTATTGCTTGAAGTTTAATCAAAAACTCTTCAGCAGGTTTTTTTTTCGGATAAATAATGACATTACCTTCAAATAATCCGCTATCAATATATTCACCAGTAGAAAATGTATAACTGAGTAATGGGATTTTGTTTTTTTCAGTTAAATCCGCAATTGATTCTCTAAAATTAAATGTATAAGTGGTTTTGGGACTTAATGAATCTTCCCACTTTACAGTTAATTTTTTTTCTTCACAAATAATTTCTTTATTTTCTATTGTTGGATTAATAAGAATTGATCTTTTCCCTTTAATAAATTGAATATTTTCATTGAAATTAAGAATGATTTCATTGCTTTTAAAATTGACAGGCTCTTTTAAGACAGTGGTATCTATAACTATTTTTGGAGCT
>MDTC01170669.1_pt1 | contig 10867 bp, 12 predicted proteins | sample 811181 | NCBI WGS metagenome assembly MDTC01 (sample SAMN05326644, study PRJNA326480) | marine metagenome | isolation source: seawater | place: Pacific Ocean: North | collected 2011 | reverse complement strand
TATCAGATGTACTGGAATGATCACGGTGACACCCGTGGTTTCCACATCTTTGATACAGAAACATTCAAACTTCGTATGGTGAAAAACCCGTACGAAATTTTTGCAAAAATCTATTGGGATGATTCAGCAGACGCACCTGCACTGATCGAACCCAAAGATTATGCAAACAAGTATGTCAAGGTCATTGTTGAGCAAAAAACAAACTACGTAGACTTTGAGCATATGCTTAACAGTCTCTATGATGCAGGTGCTCTCGATGTAAAGGTTGTTGAGAAAGTTGGTGTGTTCGATGACCCCGAAGCGGAGGCAATCGATGTCAAAGACACACTGACTTTACTGGACGAATACCTTGACGAAGTGACGCTAGAGGTAGATAAAACCGCACTTAAGAGTCTAATGAAATCGCTATATATTGAATCCTGTGAAGTAGCGTAGTGTTTATCATCACTCTAGAAGGTCACGAAGGAGAGGGCGCTTACGCTGTTCACGATGCTGACGGCGAAAACGTCCTCTATTTGTTTGTTGACAAGGATGATGCTATGCGGTATGCTGGGTTACTGGAAGCAGATGACTTCCCTCCAATGGCAGTTACTAGTATAGAAGATCAACAGGTTATTGCTACCTGTGAGAAAGTCAACTGTCGTTATAGTATAATCACTCCTAACGATTTCGTAATCCCCCCTTCAGATAATGATCCTGTTCCAAAAGATCCGTTGGAAAAACCTCCTGAGCACGGGTGATTCTTTCACTGAGGTTGACATCACATCTGCTAGAACAAATCTGATTATTGGCACCAACGGTGCAGGTAAGTCCACAATCCTGGATGCGTTTACTTTTGGATTGTTTGGAAAACCATTCCGTAAAATTAATAAACCTCAACTAGTAAACAGTGTCAACGAGAAGGGCACCCTGGTTGAGATCGAATTCACTATCGGTCGCAAAGAGTTCTTGGTGCGACGTGGTATCAAACCAAACATCTTCGAGATCTATTGCAATGGTGATATGTATGATCAGAATAGTTCTGCAGTAGATCAGCAGAAGAACTTCGAGCAGAACGTTCTTAAACTTAACTACAAATCTTTTACCCAAATCGTTGTCCTGGGTAGCAGTACGTTCGTACCTTTTATGCGTCTGCCCCTGGCACAGCGTAGAGAAATTATTGAAGATCTCCTAGATATTAATGTGTTCTCTTCTATGAACGAAGTCCTTAAAGTTCGTCTTAAAGAAATTAAGGATGCTGTGCGTACGCACGAACTTAACACGCAAAGTGTAAAGGAGAAGATCGAACTTCAAAAAGGTTTCATTAATAATCTGGAGGTCAAGAAGAATAAGGATATTGAGCAGAAGAAAAGTCAACTTCGTGAAGTCCTAGATCAACAGGATAATTGTCGCGCAAAAATTGTGGACGCCACACAAATGATTGCCGAGATCAATGAAAAGATTGTCGCTCTCAACAACCCTGAGAAGCGCCGCAATGATTTGCGTGATCTGTCAATGAAGTTGAAACGTAGGGTTACCAAGATTACTGGTGATAAAAAATTCTACGAAGACAGTGCGAACTGTCCCACTTGCAAACAACCAATAAGTCAGGAGTTTAAGCTTGAACAAATCTCCGCACTCGATAGTAAGATCAGAGAAGTCGAGACAGCGTTTGCTGATATCGATCAACGCCTTGCTGAAGTTGTTTCACCATTAGAAACACTGCAAGAATATACTGATGGTATCCGTCAGTGCACTGAAATTACTTACACTCAGGAGGGGGTGATTACTACTCTGGACGGTCAGCGGAAAGTGCTGCAGCGCGAGATCAAAGATCTTGTAGACGACAGTATCTCCGTCAAAGATGAAGCTAAGAAACTTCTCGAAATGACCGAATCTCTCAAAACCGTGACTAACTCTCTTGTAGAGTCGCGTAAGCAACTGGACCTGCATATCACCGCAGGTCTTCTCTTGAAGGACTCTGGTATTAAGACACGCATCATCAAGAAGTATCTTCCTGTGATGAATAAACTTATTAACCAGTACCTCAATAAGTTGCAATTCTTCTGTAACTTCACCTTAGATGAAGAGTTTAAGGAAGTGATGAAGTCGCGGTATATTGATGAGTTCTCTTATGAAAATTTCTCCGAAGGAGAGAAAGCTCGTATTGATATCAGTTTGCTGCTCACTTGGCGTGGTATTGCTAAGCTTAAGAATAGCGTGGATACTAACCTCCTCATTCTCGACGAGATCTTTGACGGATCTCTTGACACAGTAGGATCAGATGAGTTATCATTTATCCTCAGGACTTTTAATGATAAATCTAATGTGTATGTTATCTCACACAGAGATAACCTCACTGACAAATTCCAACGTGTGCTGCAGTTCTCCAAACCTCAAAACTTTTCTAAGTTGGAAGTTTTGGAAGCAGGTGGTCCACAATCTATACCTCAAGGAGAATAATGGTTTCTGAACAAGTAAAACAATCCCTCGAAGAAGCATCGCACCATTTGCGCGAAGCACTTGCATTTGCAGCACGATCGGAAAGTCCTTTTGTTGTTAAGAGTATTGGAGAGATGATCTTCAACGCTGAGCATATCCAAGAGGTAGATGAACTCTTGCATAGTCTTGACGACGACGATGTTTGATTATCTTCCAGTATTTGCAACCCCATTTTTTAAAGGGCATCTTGAGGTTCCTCAGGGTGCTCTAATTTATTGGGAAGAGATGGCTGAGACTGAAGGTCGCAGCAGATCTAATCGTGGTGGATGGCAATCTAAAGAATGCATTGGTGGACCGTTCGCTATGGAGTTGCAAACTTATCTTCAGAAAGCATTCCCGAACTTTGATGTTGCATCGATGTGGGTCAACGTCAACCGTCCTGGTGATGAGAATGTTCCTCACATACATCCTGGTTCGGACCTCGCCTTTGCCTGGTACCTGACAGACTCCGAGGGATTAAAGGTACAGAATCCAAATATATTCTCACAGTTTAATCTTCTTCGCGAGTTCTCGCATCGAGAAGGAAACGTATACGAATCGATCGATTTTAATTTTGCTGCAGGAGACATCGTAGTCTTCCCCTCTCACTGCGTGCATAGTGTCAATCGGAATAGTGGCACAACAAATCGCGTATCGATGTCGGGTAACCTAAAATGGAATCCAAGAACAGCGGAGACCAATGCAACAGGAAATCAAGGGCAACTTAGCCAAGCTCTTAGCGAGTGAGAACCTTCTGGTTCAGCACAAGGCAGTCAAGACTGCTTCCTTTGATGTTCACAACCGTGTTCTGACGCTGCCCATCTGGAGCGGTCTGTCTAACACCGTATACGATCTCTTGGTAGGTCACGAGGTTGGACACGCCCTGTTCACTCCTGACCGTGATATGACTGACCTTGGTGCTCCCAAGGATTATGTGAACGTCACTGAGGACGTACGCATCGAAAAACTGATGAAGCGTAAGTACCTGGGTCTCCGCAAAGATTTCTGGAATGGGTACCGCGAACTGCACCAGAAAGATTTCTTTAGCGTCCTTGGTGTTGACCTGGACGAGATGTCCCTTGCTGACCGTGTAAACTTGCACTTCAAAATCGGTCACTTTATTGAGATCGCTTTCGATGGTGCTGAACTGGAACTGATCTCGGAGATCGAATCTGCTGAGACTTTTGAAGATGCTGTAGAAGCAGCGAAGAAAATGTACGCTCTGCACCAGGAGCAGAAGCAGCAGGAGCAACTCCCTGTACCTCCTAGCAGCAGTCCTGACGGTCGTCAGGGTGATACCACCCCCCAGGACTCCTCAGAGGACGCTGAGGACCAGCAGGAGGGCGATGCTGACGGCGAAGGTGAGGAGACCCCAGGTGATGGTTCTTGCGGTTCCTACGGTCTCGATGAGGACACTGTGGAAACTGCTGAAGCTTTTGACAATGCTCTCAAGGATCGTGCTTCTGATAACAAGTACGATGAAAATGCCATCATTGAATATCCTAAGGTCTCTCTTGATCAGCTTGTTGTTAGCAATCAGAAGTTCCTTGAGTATTGCCGTGACCACTACAAGTTGCGTGATGATTATGTTCTCGAATCTGCTAGCAGTGAGTTCTTGAAGTATCGCAAGTCTGCTGCACGTGAGGTAAACTATCTCGTCAAGGAATTTGAGTGCAAGAAGTCTGCTTCAGCATATGCTCGTTCTAGCACTGCCCGCACTGGAGTTCTTGATACTGCTAAACTCCACACGTTCAAGTACAACGAAGATCTTTTCAAGAAGATTACCATCACTCCTGATGGTAAGAATCACGGTTTGGTTGCTTTGGTTGACTGGTCTGGTTCTATCGGTAACGTTTGTTATGCGATGGTCAAGCAACTTCTGAACATCGCTTGGTTCTGTCGCAAAGCACAGATTCCTTTCAATGCATATCTGTTTACAACTGAGTGTCCTAACGAGAATAAGATTTCTCGTGACGAACCTCTGAAGTTTGCTTTCGGGGATTCTTTCTCTCTGATCAACGTCATCACAACTGATCTTCCCGCACGACAGTTTGAGGAGCAGCTGCGGTATCTGTTCTATCTCGGTGCATACTTCAGTAGCTACAATGCCAACAGCGTGTTCCCTTATGCACGTCAACTGTCAATTCCTTTCGGAATGTCTCTCGGTGGTACCCCGCTGAACGATGGAATCGTAGCGATGCACACTGTGCTGCCTTGGTTCCGTAAGAAGTATGGTGTAGAGAAACTGAATCTGATTGTCTTGACTGACGGTGAAGCAAACGCTGGTGGTTTCACTACAGAAAATCGTGCTTACCAAGATCCTGGTCGCTTCTATTGCCGCCAGTTGGAAGGTCGCGCACAACTTCGTAACCGTAAACTGGGTATTGTTTATCCTTGTTTTAATCAGGGATACCTTGGTAACACTGCAATCTTCATCAAAGATCTTAAGAATACTTTCCCAGGTATGAACGTGGTATGCTTCCGCCTGGTTGAAACTCGTGACGTTGCTGGATGGTGTCGTGCTGCCCAACATCACATTGTTATTAATGATCTTGATGTTTTCCGTAAGAAAGTACAGAAAGACAAAACAACTGTTTTCAATAATGTACTTGGTTATGACGCCTTTTATCTTATAACTACTAAGTCACTGACTTTGGATACTGATTTTGTTGTCGATGACAACGCTAGTAAAACTCAGATCCGTTCCGCCTTTAAGAAATCTCTGGGCAACAAAGCAGTGAACAAGAAAATCCTGTCGTCATTCGTCTCTATGGTCAGTTGAGCATCTGTCCACATATGGGTGGCGAGACCACCCTCTTCCCTTATAATAGTTTCATACAACACAAGGCACAATGAACATCGTCTCTGATCTCCGCGACCAGTACGGTACTGAGATTACCGCTACTGAAGTCAAGAAGTATGCACGTGAGGCAGGTGTTTCTTACCCTACCATCACTCGCAAACTTGAGCAATATAAAGTCAAGCGTGGTACTTGGAACCTGACTGTAACCGAAGCACGTGAGCAGTTTGAGCACCAGATTCAACTGCCTTCTGCTAACCAAGAGAAGCAAGGTCTGGTTCCTACCACGGACAGTAACTTTGTTCCCTTCGGTAACTTCAACCGTATCAAAAAAATCCTGAAGTCTAATCTCTTCTACCCTCTGTTCATCACTGGTCTATCTGGTAACGGCAAGACTTTCGGTGTTGAGCAAGCTTGCGCACAACTTAACCGTGAACTAATTCGTGTCAACATTACTATCGAAACTGACGAAGACGATCTCATCGGTGGTTTCAGGTTGGTTGACGGTAATACTGTTTGGCACAACGGTCCTGTTGTCGATGCTCTGGAGAGGGGTTCTGTTCTCCTGCTTGACGAGATTGACCTCGCTTCTAACAAAATTCTGTGCCTTCAGAGCATCCTTGAAGGCAAAGGGGTGTTCCTCAAAAAAATCGGACGTTGGGTCTCTCCTGCTAAAGGGTTCACGGTGGTTGCTACCGCTAACACGAAAGGTAAGGGTTCTGATGACGGTCGGTTTGTGGGCACGAATGTCCTCAACGAAGCGTTCCTGGAAAGATTCCCGCTGACCTTCGAGCAAGAGTATCCTTCTATTGCTGTTGAGCAAAAGATCCTGAACAAGATCTGTAGTGATGAAGAATTCACTAAGCGTCTTGCTGACTGGGCTGACATCATCCGCAAGACTTTCTATGATGGTGGTATCGATGAGTTGATCTCTACCCGTCGCCTGGTGCACATTGTGCAGGCATTCAATATCTTTAACGATCGCTTGGAAGCAGTGCAACTGTGTCTGAATCGTTTCGATGATGAAACCAAGCAGGCATTCCTGGACCTGTACTCCAAGGTTGACGACAAAGTTGAACTTGAGGATGACACTGTTGAGGTTTACAATGGGGCGTGATATAATCGAACTACCTACATCCTTTACACACCAACCTCCCAATGGATACCGATACGAGGTCATTCGCAAAAATGCTTCTCTACTTGCAATTTGGTCTGTTTGCAACCCTGGGTATGTTTATAATGACGGCGCTGACGTTCGTTGTATCTGGGGATTCTACAAACCCAAGTCAGACACCTACTACAGTCCAGTCAACTCAAAAAAAGTTGGCAACACCATAAAATTTGAAGACACTACGCCTTACACGGCGATGCCTAAACCCAAGGTCAAAATTTCTATCCTTGATTTTTTACAATGAACAAATACAATGAAAAACAAATTCTCGATGAAGTACGTGATTACATCATTGGCACTTACCAGCAACATTATTCATCTGGTAATGACCAGATCCAAACCCTGGATCTGATTGAAGCTTGTGGTGATGCAGAAGCATTCTGCCGCAGCAACATCCTGAAGTATGCCTCTCGTTATGATAAGAAGGGCACTGCACGTCGTGACATTATGAAGATCCTGCACTATGCTGTTCTTCTAATGCATTTCAGCGACAAGACCGACGTAACCGAGACCTATCCTCAATGACTGTAGTACCTCTTTCTGTACAAACTATTGAAATCCTGAAGAACTTTTCCACGATCAATACCAGCATCGTGGTCAAGGCAGGTAACGAACTCAAGACCATCAGCAATGCTGAGAACATTTTTGCGCAAGCAACAGTAGAAGAAACCTTCCCTCGCGACTTCGCAATCTATGACCTCAGTCAGTTCATCGTTGGTCTTAGTTTGTTTGAGAGTCCTGTACTTCACTTCGACAACGATAATTATGTCACTATCCGTGACAGCAACAAAGGTCGTCGCGTAAAGTATTACTTCTCGAATCCTGAAATTACGATGAAGGCATCGCCTGATCGTGAAATCAAATTCCCTGGTGGCAACATTAACTTTGACGTTACCTTCGATAACATTGCGGCTCTTCTTAAGGCATCCGCTGTATACGGTCTCCCTGATCTTACTGTTGTCAGTGAGCAGGATACTGTCACCCTCCAAGTCCGCGACAAGGAAGATGACACATCAAACTCGTATGATCAGGTCGTCACAGGATCATCCGACGATGAGTATGCTCTGGACTTTAAAGTGGAGAACCTCCGACTCTACTCAGGTGTGAAGACTGGAACTGATGGTGACTACAGCGTCAGTGTTTCCAATCGTTACATTTCCGAGTGGACTCACAAATCTATTGGACTAAAATACTTCATCGCTCTTGAACCCTAAAGGACCTTTGATTCCTGTCCTTATGTTTCTGGGTGTCATCTTTGCCACCCTGAGCGTAATTGTTGCAGGATACTTTCACGGACATATGTCAGTGCAAACAGTCTGGCATAACTTGCACAACTTTAATTGATTATGAAAAAATTCCTTTGGGTCGAACAATACCGTCCGACAAAAGTTGCAGATTGCATCCTGCCTGCTAACCTAAAGAAAACTTTTCAGGAGTTTGTAGATGCAGGAGAATTTCCGAACCTCCTTCTTTCGGGGTCTGCTGGTGTGGGCAAGACGACGATTGCTCGTGCTCTTTGTGATGAGTTGGGTGTTAGCTCCATTGTTATTAACGGTTCTGATGAGGGACGATATCTCGACACCGTACGGACACGAGTTAAAACATTTGCGTCCACGATCTCGCTGACTGGTAGCACACATAAGTGTGTCATCATCGATGAAGCAGACAATATGACACCTGATGTGCAGGCACAACTGCGTGCTGCCATCGAAGAGTTTCAAAACAACTGTAGGTTTATCTTTACTTGTAACTACAAGAACAAGATTATGCCTGCTCTGCAGTCACGCTGTTCTGTCTTTGACTTCACCGTCAAGAAAGAAGAGAAGATGGAATTGCAAGGTCAGTTCTTCTTGCGTGTGAAGCAGATCTTGAAAGAAAATGCTGTCACCGCACCAGATAAAGTTCTGGTCAAACTGGTGCAGAAGCACTATCCTGACTGGCGTCGCTGCTTGAATGAACTCCAGCGCCACGCTGCTAGCGGTGAAATAGATAGTGGTATCTTGGTGGATATCGCTGACTTGGACATCACTTCGCTGGTCAAGGCGCTGAAGAACAAAGAATTCAACACTGTTCGTCAGTGGGTGGTGGAGAATCTTGACAACGATCCCAATATGATCTTGCGCAAGGTTTATGATGTACTCTTAAATACCCTTGTCGGAAAATCTGTGCCGCAATTGGTGTTGATCATCGGTGAGTATCAGTACAAAACTGCATTTGTTGCTGACCAAGAAATCAACCTGCTTGCTTGTATGACACAGATTATGGTGGAGTGTGAATTCAAATGACATTACCTAAAGAACGCGAGATTGCTAGAGAGCGTCACTACGATTGTGAGAGTCTGATGGACCTCACACGTACCTATAAAGTGGACGTGAACTTCCGTGGTGTGCTTGGTGAAGCAAAGTCTTGCTACGATCTGTGGAAGGGCAGCATCTCTAATATGTCTAAGATGGCAATGAGTGCTGAGTCTGTAGACGATAGTGATTGGGATATGACGTTGAGCAAGAACGCTTACAACATCATCTGCCTGTCTTCTACGCTTCCTAATTTTTACGAACTGTGGAACCAAATGTTTCGACAGATTCGTTCTCACCCAGAACTGAAAACAAAACCTCTGTGGATTCACGCCTGGTTGAATGTGCACCGTCAGGAAGATCTTGGCAGACTTTCTCTTGGTTGGCACAACCACAGTTACTGCAGGTATCACGGTTTCGTGCACCTCAGCGACAAAGCAACAGATACTGTATTCGCTGATCACATTCCCACATCAAATGAGGAGCGTGATGATATTACTCAGTGGTATCTGGAAGATGCTAACGATCGCGATGAGCATCCTTTGAATAAAGAAGGCATCACCCGTGTGATTCCTAACGAGCAGGGACTCCACTACATTGGTCCTGGTCCCCTGTTGCACCGTGTTGTACCGAAACCTTTCAAAGGCATCCGTTGCAGCATCGGGTATGATATCATTGATGATCTGAACTGGTTAGCAATGGAGGATTGTAGTTCCGACAAGGGCGTGTGCCAAGCGTACCCCGTCTTTGAACGCAACATCGACATCTTCAATACCAAACTGGTACCTATTCCTTATTATGAGTAAAAAGTTCAAGACACCTCTGCGTTACCCTGGTGGTAAATCACGTGCTACTAAGTTCCTTCTCGATTACATTCCTGAGAAGTTTGATGCTTACACTGAGGGTTTCCTTGGTGGTGGTTCTATGGCGATTGCTCTTGCACGTCGCAACCCCAGTCTCAAGATTACTGTCAGTGATCTTTACTATCCCCTCTACTGTTTTTGGTTGACGCTGAGGGATGAAGGTCCTCGGTTGCAGTCACATCTGTTCAGCATCAAACAGGCTCTGTCTGACTACGAAGACAAGGATGATGTTATCAAAGCACACCGTGCAGCATTTGTGAAAGCAAAGGAGCAACTGCAGGAGAATCCTGGCGTTTACGAGAACGCTCTTAACTTCTATATCTGCAACAAATGTAGTTTCTCTGGTCTGAGTGAGAACAGTTCTTTCTCGGGGCAAGCATCTCAGTCTAACTTCAGCAACAACGGTATCTCCTCACTGATCTTCTATCATCAGATGATCCAGCGGTGGGACATCAGGAACGATGACTATGCTGACGTTATCGACGTGGATGCATTCAACTTCCTAGACCCTCCGTACGCTATCAAGGACAACCTGTACGGGACCAAGGGTGACCTGCATAAGCAGTTCGACCATCAGCGTATGGCAGACCTCCTGAAGGACTTCAGGGGGCGCACAATGATCACCTACAACTCCTGCCAGGAAGTAGAAGATCTCTATCCCACCTTCGCTAAACTGCAGTGGGATCTTACCTATACGATGCGGTCCACCTCTACCTATGGTGCTGACCAAGACAAGCGTAAAGAATTACTGCTTGTTAATTATTCTATAGATAATAGTAGCAATCTCTGGTACAAATAATGGGAAACATTATCGCTCGCGCCGCAGGTGGTCGCGCACAGATTGTTGACACCTCAGCTGGTGTCCTCCAGACCTTTGGGGTCGATGTACAAAACGCACTTATTCAAGGAGACGAAGTAGTTGTCACTCTCACTAACGGAAAAACCCAAATCTACCGATTCAACTCTAGTGGACGAACAGTCTTCGGACCAGTCCGTACGTTTTGAACTTCCACCTGCTGCTAAGTGGGTTACGAACTGGGCATACTACGAAGGCGAAGAACGTCTAGGTCAAGTCCGTTTCTTTAAGACACGATTTGGTTTGCATAGTAGCGTCAGTGAAGAAACTACTACTGGTAAGACTGTTATCACAGGTCTTCACCTGGAGGACGTTATCGAAATGACCTACTGGCATCTCAAGTGGGCAGAGGATGGCTACGACGGCGAACAAGCAGTGTTCGATGGTGTTGTCGGTGGCAAACTCTAAGTTCCTTGACATCTG
>MDTC01093890.1_pt1 | contig 10867 bp, 8 predicted proteins | sample 811181 | NCBI WGS metagenome assembly MDTC01 (sample SAMN05326644, study PRJNA326480) | marine metagenome | isolation source: seawater | place: Pacific Ocean: North | collected 2011 | reverse complement strand
TGACGCCCTTTTTTGACATTTTGGTGCCCTTGGTCGATCCCTGGCGCGCCTTAAACCGTGGGTTGGTCTTGTTAATAACGTAAAGAGTTCCCTTACGCTTAACAACTTGGCAGTCTGCGTGGCGACGTTTGGCGGATCCGAGTGAAGACAAAACTTTCATAAAATCAGAAATTCGTGGAGGGCGGAAACCTAGTCAGTCTTTACCCCGTGTAAAGCCCATTCCTTAGAAAAATTAATATCCAAGCAAGCCTCTTCCTGTTTCACTCTCCGAGCAGCGATTTCCATGTCCGAGTCTTATTTCCAAGAAACCGTCAATTCCCCCGAGACCCCGGAAGATTTAACTCTCCGCCCGCCGGGATTCGATGACTTTCACGGCCAGGAAAAGGTCACCGCCCGCCTCATGCTCATGGTCGAGGCAGCAAAGCAACGCGACGATGTCCTCGAGCACGTCCTCCTCTCCGGACCGCCGGGACTGGGCAAAACCACTCTCGCCAACATCGTCGCCACCGCCGTCGGCTCCACGCTCCACACCACATCAGGTCCTCAGATCGAAAAAGCAGGTGATCTCGCCGGCATTCTCACCAATCTCCAGCGCGGCGATATTCTCTTCATCGACGAAATTCACCGCCTCCATCCCGCTATCGAAGAATACCTCTACCCGGCCATGGAAGACTATCGCCTGGATATCATTATCGATTCCGGACCCTCTGCCCGCTCAATCCAACTTCAGCTCCCTAAGTTCACCCTCATCGGCGCGACAACCCGCTCGGGTATGCTCACCTCTCCGCTGCGCTCCCGCTTTGGCCTCACAAACAGACTCGACTACTACACCGGGGAGCAACTCGCTGTCATCATCACTCGATCAGCTTCCATTCTCGATCTCAATCTTAACCAAGAAGGTGCCCTCGTCATCGCCTCCCGCTCCCGTGGAACTCCCCGAATCGCCAACAACCTTCTTCGCTGGGTCCGTGATTACGCCCAGGTCCGCCACAAGGGAAAGATCACGGCCGACGTTGCCGAAGCCGCCCTCGTCATGATTGAGATCGACAAAGATGGCCTCGACGAAATGGACACCCGCCTTTTGGAGGCAATGATCCACAAATTCAACGGAGGCCCAGTTGGCCTCTCCTCACTAGCCGTCGCCATCGGTGAGGATGCCTCGACCCTAGAGGAGGTGCACGAACCCTTCCTTATTATGCAGGGCTTCGTCAAACGCACTCCGCGCGGCCGTGTCGCCATGCCCGCCGCCTACACCAAGATCGGCGCCGATCTTCCACCCGATCCCACCGAACAACAAAGCCTTCTTTAAGATGTCGCAAATCGATTCACTTCTCCAACAAGCCCGCGATGCCGGATTGCGACGCACCAAGGCACTTGAAGCACTCTTCACCTGCCTCGCCGAGCACAACCGCCCCATGACGCTCGCCGAGCTCACCAGTTGCGACCACCTCTCATCAAAGTGCGACAAAGCCACCGTCTTTCGCCTCCTTCAACGCCTCTGCGAAAAAGGCATGGTCCGTCGCCTCGGCCTCCACGAACGCGCCGCCTACTTCACCCTTCTCCTTCCCGGCATCCACCTAGATTACCTCATCTGCACCGACTGTGGCAGCATCGACCCCATCGACGCCCCTTGCCCCGTCCACCAACTAGAGGACGAGATCCGTGAAAAAACCGGCTTCACCGGACTCTACCACGAACTCGAATTTTTCGGCCGTTGCCTGAAGTGCAGCGCCTCCTCCTAAAATAACTGGCCCTGCCCTCTGGCACGAATCTCCGACTGAACTGGCCTACTCGCTTTCTCCTCACTCCGCATTCCCAGTGTCGCGATTTCATAGACTATACGCTTGCGCCCCTTTCCGACACTTGCCTCATTACGAATCACCTTAGTTCCGAGCACTTGCTCCATCATCTGCACCTCCATGCGAATCGCATTGGGATACTTGGCATAAATTGCCGCAAGCGGATTATGAAATTCCTCAATCCGAAACCCTGTTTCTGGATCATAGTGACACCGGCTAAACCAACCCTGCTTGTCCCGCAGATCTGTCAAACGTGTCGCTTTCTCTACTAACGATTTCCCCGTCCGCATCTTCGCCCGCCATTGGTCACGCAATTCCTGAAAATGATGAAACAACAACTTTTCCGGCGCTGACTCACCATATAATTGCCGCGCACCCTCAAAAACAGCCAAGGTCAATCCAATCTCCGCCTGCGGAAAAAGCGGATCCGCCTTCTTCGTCAAACGATACAATTTCTCCGGTCGCCCCACCGCCCGTCTCTCACGCGGCACCCGCCATTCCACCAAATATCCCCGCTCCGTCAGATTCAAACAGTGCTGCTTCACACCCATATAACTCATTCCCAACTCCCGTGAGAGATCCGAAATCGGCATCCCATCCGAACACTTAATCGCCTCAAGAATCTCCGCATAAGACGCCCGCATCGTATCTCGTTGAGCTTTTAAAAACATCGTGAAAAATATTAATAAATTTTAGTAATTAAGTCAACTAAAATATTACAAATGAATATTTAATACAAAAAATGAAAAAATTTAACGAAGAGGAACGAGCGTTTTAGAAAGAGAACCCCCGCCCCCGCCCAACCGAGCCTGAATCCCGAACTTCAGAAAACCTTACGCCACGACTCCCAACAGGACAGAACGACCAATCACCCCCAAATCGCCAATACACACTTTTGACAATCTCTCAATTCATCATATAATCGCTCCGATTTGAGCGATATCTCCTTCACATCCTCGGCGCCCGGATACTGGGCGGACGACAATATCTCAACCGAAGATTGGAACTCTGCCAAATGGCAGCTCAAAAACCGTGTCTCTTCACTCGCCGACATCGAGAGACGACTCACTCTCTCTGAAGAAGAACGAGCCGGCATTCTCCTCACCGGGACTAAATTGGCCACTTCCGTCACGCCGCACTTCTTCAATCTCATTCACCCCACCGATTCCGATTGTCCGATCCGCCGACAGGTTATCCCACGCATCGAAGAAACCTACACCGACCCCTCGGAACTTTCCGACCCTTGTGGCGAGGATTCCCACATGCCAGTCCCCGGACTCGTCCACCGCTACCCCGATCGCGTCCTTTTTCTCGTCACCGACCGCTGCGCATCCTACTGCCGATACTGCACCCGCTCCCGCGTGGTTTCCGGCGTTTCGGACCAGAAACTCAAACCCCAGTGGGATCAGGCCATTGAGTATCTTAAACGAACCCCGCAAGTCCGCGACGTCCTACTTTCCGGCGGAGACCCACTCCTGTTTTCCGACTCCAAACTCGAAGGTCTCCTCCGACGTCTCCACGAAATTCCCCACATCCAGTTCCTCCGGCTCGGCTCCCGCATCCCGCTTTTCCTTCCCCAAAGAATTACCCCGGAACTCTGCAATATTCTCAAGCAGTTCCATCCCTTCTTCCTTTCCATCCACACCAACCACCCCGACGAACTCACCTCCGAAGTCCGCGACGCCCTCAGTCGCCTGGCTGATGCCGGCATTGTTATGGGGAATCAATCCGTTCTTCTTAAAGGAGTCAACGACACCGTCGAAATCCAAAAGGAACTCGTCCAAAAACTCCTCATGTGCCGCGTTCGCCCATACTACCTCTACCAGGGCGACCTCATTCAGGGCACAGCCCACCTCCGCTCCGGCATCGCCAAAGGCATCGAGATCATCGAGGGCCTTCGCGGTCACACCTCCGGCTACGCCATCCCCCAATTCGTTGTAGACGGCCCCGGCGGTGGTGGCAAAATCCCCATCAACCCGCAATACATCGTCGAACAAAATGACGAACGCACCGTCCTCAGGAACTACGAAGGGAAGGAGTTTATCTATCCCGAGGCCTCGAAAACATCCAATAGCCTCGCCCACTAGCTAGGGATTATCTTTTTTTCGCCTTGTGAATCTTTGGATTTCCTCCCTTAGAAAAGGGTTCTGGGTCGACATCAAACCATGACGATTTTTCGATTCGTTCCTTGTTGTAAGGCGGTGCGAAAATATCGATCAATTGGGTTGTCTTATGGGCCTGGAGCCAGTGGATGTTTCGCTTTTTCGACGTCAGCGATGAGACGACACCCTTCTTTAAGAAGTCATGATTCGTCTCTTCCAGAAGAACGTAATCTCTTTCCACTTTATCTGGAAGAAGGTCGTAGTTCTTCGCTTCAATCTTCCCGGAAGCACAAAGAATTACTCCGGTCATCTCGGGATGATTATGATGAGGAATTGCTTCCTCTTTTTCAAACTGCAAGAGCGTGACATGAAAATTTCGTTGCTTTTCGAGCGGCTCGAAATCCACCCGCTTATTTCCGAGACCACGATGGGCTTTTTTAAACGCTTTGAGCAAATGCTCATCCTTGAGATTCAACCGTGAACAGAGAAGCGATGCTTTCGCCACATAAGCAGCCTCATTCCAATCATCAAGATGCTGGCGCGAGGCCTCTTTCTCCACTGTCTCCAGAAAGGCATCCCAATTAATTGGCTGCTTTTCAGCCAAGCGCCCATTGCATGCATTAGCCCGCGTCGCGATCGCATTTAACCCCGGCAAAGCCATGGTCAGCCCAAGAAAGCCCGGCAAAGAGGTCCGAATAAAGTGACGACGGTCATATTCATCCATAACCGAACCATCTCAAAGCCTAGGTTTAAAACAAGCCCCGACTCCAACAGCGATTGATACGCGAGACTTTAATCCTTCCGTTCTCATACAATATTTTTCGCCAAAATTTGGACAATTCATCTTCATTAATTGTGTTGCGGCCCTTCCCCTAATCCACCTCGATAAATTTTCACTTTCTTAACTTGGCTCACTCTCGGCCCTGCGATCCGAATAAATAGAGTTCTAACTTAAATTCACATTACTGGAACTCTTTGCGACAGGGAGCTCATCGCAAGAATCAAAGAGCGCCCGCACAGAACCGTTGCCAGCAATCGACTCGACCCACACTTGCACCCCGCTGCTCCCGTGGTATAGCCCTCCACGATGAGCGCCGGTTCTCCTCGGGAACTGTGGCGGGGGTCTGCCCTGTCCGCATGGGACGACATGCCCAGATCCCCCGGTTCGAAACCGCTTCCGATCGGGACTTGCGACGCAGCCGCCCAAGGATTTCTCATCGCCGCTCTTCTCTCCAAGGAACACCCCGGCCGGGTCTGGGTTCTTTGTCCGCATGCCCGACGACGAGACCAACTCGCCGAGGAGTTTGCCTTTTGGAGATCACCCGTCCTCAACCTCTCTGACCCTACCCTGATTGTTGAAGACGAATTGGTCGATCCCGACCGCGAAGCCGAGCGCATTTCCACAATCAAACGCATCTCCCGCTCACCGGGAAAACCAGTCCTCCTCTCGCGTTCCTCGTGGCAAGCCCTCGCTCCGGCACGAGACGTTCTCGACAAAAAAGAACTTACCTTGACCGTGGGACAAGAGATCTCTCCCGAAGACCTCATCGCATGGCTCAAAGAAAGAGACTACGAACCATATCCTCAGATTTTTCAACGCGGCCAGTTCGCCCGACGCGGCGGTATTCTCGATTTCTATCCTCCCCAAAACACCAGCCCGATCCGCGTGGAATTTTTCGGCGACGAAATTGAATCTCTCCGGGAATTCAGTGTGGAAAGTCAAACCACGACCCGCAAGCTCGACACTTTCGAGCTCGGAAGTCCTGACCTATCGCTCGTCGAGCCACTCTCCAATTGGTTCGAAAAAGGTGACCTCCTCGTTGCAATCGACGAAGACGATGTCGAGATTGCCGACATCCTCATCAGCGATGGCCCCAACGAACATTGGAACGCCAATCTCTATCCCTCGCCTGCCGCGGGATTCGAAGCCGGAGACTTTGTCATCGCCGACTCCAGCCGAAACCTCTTCCTCGAGCAACTCTCCGACTGGATCAAGCAAGGTTGGGAAGTCGGGCTGGTCTCGCCATCCAAAGCCGAACGCCATCGCTTCCTCAAAATCCTGGAACGGGACGAATCCGATTTCACCTTCACCGAAGGACGCCTTGCCAAAGGCTTTGTAGCTCCCGAACAGAAACTCGTTGTTCTTTCCACTCTCGAAATTTTCGGCCGTCAACATCTTCCGGGCACCAAAGGTCGCGAGTCCCTCGCCCATCAACGCACCGCAGCCGCCATCACCGGCGTGCACGAGCTCAATCAAGGAGAGTTCGTGGTGCACGCCGACTACGGCATTGGCGAATTCATCGGCCTCATTGAAAGCGACGAGGGCGACGAAGAACTTGGTATCAAGTACGACGGAGGCTCGACCTTGCACGTCCCCATCGATCAGAGCCATCTCGTTGCCCGCTACGTGGGCATCGGCGGAGGCAAACCCCGCCTGAACAAGCTCGGCGACAAGCGTTGGAAAAAAGCCCGCAAGGTTGCCGAAGCCGCCGTCCTCGACTACGCAGCGCAACTTCTCCGTCTCCAAGCCGAGCGCGAATCCAAAGGAGGCTACGGCCACGCTCCCGACGGACAATGGATGCAAGAATTCGAAGCTTCTTTCCCCTTCACCGAGACGCCCGATCAGCGCAGGGCCATCGAGGCCACCAAGATTGACATGGAGTCCCCTCGCCCCATGGATCGCCTGATCTGCGGTGACGTGGGATTTGGAAAAACCGAGATCGCGATTCGCGCGGCTTTCAAAGCCGTCACCGGCGGAAAGCAAGTCGCCATCCTCGCGCCCACCACCGTGCTCGCGGAACAACACGTTCGGACTTTCCGCTCACGAATGAGCGATTACCCGGTTCGGATTGAACTCCTGAGCCGACTCCAAACCCCCGCCGAAGCCCGCGAGATTCTCGAAGGCGTTCGCGATGGCAACGTCGACATCCTCATCGGCACACACCGCCTCCTTTCGGCCGGGGTGGAATACAAAAAAATCGGACTTCTTGTCGTCGATGAGGAACAACGCTTCGGCGTTCGCCACAAAGAAATCCTCAAGGAACGCTTCCGGCTCATCGACGTTCTCACCCTCTCTGCCACGCCAATTCCGCGCACTTTGTATCTCTCGCTGATGGGCGCGCGGGACATGTCTACGATCGACACGCCTCCGCCCAATCGCCTCCCGGTGCAAACCTCGATCTGCGCCTACGACGAACGGCTCATCCGTAATGCCATACGACGTGAACTGACCCGCGGCGGTCAGGTCTTCTTCCTCCACAATCGCGTGGCGACCATCGAGGGCATGAAGACCAGGATTGAGAAACTTGTCCCTGAGGCACGTGTCGTCGTCGGCCACGGCCAGATGGACAAAGACGACCTCGAAAAAGTGATGCATCAATTCGTGGACGGAAAAGCCGACGTCCTTCTCGCCACGACCATCATCGAGAGCGGAATCGACATCCCCAACGCCAACACTATCCTCATCGACCGAGCCGACCGCTTTGGACTTGCAGACCTTTACCAGCTCCGGGGTCGAGTGGGCCGGGCCGACCGCCGCGCCTACGCCCTCCTTTTGCTCCCCGGAGAACTCATCGCAGGAGGCGACGCCCGAAAGCGCCTCAGCGCGATCAAACAATACACTGAACTGGGCTCCGGCTTCAAAATTGCCATGCGCGATCTGGAAATTCGCGGCGCCGGAAGTCTTCTCGGAACCAAGCAATCCGGCCATATCACTGCAGTCGGCTTTGAACTCTACTGCCAGCTCCTCCAGCAATCGATCGAGTCCCTGAATGGAAAGAATCCCATGCAACGCGCTGATGCCCAGTTGCGAATCGATTTCGTAGTCTTCGCCGAGAGCAGTTGGAGCAACAAAAAAGGCAAACTCCCTGCCTTTTTTCCCCGATCTTACGGTCCGGACTCCGAATTGCGCGTTGCGGCCTATCGCCAAATGGCCTCGGCCCGCACCGAAACGGAGCTCAATGCAATTTCCAAGGACTGGCGGGACCGCTTTGGACGCTTCCCAAACCCCATCGTCCACCTCGTCGAAACCAACCGCCTCCGCATCATCGCGTCCGCCAAGGGAGTGCAAATCGTCGAAATTTACAATGACCGATTGAAGCTCCAGCGAAACGGAGACTATATTCTGCCACCGGGAGGAAAGTTTCCCCGCTTGAGTTCCAAAAAACCAGCTGATAAACTCCACGAAGCAGTGCAACTCCTGAAATCTCTCTAGTCTCTCACTCCATGAAATCCGTTCTTCTTTTTCTCGCCGCGATTGCGCTAGTTCTCCCCGCATCTCAGGCCGCCCAGCCCGTCAATGGAATCGCCGCCAAGGTGAATGGCGAAATCATCACTCTCAATGAACTGATGATCAAAGTTGCTCCGATGCAGTCTGTGCTGATGTCGCAAAATCCGCGACGAGGCCCCAACTACGACCAGAAAATTAAACAGCTGATGGAGCAGATGCTCGATGAACTCGTCGACCGCACCATCATCTACAGCATGTATAAGCAGAACCTGCAAAGCCTCCCCGACCATGCTGTTGAGGAGGAGATCGAAAAAATCATTCGCAACGTTTACGCGGGCGATCGCAGTCGCTTCAAAGCCTACCTCAGAGCCACCAACCTCACCCGAGCTCAATTTAAAGAGCAACAACGGAAGGAACTTCTGGTTTCCATCATTCGAGCCCAGAACTTCGGCGAAGTCCTCCCTCCCTCCGAAAAGGAAATGAACATCGAATACAATTCCTGGGCCAAAGCCAACCGCGACCGACAGAAAGATGTCGGCACCTACAAGAGGATCTACATTCTCAAAACCGAAGGTGACGTGAACAAGGAACGCCTCAAATTCACCGAAGATCTCATGAAGCAAGTTAAGGCCGGAGCCGATTTTGCAGAGCTTGCCAAGAAGCACTCAGGTGACTCCCGTGCGAGCAGGGGCGGACTATGGAAAGATGTTCCCCGAACAGATCTGCAGCACGAGTTTGGCTACGCTATTTTCGAAACTGAAACCAAAGAGGTCTTCGGACCTCTCGAAGATCAATACGGTTACAACATCATTCAGATCATTAACCGTCAGCTCGGTCCCACCAAACCCCTCTCTCAAGTCCGTGATCTCATCAAACAACGTGTTGAAGGGCAAAAAAAGCGCCTCAACTTCGAGAAATGGATGAAAAAGCTTCGCGCTCGCGTTCCAGTCGAAAAAATGATCTAACAGGTCATGCAGACAGCGGTATACGCCGGCAGCTTTGATCCGCCTACCAACGGTCATCTCTGGATGATCAAGCAAGGCCTCGAGCTTTTCGACCGCTTGGTGGTCTCAATCGGGCAGAACCCGAGCAAAAGCTACACCTTCACCACCGAGGAGCGTCTAGAGCTTTTGGGGGAATCCATCCCCTGCTGCGACCGCCTGACGTTCACCCACTTCGACAACCGTTACCTTGTCGACTACGCCCGGGAAATGGACGCGCAATTCATCCTTCGCGGAATCCGTTCGCCCCACGACTACGAATACGAACGCGTCATGCGCCACATTAATGGCGACATGGCTCCCGAGATCAACACGGTCTTCCTGATGCCGCCGCGCGATAAGGCGGAGCTTTCCTCCAGCATGGTGATGGGGTTAATCGGTCCTGAAGGGTGGGAAGAATCCGTCCATCGATATGTCCCCGGACCCGTCTTCGAGGCACTCAAAGAAAAACGTCAATCAACTCATTTATGACTACTCTTGTCATCGCTGTCGGAGCCTTCGTTCTCTACCTGGTCGCCTACCACACCTATGGCAAATGGCTCGCAGCCAAGCTCTTCAAACTCGACCCAAAGGCCAAGGTTCCCTCCATCGAACAAGAGGACGGCAATGACTTCGTTCCTACCGAAAAAAAAATAATCTTCGGCCACCACTTCACCTCAATCGCTGGCACCGGTCCCATAGTCGGCCCTGCACTCGCGGTCATTTGGGGATGGGTGCCCGCGCTTATCTGGGTCCTCTTTGGTTCCATCCTGATTGGCGCCGTCCACGACTTCGGCGCTCTCGTCGTCTCACTCAGAAACCGCGGACAAACCGTCGGCGACATCGCAGGTCGTGTCATCACCAAGCGCACCCGCATTCTCTTTCTGACGATTCTCTTCTTAGCCCTCACCATCGTGCTGGCTATCTTCGGACTCGTGATCGCGGCCGTCTTCAAGATGTATCCTCAGGCCATCTTCCCCTGCCTCGTGCAAATCCCCCTCGCCATCGTTATCGGTATGACCCTTCACCGCAAAGGCGTCAATCTCCTCATTCCCTCCCTTCTCACCCTCGCCTTGATGTATCTCTCGGTCGTCTTCGGCGATTCCGGATTCCTCCATGACTTCAATCAATCCATGGCCAAACTCTCGATTCTTGAGTGGGTCATGATCCTCCTCGGCTACTCCTACATAGCCTCCGTTCTTCCGGTCTGGACCCTCCTCCAACCACGCGACTTCATCAACAGCCTCCAACTCCTTACCAGCCTTGGCCTCGTTATGATTGGTCTCGTCGTCGCCGCCCTCATCGGCGGAGCCGCGGTCGAAGGGTCACGTCCCGCCCTCGAAATCGTTGCCCCGGCGGTCAACTGGAATCCCGAAGGCGCCCCTGCCATTTTCCCATTCCTGTTTATTACCATCGCCTGCGGAGCAATCTCGGGCTTTCACTGCCTCGTCTCCTCTGGAACAACCTCCAAACAAATCAAATGCGAATCCGACGCCCAGTTCGTCGGCTACGGCTCCATGCTCACCGAGGGATTCCTCGCAGTCCTCGTCATCCTAGCTTGTGTAGCGGGACTCGGACTGGGAACAGTAGCTGACGATTCTTTCCTGATCGGTGCAGACGCCTACAAGGCCAAGTATTCTTCCTGGAGTACCGCAGCCGGACTCGGCGCCAAAGTTGGAGCCTTCGTCGAGGGAGCCGCCAACTTCCTGAAAGCCCTCGGCATTCCTACCACCTTCGCCATTGCCCTCATGGGAGTAT
>MDTC01092181.1_pt1 | contig 10867 bp, 9 predicted proteins | sample 811181 | NCBI WGS metagenome assembly MDTC01 (sample SAMN05326644, study PRJNA326480) | marine metagenome | isolation source: seawater | place: Pacific Ocean: North | collected 2011 | reverse complement strand
TCTTCTTGGTCTTCTTGGTCTTCTTGGTCTTCTTGGTCTTCTTGGTCTTCTTGGTCTTCTTGGTCTTCTTGGTCTTCTTGGACTTTTTTGTCTTCTTGGACTTTTTTGTCTTCTTGGACTTTTTTGTCTTCTTGGTCTTCTTGGTCTTCTTGGACTTTTTGGACTTCTTGGACTTTTTTGTCTTCTTGGACTTTTTGGACAATGTCTGTCTTTCTGTCAACATTAACAATACTAAGTGTTTGTTGTTGATTATTTTCTTCCTTTGAGATGATATCTTCAATTCCATCGGTAAAGTCTTTTTGATTCATTTTAATTGTTTCATCTATCTTATAGATCGTACATTTATCAAGCCCATTACAGATCGATGGCACAGATACTTCATAATTCTTGAACTTTTTATTAAATTGTTGAATAACTCCATCATCAATAATAGGTCCTGCTTCAATTAGTCTATCGTACTCCGACCGTGACATCTTCAAGAAATCACCTTGAATGACTCTTCGTGACGGATCCAATGCCAATTCAATCGCTATATTCCTTTGGAGTTTCCCCCAAGATACACCCGCGATCCGGTGACCTTCCATTAGCTCAGCTACTTTAAGAAAGTTTTGAAGAGTTGAAATAATACCAGCGAAGATATTCACACCCCCAACAATTGCAGAAGCAATAGATTTACTTTCTGCGGGGACAAATGAATCCATACCGACATTCGCGGCTCCTGTTAAAGTTGATAAAATAATAACAGGGATTGAAAAACAATAGTACCATACTCTATAACTTTTCTCACATCTACCATGTAACCAACGATAACATGATGCTTTTTCAGACCATTCAGCTAATAAAGCTTCGCATTCGGATGTCCAAACATTATGTTCTTTATCCATTGTAGTAACCTCTTTTTTATCCATAATTATTTTATTATAATATAATATAATAATTATGGGATCGGGACAATGTAAAAATATGGGTGGGGAGAATGAAGATGGATCGGAAGCACAACTTGGAATAAATGATACAACTTTAAGAGATATGAGATCTTCGGTCCAGAATACAATTAACGAACATCGTCAGACAACAGATGATGAAGTAAGGACATCACAAACAATAAAAATAACAGAACATGAAGATTATGCTGAAAATATTATGGCCCCACAATATCGTAAAGAATTAATAGATCCACCGTCTTTATTAAATATTATTGGGATTGTACCGAGACGAAATTGCGGTCTTCAATATGGTTGTGGATATATATTAGAACAATCAACCGATGTTAAACTATATACATTTAACAGCACATTAAAAGATGAATCATCTACAATTTATGAAAACATAACCTCGATATTAACTAGTTCATCTGATACAAACTTAACTGGTGCAAATAAGGGCCTGAAAACAAGGAACGACACTATAAATGAAGCCCGTGACACTGCAACAGAAACAATTCGTAAGATCCTTGTTAGTTTTCATCAGAAAAACGTAAATGATACAAAGATAATGGAGATAGAATACCGGACTCCTCAATTATGCATTGATCCATGTGGACAAAAACGTGGACCAACCTTATCACAAGAGGCAATTATTGAAGTAGTGACAGAGGATATTGTTAGCAGTACAATAAAAATCTTAAAAGAAAGAGTCGCTCACAATGAAATGGATGTTGAGAATGTTGTCAGCGATGTAAGTATGGCATGTATTATGCAAATCATGTGTTGCATGGTATGTTGTTTAGCGTGTGCTGGATTAACATATTATGCTATGGATATTGGAGGTCAATTAGCTTCACAAGCAATGGACAACCAGCTTGGTGGTAGTAGACCGAAATCAAAAAAACTTCGTTAAATTCCTTATCTCAATGAATACTTACCTTTTTTTTTATAATATTATATCTATATTATATTATCTATATTATACTATGGTATTTAAAGAAGGAACATGGCAATATAAGTTTATAGAGTTTTTTGTCGGTGTTACATTAGGTTATAAAGCTATTGAAAAAAAGGAAGACGGCACCATATTTACAGGGGGAGATGAAACTATCGCGGAATCTATTTTTGCTGATCCACCAAGTAGTGAGATTCAACAAGCTTTAAATATAATGCGATCTGAAGCATTAACACGAAGAACAAAGATTCGTTGTAAGGCGATTATTAACCGTCATACAAGTATGTCTACCCAGACGATTAATTCTCAACAAGAAATTAAAGTAAAATGTGGGACAAGACCCTTTTATGACTATGAATATGAATTGAGAGATGTAAAATATGATTTTATGGGTAACAAGATTGAAGGTTCTGGATGTCCACAATGGGGATGTTGTTATGACGTATTACAAACAGGAGAAGTTAATCTGGTTTCTATTAACAATACATTATTAGATCAAACAACAGAGATTTATAACGAAACTACCCAAGAAATAAAAAATCAATTGAACGCTACTTTTGACATGAATATCGCTGAGGATGATACCGCTTGGTATAATAGTGGCTTTATGAGCGCAGCTTATTTTATTCCCGTCGTAGGTCAGGCTGCAATCCTAACTTCTGCCCTTGGAAACGCTCTTGCTACCGAGGAAGAGGTTGAAACAGTCCGTCAAATTGCACGGGCTACTAATGAATCACAAGATATGACCAAAACAAAGGTTGAAAACATAATAGAAAAAGCTATTCAACAAACGGTCAATACGAAAGATTCAATAGAAGTTGAATATATTAGTCCTAAGTTGTGTATAAATGCATGTGGAGACCCACCCACAGCAGGGACAATCGATCAATCATTAGTAATTGATGCTCTATCAGAAAACATTACCAAAACAATACTAGAAGAAATTGAGAGAACAATAGTCAATCAGTCAACTAGTACGGAAACGACAGCTTCATCTGTGAATATGCCCATGTTATATATGTTCGCGTTTGGAACACTTGTCTGTTTAGTCGTCCTCTTTGTTATATGTTACGCGATAGTCTTAATATTATGGACTTATATGAATAAAGGTGAACCTCCGCCCTCTATGATTAATAAGGTTCTTGCATTAGGTTTAACAGTATGGTGCTGGTGTTGTTGTCCCATCGCTATGTTATGTTGTTTATGGAGGTATTCCGGAATAAAAGGTCTCTTATGTATTATTCCAGGTCATGAACCAGATCGTGGAACAGCTGAGGATGAAGAAGGAGAAGATGAAGGTGAAGATGAAGATGAAGATGAAGGGGAAGATGAAGATGAAGATGAGGCAACAGAATAGATAAAAAAATATAGATAAATATATATATATAGAATGGGTGGAATTGCATCAAAAGCCGGAATGCAAATAGTCGGTGTAATAATGAAAGGGGCTTTATGTGCACCTTATGGATTACCGATTGGATTATTAAATCACAAAGGAATTATTGATCTAGATATGTGTTATCAATCTGAAAAGACCCGAATTGAATTAGAAAAGCAGATTAATCATGGGTCAACGATGTCATACGAACAGGGTGTTGGTTTAGAGGGTCCTGGATTCAAATCAAGCAATCGCGTTAAGGTAGCAAATTCGAATATAACAAATGTTCTAAATGACAATATTTCATTCATTTCGCAAAATCAAGAAACTGTTCAAGATGTTATTAAAAATTTTGGATTGGCGCAAGCGGGATTAACAAAGGTGGGTGATGATATAGTGGGAAATGAATACGGTCCCTGGGATAGTTATGACATAGATAAGATGAATAATGAACAATGGAATTATAAAGGTTATGTTATGAAAGCGTATGGTTGTCAGCCTGTGATTGATCAGAGAGCAACGTTAAAAATCATTGGGAATAGTTCAATAACAGAAGAAGTTGAAGAAGAAATAACAAATGAAGTTATGGGGACTCTTGAAAGTGAAATTAAAGATACAGATCCGGGAGAAGGTTCCGGGGTAAGTGTTCAAGCACAAATAGATTCATTATTAGAAAATAGAAGTTCGATAAAAGTCAATATACATAATAAAATTACTCAATTTATAAATCAAAACTCTCAAATCGGACAAAAAATAACTTATGAAGATAATTATGGGGTTTGTGACCCTCAAAGGTATATTGAAGATGGTCAAAATTTGGGGGCAACAATAACTCAAAGTGCGAAACTATCATCATTGGCATCGAATATTATCAATAGTTCAGTAAATATTGTGATTGAAAACAAAACGAACTTTAAATCTGATCAAACGTTAAAGGTTAATCGTATCACAGAATATAGAATTATTTTAGTTTCTTTTATATGGAACGTGGTTTATATTTATTTAGTTTATCATTTAATTAAAATGTTGTATGAGAAGATGACAGAATAATTATTTTTTATTATTCTTAACGACAAGAACAACTACAACAATCATTATGATTATAAATGTAACTATTCCGATGATCAACATGGTATTATCTCCTTCTTCTTCTTCTTCGTCCCAACGTGGTAAGTCTCTATTTTCTCTTCTCCGACTCCTACTTCTCCTTTCTGACGATGGTGTTCCTATCTCACCTGGTGAACTTTCGCTTAACTCTTCTTCTAATTCTTCTGGTGGTTCGTAATCGGAACGCGTATGTTGGATACTACATGCCTGGACATCAACTGTTTGAGGGAGTCGTTGATTAACCGCTGTTTCCCCAGGTTCTAATCTTGATTCACCTATATTAATAATATTATTTTCAATTGATTGACGACATATCTGTAATGATGGGCAATCAGGATTTATACCACTTGGATAAAGTAAGGTTCTTTGACATTCGGGAAGAAAACATTCGGGTTTTATATTTTCTGTTAAACTGCTACCTGTTTCCCCTCTATTAAATGCGTCCTCTTTCCACCACCTATAATATTCAACTGGATAATGACAAGGACATATATCTATTAATTGTTCTCCAAGGGGAGTTACTTCCCAACCTATTTTACTTCCATCAGTGTTTTCTCCGAGATCCCTAACGGCATGTTTACATATATTTTGTAGCTTACTTATATTATCCTGCCAATTATTTTGAAGCCAATCACGACATAGTTTATTCTGATATGATTGCCGAATAGCATTAATTTCTGCGGTATCTTCTGTGAGATCTATTTCATCAGAACCGTCATCAGGAGTGGGTAATCCACATATACTAGCTGCTTTGCTTGCAAACGAAGACGGCATGACATCGGCCCATGTATTGCAATATCCATTCAGATCATGGGTAGTATTTTGAAATACTTCATTTGTACATTTATCTTTAAAAAAGTCATTACATTTTTTTGACATCATTTTACACGCTGGATATCCAACACCTCCCTTAAAAGAATCTATGGGTGATTCACAAATATTTGCCGCACTCTCTCCATAATCGACCTCAGTCACACAATATCCCACTGGACAGTTCTTAAAAGAATTACCGGATCTCCCATCCCCACTTACCCTATAGCTGTCGCCGTCTGAAGCCAAACAACAGTTTATTATGTTTTCATCTTTATAATGAGACGTAGGCCTCTTACAGAAGCGAATCATATTTTCAGGATCAGCATCATCACCCATACCACAACCTGGTGTGTCAAACCCGTCCCCCAGACAATGGAACGAATGAGTATGAGTACTCGGACACTCTAAAAGGTCTGAATGACTCGTGGTATTGGCATCATCCAATGGCTCACTACCTGATTCATATCCATCAGCAGACCCCCATTCGCTCGAACCTTTTCTATTTCCTAATTTCTTCAATATACCCTTCCTGTTTGGATAAGCCGGACGGACTTGTTCATTATTGAGAGTAAGGGAAGCAATTCCGATGGCTTCCGAATCTTCTTTGTCACTACTACCGTCTCTTGGTCCAGTCCAGCTGTCTCTGCAATCTATTGTGGTTGCTTCAACGTTATCCCTCCCCCTGCATGATCCCCCAGTATTAAGCTCCGGATCAAACACATTGTCTGAGTCGGATCTAGACCCCATATTAAAGACAGAGACACCCGGCGTGGTTTGATGGACCATGTTATAACATTTATCTTGTGAATACTCTGTACTATCTTCCTTGCAATTCCCAACAGTAGTTTTCCATTCATCAAAACTAACAATTTTACATGTCCCATTAATAGCTTCGCCAACGTCATCCTTATCACCACACATATAGTAATCCCCCATATGGTTATGATCATCACTTGGTTCACCATATACTGAACTACTATGTTTATAATATACAGGATCAGCACAAGATCCGTCATCTCCATCCGTCATCCTATCTTTCACCCAAGGAGAGCCCCCTTCAATAAATGTATCCGAGCTTGTAGATGGTAGTGCGCTTTGTCCAACCGTCATTCTATTAATATATATAATATAATATTATAATTTAAGAATCCTTTGAACTTTATTGATTAATTGGGGATTATGGATTGCTTTTCCATTCTCAATTTCAATTATCTTTTGAACCGTAACATTTGCCTTTTGCGCGAGTTCTTTTTGAGTAAGCCCCCTTATTAATCGTTGTTTCTGAATTTTTTTTGAATCATCCTTAGTAACTGCTTTATGTTTTAAGATTCCTTTCTCAATCTCTTTTTCGAGTTTTTTATTTGGATCAACTCCAAATGACCTCACTTTTGCCTCCTTTTTGATAGGTTTCTCGGCCTTACAATGCATATAATATGTATCCAAATCCATTTATTATTATTCTTCTATTATTATTTTAATTCTATTATTTTAAAATAAATTTGAAAATGATATTAAAGTTAAATCTTCAATATAGAATAAAATGGATCCCAAGCATATGACTCGGACAAGCTTTTGCGATAAGGAGATAGATAATGTAACTGATAATGATATGAAGAAATATATTCTTGATAATATGAATATCAAGACAAATATGAGATATGACATGAGATATGCAAAAATCTTTAATGAACAATACCGAAAGAATCTAAATAATCCGCATATTCTATGTTTAAAAAGTTCAGGAACACCTTATCTATTATATCTTACACAGATTAATGATACTAATTACTGTTTTCTAATTGATAAAAAGGTAAAAGATGGCTATACATATCCGAAGATATTTATTGTCCATTATCGTTTTAGTCCCGAACTGTTTCAAGGGACGTTATTTGAGGTTGAATTGACACGTGATAAACAACAGGAATGGTGTCTTATTATTGGTGATATATACACACATTCTGGTATATCTCTTAAAAATACACAAATCCATGATCGGATGAACAAATGTATTCAAATAATGGAAGAGAAGTATATTGATGATTCATTTTGCAATGTGTGTCCTATAATTATTAAGAAATATTTTGATTTGGGGGAATTAGAGACTGTTATGAATGAATTCATACCAAATCTTCCATATAGGGTACGCGGATTTTACTTTATTCCGTTAAAAACAAATTATTCGAAAATATTGTATTTAATGAAGGAGGGTGACTATAAAAAAGCGAATTCAAAAAATAAGAAATATATTTCATTTAGGATTATTAAAACTGTGAAACCCGATGTTTATGAACTATATTTGTACAATGAACAAAAGACTACAATCCATAAACATTCTTATGCTACGATCCCAAACATTCAAACTTCGGAATGGGTGAAGAAGTTAGTTGATGATAAAGATGAATGTTATGTAGAATGCTCCTACAATCCTATTTTCAAAAAGTGGGCACCTATGAAAGAATCCTTTGGAGCCGATACAGTTATCGACGTGAAATAATTCTTAGTATTTAAAATTATAAAACGATATATATATAGATCAGATCAATATGAATTCAAAATTGACAAAGAACGGATATACAATCCGTAAGTCTGAGCATTCAACAAGTTTAATTAAAGAAGTGAAAGATGAATTAACTGTAAAGCCATTTTCTTATAATAAAAATAATAAGACAGATGCGAATCGGTTCTGCGTTTTTTTAGAAAGTCCCAAGAAATTGTATTTGCCTCGGTTTTATGGATATAAAAAGTTTGGAGAACCACAAATAGATAAATTAAATTGTGGAGATGATATTAATATTACTTTTAATGGTGATCTAAGGCCCGAACAAGTTCCAATTGAGAAATTATATCTAAACAGTGCGAAGGAAAAGGGAGGAGGTATTATTTCCATTAAATGTGGTGGAGGTAAAACAGTTTTGGCACTACATATTACATCAGTATTGAAGAAGAAGACAATTGTAATTGTTCATAAAGATTTTTTAATGACACAGTGGAGAGATAGAATTAAGGAGTTTTTACCAGACGCTAAGATAGGAAAGATTCAACAAGATACGATTGATATTGAAGACAAAGATATTGTTTTAGCAATGGTCCAGAGTTTATCAATGAAAGAATATGAAGAAGACACGTTTACTTCTTTTGGTTTAGCTATTTTTGATGAATGTCATCATTTAGGGGCTGAAGTCTTTTCACGTTCAATGGGAAAGGTGGCTTCTAAATACATGCTTGGTTTATCAGCTACTCCCAAGAGAAAAGACGGATTGTCAAAAGTATTTGAGTGGTATATGGGTGATATAGTTTACAATCAAAAAAAGAAGAACGAAGATTATGCAGAAGTCCAACTAATCGATTGCGACTTTACAGATAATGATTATTGTAAAGTTGAGTTAACCTATATGAAAGAACCATGTATGCCGCGAATGATTAATAATATTTGTAATTTTCTACCAAGAACGGAATTAATTATTGATTTAATAGTGAAGTATCATAAAGAAGGGAGAAATGTGTTGATTCTGAGTGATAGAAGAGGTCATCTTGATAGATTGTATGAGTTATTGTCTGATTATTCAAGAGGATTTTATGTTGGTGGAATGAAACCAAATGATTTACGAGATTCTCAGGAAAAAGATATCTTATTGGCAACATTTTCAATGGCATCAGAAGGTATGGATATTCCGAAATTAGATACGGTTATTCTTGCTTCTCCAAAATCCGATGTTGAACAGTCAGTAGGAAGGGTATTTCGTAAAAAAGCGTGTGATCGTGAATTCCACCCCTTGATAATTGATATACAAGATAATTTTTCAATGTTCCAAAATCAATGTAACAAACGTTTGACTCTTTATAAGCGAATGGGATTTTCTATCTTTCACAATGGTGAACAAATACCGAATCGTAAACCTCGGAAAAAAAAATTAAAGGAGTTTGCTTTATTAGACAGTGACTGAGTTCAATTAAAATAATTTAAAAGTAATCCATTATATATAATGAATAATATTATGAATCCATTCGAAAAGATTCCCTCGAATGAAATACAGTTCTTTAAGGAAAAAGTTCAACTATGGCTTAAGGTTGATAATCAAATCTCAGAACTTCAAACAAAATTAAAAGAATTAAAAAAAGTTCGTGATAAGGAACTAGAACCTCAGATTACACATTTTATGACTAATAATAATGTTACTGATTTAAATATGGATCATGGACGACTACGGTGTCAAGAAAGAAAAACAAAAAAGGGATTAAATAAACACAACATTCGTGAAAATCTATCAAAATATCTGACAGAACAAGATAAATTAGATGAAGCTGTCAATACAATTTTACAAGAAAGAGAAGTTGTTGTTAAATATAAACTCAAAAAGCTAAAATAAATAAATGATATACTATATGGAAGAATACATTGTCCGTAAAATATCAAAAAAAAGAAATCAAAAATATTACCATAAATATTATGATATTAACGATCAATTAATAACGGATAATCAATACATTCAAAAACATACAGAAGGTTTCTATATCCCACCTGCATATGATAATGTAAAGATTAACTTACATAAAAAGAATAAGGTGAGAGCTATTGGTTATGATACTAAGAACCGCCCCCAATACATCTATAATAAGGAATTTATTACTCAACAACAGGATAAGAAGTTTAATCATATGGTTCATTTTGGGAAGAAGTTTAATACAATCAATCGTAAAATTAATGAGGATTTATATTCTGTGAAGGATTCAAAAGAGAAACAAATTGCGATTATTTTAAAATTAATTATGGACTGTCATTTTAGAGTTGGTAATGAAAGATACAATAAAGAAAATAAATCCTACGGTACAACTACATTAGAAATCAAACATATGAAAGTGAAAAAGAATGAAGTAATTATTGATTTTATAGGAAAAAAGAAAGTCCGTAACATTTGTACTGTTAAAAATAAACGAGTTGTTAAATCACTAAGAGAAAAGAAGCGGACACATAAAAAAAATGATAGGATATTTTCATATCGTAAAGGGGAAAAGTATTTCACGATTCAATCGAGAGATGTGAATCATTATTTAAAACAATTTGGAAAGTTCACAACAAAGAATTTTAGAACATGGGGAGCAAATATTGAACTAATTACACAATTACTTCATCATTCCAAAAAGAATAATTCAAAAACAAAAAAAGAAAACCAAGCAATCCTTAAACAAAGTATTGAGAAAGTAGCCTCGAAACTCCATAATACTCCGGCTGTCTGTAAAAGTAATTATCTCGATCCCGAATTAATACGATTCTTTACAAATGATTCCAATGGATTCTCCAAAAAGTTCCTCCAAGACAATAAAATTAATCGTGAAACTATTTGCAAAGAATATATTACATTTCTGGAATCTATTTAGATTTCTTATAAAAGACCTTTTTCTTTCCCTGAACTTCACCCACTTTCTGACCCAAATCTTCATCAACTATATCATAAATGTATTGTGGGTTTTCACCCACTATAATATAGTATTCCTTCTTTCTGTATTTGATAACTTCAACCTCAGGCATATCTTCCTCTGATTCATCACCTGCATCAATTTCTGTAATCTCTGATTCAATCACTTGCGTATCGGGAGTGTTCACATTATCTTTGGTATCTTTGGTATCTTTGGTATCTTTGGTATCTTTGGTATCTTTGGTATCTTTGGTATCTTTGGTATCTTTGGTAT